>Ga0315294_10005427_pt1 | contig 13986 bp, 14 predicted proteins | sample YL17G13_40_MG_FD_203626 | JGI IMG/M metagenome (GOLD analysis project Ga0315294, IMG submission 203626) | Sediment microbial communities from Yellowstone Lake, YNP, Wyoming, USA - YL17G13_40 | ecosystem: Environmental > Aquatic > Freshwater > Lake > Sediment | place: USA: Wyoming | collected... | reverse complement strand
GGGCCGCACGAGTTCTTCACCTTCGTCGAGGGCCGGGCGGCGATGTTCGCCGGGCTGGCTGACTCCACGTTGTCCCGAGATGACGGTTACCGGTTCCTGGTCCTCGGGCGGGCGCTGGAACGTGTCGACATGACGATGCGGCTGCTGCTGTCCCGGGTGGGTGACAGCGCCTCCTCGCCGACGTGGGTGAGCGTGTTGCGCGCCGCCGGCGCCCACGACACCTACCTGCGCACCCACCGCGGAGTGCTCGACGCCAACCGGGTGGTCGAGTTCATGCTGCTCGACCGGCAGTTCCCGCGGTCGGCCTTCTACTCGCTCAAGCTCGCCGAGCACAGCCTCGACCAGTTGATGCGCGGATCGAGCGATGTCGCGGGCGCCGAGGCGCGGCGTCTGCTCGGCCGGGCCCGCAGCGAGCTGGAGTTCGTCCGGCCGGGGGCGCTGCTGGATTCGCTGGAGATCCGGTTGGCCGGCCTGCAGGCTACCTGTCATGAGGTGGGAGAAGCGTTGTCGCTCAGATACTTCCGCCTGGCACCGTCGGTGGAGTGGTCCGATGCCGGGCGCGGTGGGGCGATCCTGGTCGCCGAAGGTATGGGGGGCGGGGCCTGATGTGGCGGATGCGTGTGGTGCACGCGACGGGGTACGCCTACAAGGGGCCGGTCACCGCGTCGTACAACGAGGCCCGGCTGACCCCGAGATCGGACTCCCGGCAGAACGTCATCATCAACCGCGTCGAGACCGCTCCCGCCACCCGGTCCTACCGGTACGTCGACTACTGGGGAACCGCGGTGACTGCGTTCGACCTGCACGCGCCGCACATCGAGTTGGAGGTCACCTCGGCATCGGTTGTGGAGACCGACAAGCCCGAACCGCGCACCTCGACGGTCAACTGGGGCAACCTGCAGTCTGACGCGGTGCTGGACCGCTATCACGAGGTGCTCACCCCGACCCGTCGGTACACCCCGGTCGGTAAGCGCACGGACCGGATCGCCCGGCAGATCGCCAAGGGTCGCGACCCGCACGACGCCGTCCTGGCCACCGTCGAATGGGTCCGCAACGAACTGCAGTACGTCGCGGGTACCACCGGCGTGCACTCCTCGGGTCTGGATGCGCTGCAGGAGGGCAAAGGGGTATGCCAGGACTTCGCGCATCTGTCGCTGATCCTGTTGCGCTCCATGGGTATTCCCGCACGGTACGTCTCGGGCTATCTGCACCCGAATCCCGACGCCGCCATCGGGGAGACCGTGGAGGGCGAGAGCCACGCCTGGATTCAGGCGTGGACGGGCAGCTGGTGGAACTTCGACCCGACCAACGGCACCGAGATCAACGAGCAGTACATCAGCGTCGGATTCGGCCGCAGCTACGAAGACGTGACGCCACTCAAGGGCATCTATCTGGGCCAGGGATTCAGCGATCTCGATGTGCTGGTCGAGATGACCAGGCTCGCTTGAGTTTTCAGCCCACCGAGACGCGGAGCAGGTCGTTGCCGAGTGCCACCCGGCCGCTGAAACTCGGCGGCGGCCAGGGCGCGCCACCGATCCCCCTGTCCGGGCGTCAACGGCGGCACGTGGTGCGTCCGGACCACGGTCTGCACCCCCCGGCCCGCGCAACGGTGGACGCGGCCCGCTCGGCCGACGCAGGTCGTCACCCGCAACCTGGCCCCTGCCCCTTCCGCGTCGGGCCCGCCCGCCGTAACCTGACGTGAGATCGATCACACATCAGCAGAGGGGCGACGCATGCGCATCGCGGACATCGTGCGCTCCAAGGGCTCGCAGGTGGCGACGGTCACCGTGACCACCACCGTCACCGGTCTGCTGGCCGAGTTGGCCATCCACAACATCGGCGCCATGGTCGTGATCGGGCCCGACGGCATGGTGGGCATCGTTTCCGAGCGCGACGTCGTGCGTCACCTCCACGAGCATGGGCCCGAACTGCTGCGCCGGCCCGTGACCGACATCATGAGCGAGGTCGCGGTCACCTGCCGTCCGGACGACCAGATCGACGATCTGGCGGCCCTGATGACCAACAACCGGGTCCGTCACGTCCCGGTGCTGGACAACGGCCGGTTGGCCGGCATCGTGAGCATCGGGGACGTGGTGAAGAACCGGATGGAGGCGTTGCAGGCAGAACGCCAGCAGTTGCAGGCCTACATCACCCAGGGCGGGTGAGTCGGGGTTTGGCACCCCGGTCCGCTCACCTCCAGGAGTACTCGATACGCAGCCTGCTGGCGACGACCTCGAAGGTGGTCAGGTCCATGATGGCGCCCTCCCGGCGGATGCTCTCCTCCGGCACGTCGAGCACCCGGTCCAGCCGCACCCAGCTGGGTCGGGCTTCGTAGTCCCAGCCGCCCGAACCGACCGCGACCCAGCTCGGGTCGTGGGCATGGTGGGCCTGGCTGGACAGCATCAGCCCGAGCAGGGTGCGGCCGTCGCGTCCCACCACCAGCACCGGACGGTCCTTGCCGCGGGTCGGGTCGTCCTCGTAAACCACCCAGGTCCACACCACCTCGCCGGGATCGGCGCGGCCGTCGAGGTCGGGGGCGTAGGCCACCGTCCGGGCCCGATGGGCGGTGGGGGCGCTGCTGCGGGTGACCGGCCGTCCCGCGGTGATGGCCACCGGCGGTTCCGGGGGCATCCCGGCCGCCACCAGGACTTCGATGCCCAGCCGGATGCCCAGTTGGATGCCCTGTTGGATGCCCTGCTGGATGGACCGCGGCACCGTGTTGGGGTGCTGGAACTGCCGGATGAGCTTGGGGGCTTCATTGAAGATGAGGTGCTCCGCGAAACGCTGAAACGTCCTCCACTGCGACGCCATTCTCGACAGCATAGGCGAGGATCGGTACCGGGTGCGCGTCGCGATTGGGCCCTGCCGAGGGCGGCTCGATACGCTGAGCGGGCCGGAACCCACGCGTCCACCAGGAGATTCCCATCAGCAGTTTCGCCGATCAGACGTTCACTGCGCCGGCGCAGATCCGCAACTTCTGCATCATCGCTCACATCGATCATGGCAAATCCACCCTTGCCGACCGGATGCTGCAGCTGACCGGCGTGGTCGCCGATCGGGATATGCGGGCGCAGTACCTCGACCGGATGGACATCGAGCGCGAGCGCGGCATCACCATCAAGGCCCAGAACGTCCGGCTGCCCTGGACGGTCAAAGCCGACGCCGAGGGCCTCCGGGCGGGCGACTACGTGCTGCACCTCATCGACACTCCCGGTCACGTCGACTTCACCTACGAGGTGTCCCGTGCCCTGGAGGCCTGCGAGGGCGCGGTGCTGCTGGTCGACGCAGCCCAGGGCATCGAGGCCCAGACGCTGGCCAACCTCTACCTGGCGCTGGACCGCGACCTGGCGATCGTCCCCGTGCTCAACAAGATCGACCTGCCCGCCGCCGACCCGGACCGCTACGCCGCCGAACTGGCCCACATCATCGGCTGCGAGCCCGGCGACGTGCTGCGGGTGTCCGGCAAGACAGGCGAGGGTGTGCCGGCACTGTTGGACGAAGTCGTACGCCGGGTGCCGTCGCCGACCGGGGATGCCGACGCGCCGGCGCGGGCGATGATCTTCGACTCGGTCTACGACATCTACCGCGGCGTGGTGACTTATGTGCGGGTGGTGGACGGCAAGATCACCCCGCGCGAGCGGATCAAGATGATGTCCACCGGCGCCACCCACGAGTTGATGGAGGTGGGCATCGTCTCTCCGGAGCCCAAGCCCACAGTGGGCCTCGGGGTCGGCGAGGTGGGCTACCTGATCACCGGGGTGAAGGATGTCCGCCAGTCGAAGGTGGGCGACACCGTCACCTCCGCACGCAAGGGCGCGACCGAGGCGCTCACCGGTTACCGCGAGCCCAAGCCGATGGTCTACTCCGGGCTCTACCCGGTCGACGGATCCGATTACCCCAATCTGCGGGACGCCCTCGACAGGCTCCAACTCAACGACGCCGCGCTGACCTACGAGCCGGAGACCTCGGTGGCGCTCGGGTTCGGTTTCCGCTGCGGGTTTCTCGGCCTGCTGCATATGGAGATCACCCGCGAACGACTTGAACGTGAATTCGATCTGGACCTGATCTCCACGTCGCCGAATGTCGTCTACCGGGTCGTCGAGGAAGACGGGACCGAGAAGATCGTCACCAACCCCTCGGACTGGCCGGACGGCAAGATTCGCGAGGTCCACGAGCCGGTGGTCAAGACCACGATCATCTCGCCCAGCGAATTCATCGGCACCATCATGGAGTTGTGCCAGTCCCGCCGCGGCGAACTGGGCGGCATGGACTACCTGTCACCGGAACGCGTCGAGTTGCGCTACACCATGCCGCTGGGCGAGATCATCTTCGACTTCTTCGACTCGCTGAAATCGCGCACCCGCGGCTACGCCAGCCTCGATTACGAGGAGTCGGGTGAGCAGCAGGCCGCGCTGGTCAAGGTCGACATTCTGCTGCAGGGCGAGGCCGTCGACGCCTTCAGTGCGATCGTGCACAAGGACTCTGCCGGCGCCTACGGCAACAAGATGACCACCAAGCTCAAAGAACTCATTCCGCGCCAGCAGTTCGAGGTTCCGATCCAGGCGGCGATCGGTTCGAAAATCATTGCGCGGGAGAACATCCGGGCTATCCGCAAGGATGTGCTGGCGAAGTGCTACGGCGGCGATATCACCCGTAAGCGCAAGCTGCTGGAGAAGCAGAAGGAGGGCAAGAAGCGGATGAAGACCATCGGCAGGGTCGACGTGCCGCAGGAGGCGTTCGTCGCCGCGCTCTCGACCGACTCCGCCAATGACAAATCGGGCGACAAGACGCGGAAGTAGGGGGCCATTTCTCACGACTGTCCGGCGATTCGGGCACGATACATCAGGGGGATCGGCGCAGCGATGAGCGCCGTCCTGCTGTCGGCGTGCGCCACCACCATCGGCGGTACCGCCCTGCGTCATCAGTCCAGCGGTCTGCAGTACGTGTTGCCCACCGCCGACGAGGTCGAGCAGGCGGTGGGTAATCCGCTGGATCCCACCGGCCCTCCAGTGGTCGGCGCTATCAGCCTGCTGCCCAACGGTATTCGCGATAGCGCGGATGTCTCCCCGCTGGAATGCCTGGGCGCGGCCACACCGTTGATGCGGGTGGTGTACGAGCAGGGTGACGTCCGCGGCGTGGGGTTGCGGGACTTCACCCGATACGGAGAGGGACAGACCGTCTCCAGCGTCCACACCGGGGTGGTGCGGTTCGCCTCCGATGTCGAAGCGGCCCGGATGTTCTCGACGTTCGTCACGCGGTGGCTCTCCTGCGACAACACTGCGGTGGTCGTCAACATCACCGCCGATTCCACTCTGCAGTGGACGGTGACCGATGTGCGGCAGTCCGGCGTCATTCTGTCCGCGACGGTCCTCAGCGGGGACACCGGCGGAGAGTCGGATTTCCCCACCGAGCATGCGATCGGTGTCGCGGCGGACTGCATCGTCGACGTCGACGTCGCGATCACCGATGTGCTCCCGGCCCGGCGGGTAGCCACCACCCGGGCGGTGGACCTCGTTGAGCAGATGCTCGACAACATCCGCCGAGGCGCCTGATGGGGGGGCGTCAGGTGGGGGAGTTGGCCGGCTGGAAGACCCCGGTGCCGTCGGACTGATCCTCGGCCCGGATCACGTGCACCACGGCGTTGATCAGGGCCAGATGGGTGAATGCCTGCGGGAAGTTTCCGAGGTGCCGCCCGGTGCTCGGCTCGATCTCCTCGGCGTAGAGGTGCAGCGGACTGGCGAAGGACAACAGCCGCTCGCACAGGTGCCGCGCTCGGCTCACCTCCCCGATCTCGACCAGCGCCGAGACCAGCCAGAACGAGCAGATCGTGAACGAGCCCTCCTCGCCGGACAGCCCGTCGTCGGTCTCGTGGACGCGGTAGCGCAGCACCAGGCCGTCCTCAGTAAGTTCGTCGGCGATGGCCAGCACGGTGGCCCGGACCCGCGGGTCGTCGGAAGGCAGGAATCGCAGCAGCGGAACCAGCAGCAGCGAGGCATCCAGGGCGTCGTCGCCGTAGCGCTGGGTGAACACACCGCGGGAGTCCACTCCGTTGGCCAGGATGTCGGCCTTGATCTCGTCGGCGATCACCCGCCACTGCTGGGCGTAGCTCTTGGAGCCCTGCAACTCGGCGAGTTTCGCGCCGCGGTCCAGTGCCACCCAGCACATCACCTTCGAGGAGGTGAAGTGCTGCGGCTCACCGCGCACCTCCCAGATGCCCCGGTCGGGTTCGCGCCAGTGCTTGATGGCCTCCTCGACCTGTTCCTTGAGCACCGGCCACAACTGGTCGGAGATGTTCTCCCGGGACTTGCAGTGCAGGTACACCGAATCCAGCATGGTGCCCCAGATGTCGTGCTGGCGTTGGTTGTAGGCGCCGTTGCCGATCCGGACCGGCCGGGCGCCGTCGTAGCCGGAGAGGTGGTCGAGTTCTTCCTCGACGAGTTCACGTTCGCCGCCGACGGCGTACATCACCTGAAGTGGTTGGCGCTCACCGTTGTTGGCGCCCGACACGTCGGCGATGAAGGAGAAGAAGTCGTCGGCCTCGCGGTCCAGTCCGAGCGTGTAGAGTCCCCACAGCGCGAAGGTGGAGTCCCGCACCCAGGCGTAGCGGTAATCCCAGTTGCGTTCGCCGCGCGGGGTCTCCGGCAGCGAGGTGGTGCTGGCGGCCAGCAGGGCGCCGGTGGGCGAGTACGTCAGGCCCTTCAGCGTCAGCGCGCTGCGCTGCAGATAGGACCGCCACGGATGGTCGGGGAAGTCGCCGATGTTGATCCACTGCCGCCAGGCTTCGCTGGTCTGCCACATCTTGTCGGCAGCTTGCTCGTAGGTCTGCGGGGAGGGATGCCCAGACCAGGACAGCGCGACGAAGGCATTGTCGCCCTCCTTGAGCCGGGTCCGGGCGCGCGCCTCGCGTCCCTCCAGACCGATCCTCAGGTTGGTGGTCAGCCGCAGCGTCGGGTGGGCGTCGGCGTCGGTGCGTGCCCGGGCGATCGCCTCGCCGTAGGCATTGGCCGAGTACTCCCACGCCGCGGTGATCCGGCCGTAGTCGAAAGCCGGCTCGCAATTCATGGTCAACTCCACGGTGCCGCTGACGCAGCGCACCGTGCGGAGCAGGATGTGTTCGGCGTCCCAGTCCATCGGGGTGCGACGGTGGGTGCGCGAGCGCGCTTCGATGTCGTGCCAGGGGCCCATGACCATCGCTTCGCGCACGATGATCCACCCGGTGTGGGTCTGCCAGGTGGTCTCCATGATGAGGCCGCCCGGCAGGTACCGCCGGGCCGCCGGCACCGAGACGCCGTACGGGGCCAGCCGGAAGTGCCCGGCCCCACGGTCCAGAATCGAACCGAACACACTCGGCGAGTCCGGGCGCGGCACGCACATCCACTCCACCGAACCGGCCGCTGAGATCAGGCAGGTGTTCTCGCAGTCGGACAGGAACGCGTAGTCGGCGATCGGCGGGAACGGGCTGCGCCTCGGGCCGGCCGGTGCGTCGGGCAGCGGAGGGGTGACGTTGAGGGGGGTGGCCCGGCCGTCTCGATCCCGACCACGCAACATGTCCTCACCAGCAGGTTGGATCTGCAGAACCATCCCGTCATCATGGCGGGCAAGACCCCGTGCGTCCACCGATCGGACCAGAAACCTCCGACGAGGGGCCCATTGCATAGGGTGGTGGCGTGGCCGGGTTCTTGAGCTGGTGGGACAGCTTCGAACTGTGGCTGTCCGGGTTGGGCTTCGTGCTGCAGACCCTGATCGTCATTCCGGTTGTGCTGGTGTTGGCCTACGGTGTCGCGGTGACGGTGGACGCAGTGCTCGGCAACGGCATCAGGGTGGTCCGCCGGCTTCGCGGCGGCACCGGGGATGGCCGGTAACCGGGTATGCCGCGGTCCCGGGTGACGCTCGCGCTGGTCGCGTTGCTGATTCTTGTCGTGCTGGTCTGGTTGCTGAACCGCTGACAGCGCCCGGCGCACGGCGCGGCGGTGGTGGTGGCTCTGTTAGGCTGCGGGCCATGCGCACGGTGACCGGAGTCGGTGGTGCCTTCGTGGCACTCGCTGCCGTCGCCGATTACTGCTGTTGTCGCTGACACCCCTGCCCGGAGCCGGCGGTGGTCACGGCATATCGACGCATGTGAACCTCCTCGTTGTGACGGGCGTGCCTGCTACCGCCTCCCGCAACGAGAAAGGGCGCTCCATGTCCCGCCGGTTCTCCCGTGAGTCCCTGCGCCGCTGGCGCACCGCCACCGCCCTGGCCGCCACCGCGACCGTGCTCGCCGCCTGCGGCGGTGGAGCCAGCGATGTCATCGGTGGCGGTGACACCGATGCCGACACCACCCTGACGCTGGTGGCCTACGCCGTCCCGGAGCCGGGCTGGAGCAAGATAGTCCCGGCATTCGCCGCCAGCCCGGAAGGCAATGGGGTGGCCGTGACGACGTCCTACGGCGCCTCCGGCGACCAGTCCCGGGCCGTGCTGGACGGCAAGCCCGCCGACCTCGTCAACTTCTCCATCGAGCCCGACGTGACGCGTCTGGTCAAGGCCGGCAAGGTCTCCGCGGACTGGAACACCGACGTGACCAAGGGCATCCCGTTCGGCTCGGTGGTCTCCCTGGTGGTCCGCAAGGGTAACCCCAAGAACATCAAGGACTGGGACGACCTGCTGGCGCCGGGCATCGAGGTGGTCACCCCCAGCCCGCTGAGTTCCGGTTCGGCCAAGTGGAACCTGCTGGCGCCGTACGCCGTCAAGAGTGACGGGGGCAAGAACCAGCAGGCCGGCCTGGACTTCGTCTCCACGCTCGTCAGCGACCACGTCAATACCCGGCCCGGCTCCGGGCGGGAGGCCACCGACGTCTTCCTGCAGGGCACCGGAGACGTGCTGATCAGCTATGAGAACGAGGCCATCACCATCGAGCGGCAGGGCAAAGAGGTGCAGCACGTCAACCCGCCGCAGACCTTCAAGATCGAGAACCCGGTGGCCGTCGTCACCACCGGCACCCATGTCGACAAGGCCACCGCCTTGAAGAACTTCCTGTTCACCCCGGAGGGCCAGAAGATCTGGGCGCAGGCCGGGTTTCGGCCGGTCGACCCCGGGGTCGCGGCGGACTTCGTCAAGGACTTCCCGGCCCCGCAGAAGCTCTGGACCATCGCCGACCTGGGCGGCTGGGGCACGGTGGATTCGGCACTGTTCGACAAGGACAATGGATCCATCACCACCATCTACAAAAAAGCGACCGGATGACGGCGGCCGCCGATCCTGACCTGGGCCGGCCCGAGTCCTCCGGTGCCGCGGGCCGGGCGGCGGTCTCGGGCCTGCGGCGTGGCGCTGCCCCGGCACTGGCCGGCGCGGCGTCGATCTGGCTGAGCGCCATCGTGCTGATGCCGTTGGCGGCGATCGTGTGGCAATCCGGCAAGGGCGGGTGGCGGGCGTTCACGGCCGCGATCACCTCGAGTGCGGCGCTGGAATCGTTCCGGGTGACCCTGACCGTCGCGATCGGAGTGACGCTGATCAACGCGGTCTTCGGGCTGCTGGTCGCCTGGGTGCTCACTCGCGACGACTTCGTCGGAAAACGGTTGGTGGACGCGGTGATCGACCTGCCGTTCGCGCTGCCCACCATCGTCGCCAGCCTGGTGATGCTGGCCCTCTACGGGCCGGCCAGCCCGGTGAATCTGCACCTGCAGCACACCAAGTGGGGTATCGGGGTGGCGTTGTTGTTCGTCACGCTGCCCTTCGTCGTCCGGACCGTGCAACCGGTGCTGCTGGAACTGGACCGGGAGGCCGAGGAGGCCGCCGCGTCGCTGGGCGCCACCAACCCCGTGATCTTCGCCCGGGTGATTCTGCCGGCGCTGCTGCCGGCCCTCCTTACCGGCGCCGGTCTGGCGTTCTCCCGCGCGATCGGCGAGTTCGGGTCGGTGGTGCTGATCGGTGGTGCGGTGCCCGGCGAGACCGAGGTCTCCTCGCAGTGGATCCGGACCCTGATCGAGAACGACGACCGAACCGGAGCGGCGGCGATATCCATTGTGCTGCTGGTTGTTTCGTTCCTGGTGTTGTTCACCCTGCGGACATTCGGATCCCGCGCGGGCCGACGTGAGGAGCTCGCGGCGTGACCCTTTCGCCTGTGGCGCGCTACCTCGGCCGATACCTGGCGGTGGGATACGTTTTCATTCTGGTGATCGTGCCGGTGGGGCTGATCCTGTGGCGCACCTTCGCACCCGGATTCAGCGCGTTCGCCGGCTCGATCAGCACCCCCGCGGCGATCTCCGCGCTGCAGCTGTCGTTGCTCGTGGTCGCGATCGTCGTCCCCCTCAACGTGGTGTTCGGCGTTCCCACAGCGTTGCTGTTGGCCCGCAAGCGGTTTCGCGGCAAGGGGATGCTGCAGGCGGTCATCGACCTTCCGTTCGCGGTGTCGCCCGTGGTGATCGGTGTTGCGCTGATCCTGCTGTGGGGCAGCGCCGGGGTTTTGGGTTTCGTGGAGAATGATCTGGGGTTCAAGATCATCTTCGGCCTGCCCGGCATCGTCCTGGCGAGCATCTTCGTCACGGTGCCGTTCGTCATCCGCGAGGTCGAGCCGGTGCTGCACGAGCTGGGAACCGATCAGGAGGAGGCCGCCGCCACGCTGGGATCGACGTGGTGGCAGACCTTTTGGCGGATCACCCTGCCGTCGATCCGATGGGGGCTGACCTACGGGATAGTGTTGACCGTGGCCCGCACGCTGGGGGAGTACGGCGCGGTGCTGATGGTGTCGTCCAACCTGCCCGGAAAGTCCCAGACCCTGACACTGCTGGTTTCCGACCGCTACAACCGCGGTGCCGAGTACGGCGCCTACGCCCTCTCTACGCTGCTGATGATGGTTGCGGTGCTGGTGCTGGTGGCCCAGGCTGTGCTGGAAGCGCGGCGGGGCCGGGCCGGCTGATGAGGAGCCGCAGTTCATGACCGACGCCATCATCGTCAGCGGCGCCAACAAGCGCTACGGCGACTTCAACGCTCTGGACAACGTCGACTTCGTCGTGCCGGCCGGGTCGCTGACCGCCCTGCTTGGCCCCAGCGGGTCGGGCAAGTCCACGCTGTTGCGCGCCATTGCCGGCCTGGACCGGCCCGACACCGGAACCGTCGTCATCAACGGTCGCGACGTCACCAACGTGCCGCCGCAGCGCCGCGATATCGGCTTCGTTTTCCAGCATTACGCGGCGTTCAAGCACATGACCGTCCGCGACAACGTGGCCTTCGGCTTGAAGATCCGCAAGCTGCGCAAGGCCGAGATCGACGCGAAGGTCGACAACCTGCTCGAGGTGGTCGGGCTGGCCGGTTTCCAGACCCGCTATCCCAATCAACTCTCCGGCGGTCAGCGACAGCGCATGGCACTGGCCCGGGCGCTGGCGGTGGATCCCGAGGTTCTTCTGCTCGACGAGCCGTTCGGAGCCCTGGACGCCAAGGTCCGGGAGGATCTGCGGGCCTGGCTGCGACGGCTGCATGACGAGGTCCACGTCACCACGGTGCTGGTGACCCACGACCAGTCCGAGGCCCTGGATGTGGCCGACCGGATCGCGGTCCTCAACAAGGGCCGCATCGAACAGGTCGGCACCCCCACCGAGGTCTACGACAGCCCGGCCAACCCGTTCGTGATGTCGTTCCTCGGGACGGTGTCCACGCTGAATGGAATCCTGGTGCGCCCGCACGACATTCGGGTGGGCCGCACCCCGGAGATGGCGATCGCCGCCGGCGACGGAACGGCGGAGAGCACCGGCGTCATCCGCGCAACCATCGACCGGGTGGTCTATCTGGGCTTCGAGGTCCGGGTCGAGTTGACCAGCGCCACCACCGGGGCCCCGTTCATCGCCCAGATTACCCGCGGCGATGCCGAAGCGCTCGGCCTCAAGGACGGTGACACCGTGTACGTGCGGGCCACCCGTATCCCGCCGATCGCCGGAGAGGTCCAGCTGGCCCCGACGGAGGCACAACGCTGATGCGGATCGAACTTTCCCGCGGGGTGGCGGCGCCCCTGGCCCCTATGGGACTGGTGCAGGATTGCCGACCATCGCGACGCACCTTGCGTGTTCAGCGGAGCAAGCGGACTCGGATGGGCAGGTCGAGCTGGGACCACGCGTGATCGGCAGTCAGAACCTCGGAGGGTGTGCTGCGGACTGTCAAGGCGAGGCAGCAGCGATCGCCCAACGACAACCCACGTCCACCGGCCAGGGACCGCATTGCCCCGGCCAGTTCGGCATCGGCTTCGGTCACCGGCTCGATCGTGACGCCGGCTGCGGCGAGTAATTCACGGACCCGGCTGACATCGAGATCGGCGTCTACCAGCTTGCCAATGACTTCCGCGAGGTTCGCTGCGCCCAGTGACGCCGACTGCAGTTCGGCGGCGACCTGGTCGGCGCCGGGCTCGTCGTGAACGAGTGCCAGCACCGCGGATGCGTCCAGGACCGTCACTCGGCCTCGGCGGCCAGACGCCGGTCAGCGAGCAACTCCTCGACCAGCGAACGGTCTTTGCGAAGTCCGGCTCCCAGGGCCCGTAGCTCAGCCACGGCGTCCTGCTGTCGTTGCAGCACCAGCCGTCGACCAGTCACCTGCAGGTGCACGCGATCGCCGGGAGCCAGACCCAACGCGGTCCGTATGTCTGCCGGGATCACCAGCCGACCTTGCTGGCCCAACACCAGTGTGGCATCCATTACCCAATCATGCCACATGCCGCATTAATGTGGCACAAGACGCGCTGCGGAAACTGCGGCGCGTCGACCTGATCGATGATTCTTGAGCCTTCCGTCCGCAACTTATCTGCGACCCTACGTGTGGACCGACACCGGGCCGGTTGATCCACGGCTGGCGCGGACGCCCACTGCTCCCACCCTGTGGCGGTGGCGAATCTAGGCGGCGAGACGTCCGGCGACCGCGCGGTCGAAGCGGTCCAGGATGGTCTGGGCCACCAACGCGTGCCCACCGAGTGGTTGGGCCATCGCAACACCCCTCACCGCGGCGATCGCGGCCACCCGGTCGGTGATGCGGCCCGGCGCAATGAACCAAGGCGCTGCCGTGATTCGCCGCGCACCGGCACGGCGCAGTTCTTCGATGCCGTCGGCCACCGACGGTTGCGGGCCGGTGGCGAAGGCAATCCGGACCCCGGCCCACTCGCTGCGGTCTGCCAGTGTGTGGGCCAGGGTGGCCGTGCGCGCGTTGGCCTCGGCGTCGGAGGAGCCGACCGCAACCACCAGCACGCCGGTGTCCGTGTCGCCGCACTCGACTCCGGCTTCGGCCAGTCGCTGACGCAGCACCCGGACCAGTCGTGGGTCCTCGCCCAGCGTCTCGGCCTGCAGCACGTCTGCGCCCGACTCGGCGATGATCGCCGGGATGTCGACGCGGGCGTGGTAGGCGCTGGCCAGCAGTAGGGGTGTGCTGACGGCTGGACCGTCGAGTTCGGCGAGCACATTCCGCAAGTTGGGAATGCTCTTCTCGCAGAACGCCACCCGCACGTCCAGTCCCGTCCGCTGCTCACGCACCTCGTCGGCCACTGCGCGGGTGACGGCGGCTGACCGAGGGTCGGCGCTGCCGTGTGCGGTGAGGATCAATGCCGGCGGGCGGGAGCGTAGCGACTCGGGAATCGACACCGGAAAGATGCTCACGAGATGTGCAGCCCGCACTCGGTCTTGGCCATCCCCTGCCAGCGGCCGCTGCGCGAGTCGGCGCCCTCGACCGGCTTGGTGGTGCACGGCGCGCAGCCGATCGACGGATAGCCCTCTTCGACAAGGGGATTCACCAGCACACCGTTAGCCTCGATGTAGGCCTGCATGTCGTCGTCGGTCCAGGCGGCCAGTGGGTTCACCTTCACCAATCCGAAGGCCTCGTCGAAGCTGATCAGCGGGGCGTTGGCCCGGGTCGGCGACTCCACCCGGCGGATACCGGTGACCCAGGCGTCGTAGTTGCGCAGCGCGGCGCGCAACGGGACCACCTTGCGCAACCGGCAGCACTCCTCCGGCTGGCGGGCGAACAGATCCTTGCCGAGCA
>Ga0315294_10005426_pt1 | contig 13987 bp, 10 predicted proteins | sample YL17G13_40_MG_FD_203626 | JGI IMG/M metagenome (GOLD analysis project Ga0315294, IMG submission 203626) | Sediment microbial communities from Yellowstone Lake, YNP, Wyoming, USA - YL17G13_40 | ecosystem: Environmental > Aquatic > Freshwater > Lake > Sediment | place: USA: Wyoming | collected... | reverse complement strand
CACCGAGTACACCGCCAACGGCGCCAACACCACCCCCGCCGCCAAGGCCATATTCCCCACCACCAGCGTGCTGCCGAAAGCCGCAAACATCCCCGCATGCAGGTACGGCGCGCCCGGCGCGAACACGCTGCTGAGGTCGCGGTATGGGATCTGCCCCGCGAGGATCGTCTGCCCGGCGTGGGCCAGCAGTCCCTGCTCCGGGACTCCCGCGCCGTCATACACGCGCAGGAGTTGCCACCTCACCGCGACGGCCACCAGCGCAAACGGGGCCAGCGCGCGGCCGACCGCCGATAGCCACAACGCGATATCGGCCACTGCGCGGGCCGGCGCGCCGGCGGCAATCGCTCCTGCGCGCGATCGCGCCGGCCCCGCCAGCAAAGCCGCTTTCGCCGCGCCCACCGCCGCCAGCGCCGTCCACCACAGCGGCGCCGCCGCGTATCGCAGCGCCGGATCCAAGACTACGACCCACAACAGCGCCAGCGGAGCGTAGGTGAGAGCGTCCGCGGTCAGCGCCGCCCCCCACGACCTGCCCGCCAGCCGCAGCGCCCCAGCCCACAGTCCCGCGGCCGCGACCACCGCCGCCACATAAACCAGCGCCATGAGGCTGACCGGCGGCGGGTCTGCGCGAGGGAAAGGGTAATAGGTCGCGGCGCTGAAGACGATGACGGCGCTGACCGCAGCGGCGGCGCACACTGCGGCAGCGGCGACGCGCGCCGGACGCACCGGCGCGGTGGCGGACATGCCAGCGCTGTTACCCGCGGATGTCACAGATGGCCCCAGTTCCGGGAGCGCTGCGGCGCGCCGCCGCCGGAGGGAAATCGGTCGCGCGCCGGCATGCGCGATGGCGGTCATCGCGCCTTGCGCGCTGTCGCGGGCAGCATCGCGCTAGCGCCGGCACGCAGTCGTGTCCGGGCATGCGGATGCCCGGGGTTGATTATATCCGAGGGCGCGCAAAGGGGTCAATGAAGCAAGCGCTTAGGCCAAAAAGATTTTCCCGCCGACAAGAGGGATTTGCGCCCGCCTCTGCGAAAGCAGTTAAGGCGTTTGGGGTGCGCGACATTCTTGCTTGATTCACGGGGCGGAGAATTACGGGGGCAGACGGTGCCTGACGCACGCGACCAGCGATTCTTCTTCAGCCCGGGCGGCAGTGCGTCTGCGACCTTCCGGCCAACCCGCTGAAAGCCAGCGCGCGACCACTTGGACGGCTGAGCGCCGTGGTGGCGGCAACGCGCGGCGAGCAGGCCTGAGGAGGGATGGACGCGGCTTGCGGGCAGGTGATCAGTGAAGCCGCTGGTCGAGGCCCCTCTGTAAGATATCCACAGCTGTGGATACGGCTGTGTACAACCTCTGAATCCGCTAAAGACGATCACGGCAAGGGAGGTGTTTCGCAGGACCTTTAGTCCCGGTTGAAAAATCACAGAGATGCCCACGGGGGAACACGGTCATTGGACTGAGCGGCACAGGCGCGTGCGCCGGCGCAGAAGGATAGCCGAGGCGCACGTGGACACGCAATCATCTTGGAGGAGCCCCGCGTGAGCGGGGTTGGCAGCGCCCTGTTCGGCTTGCGTGCGCGCAAGGAAGGTGTCAGGGGCAGGCCGAAGGGCATGTCATCGTAAGCATCGCCGCCACCATCGCTGCCTTCATTCAGCACTACTCGCACCAGCGCCAAACGCCGCCTCGAGCCGAGCTACTTCGGCCTGTCCCGCCTTATATCCGGTTCTCGACCTTGTGCCCTCCAGTCTGCGCGGCCTCGCCACCCCGTGGGGATCACCACTTCCTGAGGAGGGTATGCCTAACCATGGGCCGTTCGGCTGACGTCCTGTCTGAACTGTGGCAAGAGCTCACCGCGAGCCTGGAGTCCACGCTGTCGCGTGCTGCGCTCAATCGCTGGCTCAAGAACATCAGCCCCATTTCCCTCGACCAAGACTGCCTGCGGGTCGGCGTGCCCAGTGCCTTCGCTCGCGACTGGCTGGAGCGCAAGGCGCTGCACCACATGCGCGCCGAGGCGGAGCGCATCATGGGGCGCCCCCTGCGCATCGAACTGGTGCTGCAGCAGCTCGACCTCGGCCTCGCCGTCGAGGCCGAAACGCCGGCGCCCCCCGCGCCGGCGGCGGCGCTCGCCCACCCCAATAACCCTCGCCGCGACGACTTCGCGCCCACGCCGCTCGTCCCGCGCTACACCTTCGACAACTTCGTCGTCGGCAAGAGCAACCAGTTCGCGCAGGCGGCCGCGCTGGCCGTGTCCAAGGCCCCGGCCCGCGCCTACAATCCGCTCTTCATCTACGGCGGCGTCGGCCTCGGCAAGACCCATCTCATGCACGCCATCGGCCATTCCGTCCTCGCCGGCCGCCCCGAGCTCAACGTCGCCTACGTCACCGGCGACACCTTCACCTATCACGTCGTCACCTCCATCCGCGAGGACCGCTTCGGCGCCTTCCGCAGCCGCTACCGCGATGTCGACCTGTGGCTGGTGGACGACATCCAGTTCATCGCCGCCAAGGAGCGCACCGAGGCCGAGTTCTTCCAGACCTTCAACGCCCTCTACGAAACCGGCCGCCAGGTGGTCATCACCAGCGACCGTCCGCCCAAAGAGCTGCAGATCATGGATGCCCGCCTGCGCTCGCGCTTCGAGTGGGGGCTGATCGCCGACATCAAGCCGCCGGACCTCGAAACGCGCATGGCCATCCTGCAGCGCAAGGCGCGCCTCGACGGCGCCGACGTGCCCGACGATGTCATTCGCTACATCGCCAATATGGTGCAGTCCAACATCCGCATCCTCGAGGGCGCGCTGACCAAGGTCGTCGCCGCCTCCAGCTTCACCGGCCAGCTCATCACGCTGCACCTGGCCATGGAGCAGCTCAAGGATCACTCGGTCGGTGATTACCTGCGCCCGGTCAGCATCAGCCTGGTGCAGGAGGTCGTCGCCCAGCACTTCCACATCAGCCTCGCCGACATGACCGCCCGCAAGCGCACCCGCGAAGTCGTGTTCCCGCGCCAGGTCGCCATGTATCTCGCGCGCGAGCTGCTCAAGGCCTCCTTCCCCGAGATCGCCAAGCGCTTCGGCGGCAAGGATCATTCCACCGTCATTCACGCCTGCAACAAGGTGCGCGCGCGCCTGCAGGATGACGAGCAACTGCGTGCGGTGGTCAGCGAACTCACCAGCATGCTGACACCTCGTTGAGCGCCGCCGGCGCCGCGCGCTGCGCTGCGGGGCTGTGCACCAAGCTGTGGGCGCGTCGGGGAACCGGCCGCGCATTGAGCGCCGCTGTGCGCAAGTGTGAATAGCAGCCGATGGAGTGCTTGCCTGCGGCACAGGTTATCCACCGCTCGCTACGACGCAACCGAGCGTCCCGCCGCAGTTATCCCCAGTTCGCACAGGATAATCATTATTATTAGAGAATTACTTATATTAGTCATAGAGAGCTAAGCTGTCCACACCATAACCTGCGTCTACCAGGAGGATGCCAGTGAGACTGATCAGTCCGCGCGGAGTGCTCTCCGATGCGCTCCAGCTAGTTTCTCGCGCCGTCAGCGGCAGAAGCACCTTGCCCATCCTCAGCAACGTCTTGCTGGAAGTGAAAGGCGGCCGCCTGCGCCTGCTGACGAGCGACCTCGAGATGTGGGTCAATTGCTCGATACCGGTGGAGGACGCGCAGGACGGCGCCATCACCCTGCCGGCGAAGCTGCTCAACGAGGTGGTCGCCAGCCTGGCCGGGGGCGAGGTGACCATGGCCACTGACGACGGCAACGCCATGACCCTTACCTGCGGCAAGTCGGAGTATTCCATCCAGGGACTGGCGGCGGAGGAATTCCCGGCGTTGCCCGATCCTTCGGGAGGCATCACTCTCACCGTGCCCCAGGCGCGTCTGCGCCAGCTCCTGCGCGACACCGAGTTCGCGGCCTCCGCCGACGAGACGCGCGCCATCCTCACCGGCGTCCTGGTGATGTGGGATGGGCACAAGCTCACTATGGTGGCCACTAACATGCATCGCTTGGCGATGGACGCCGTCGCCGTAGAGGGCGGGCCGAGGCAGGAGCTGCGCACGGTGGTGCCGGTGCGCGCTCTGCGCGAGGTGTCGCGCTCGCTGTCGTCGGATCCCGAGCCGGCGGCGCGCCTCCACCTGGGGGAAAGCCAGGCGCTGTTCGATCTCGGCCATGTCGCTATCACCTCCCGCATTATCGAGGGGCAGTTTCCCAACTACGAGCGCATCATCCCCACCGAGGCGCAGCATACCGTGCGCGCCGAGCGCCAGGCCCTGCTCGCCGCCCTGCGCCGCGCCGACATCGTCGCCCGCACGGAGGCCAACAAGGTTATCCTGCGTGTCCAGCCGGGTGCGCTCCTGATCGAGGCCGAGAGCGCCGATATCGGCCGCGCTCACGAGGAGATCGCCATCGAGCTCGAGGGCGAGCAGACGGAGATCGCGTTCAACGCGCAGTACCTGGTGGACATGCTCGAGGTCACGTCCGAGGAGCATGTGCAGATGAGCCTCAGCGGCCCGCTGAGCCCGGGAGTCATCAGGCCCGTGGGCGACTCCGCCTTCCTCTACCTGGTCATGCCCCTGCAGGTAGCCTGAGGGCGAGGCGGGCCATAGGTTCACCAGGTTCACCCGCCGCTGGCGGGCGGCTAAGCCCTACGGGCCGCCGTGGCGGTCTTCGCACCTAGCCACAAGTCTCGGCAGGGGGCCGCACAGCCCCCTGCCTCTGTTGAGCCGGTGTCGATGAAGCTTGAGCGACTGCAGCTGCGCGACTTTCGCAACTACCGGGACCTGGACCTCCACCTGGGCGAACCGTGGATAATCCTTGCCGGGGCCAACGCACAGGGCAAGACGAATCTGTTAGAGGCGGTGTCGGTGGCCTGTGTCGGCTATTCCCCGCGCGGCACCTCCGACGCCGAGATGATTCGCTGGGGGCAGGAGCAAGCCCGCATCGCCGCGCGCGTCGCCACCGACCAGCGCGGCGCCATCGAGCTCGAGGCTATCCTCGCCGCTCACGGCCGCCGCCAGGTCAAGATCAACGGCGCCCCCCGTCGCCTCGCCGATCTCGCCGGGCTGGTCGGCATCGTGCTGTTCGCGGTCGACGACTTGGACGTGGTCAAGCGCGACCCCTACGCTCGCCGGCGCTTCCTCGACAACGAGCTCGGCGCGCTGACCCGATCCTACTACTGGAACCTGGCGCGCTACCGGCGCGCGGTCGATCAGCGCAATCGCCTGCTCAAGGATATCCGGGATCAGAGGCGCGCGATCCCCGAGCTCGACTCGTGGGACGAGCAGCTCAGCACGACCGGCGCGGTGGTGGTCGAAAAGCGCGCCGCTTTCCTGGCCGCGCTCAGCGAGCACGGCAGCGAGGCCTATCGCCGGCTGACCGCCACCCAGGACACGCTTGAATTGCGATACCGCCCCGCGCTGGGCGACGAGGCGGCGTGGGCGCGCATGGCGGCGGCGGCGGACGCCCAGGACCTGCGGCGGCGCGTCTGCGACCGCATCACTCGCGCCCTGGCGCAGGGACGCGCGGAGGAGATCGAGCGCGGCGCGACCCTGTGCGGGCCCCACCGCGACGACTTCGACATCGTCGGCGGCGGAGTGGACCTCCACCGCTTCGGGTCGCAGGGCGAGCAACGCACCGCGGCCATCGCCCTGCGCCTGGGGCTGGTGCGCGTCATCGGCGACGCGGTGGGCGAGCCGCCGGTGCTGCTGCTCGACGATGTGCTGTCGGAGCTCGACCGCGAGCGCCGGGCCGGGCTGTTCGAGGCGCTGGGCGGGGCAGGGCAGACCATCGTCACCGCCACCGACGTGGATTCCATCCCCGCGGGGGTGCGCGCTGCGGCGCGCACGCTCGAGGTGGCTGCGGGGGCGGTTGCGCCACCCGCTTGGGGCTAGCGCGATGGAACGAGGACACCTGGGAGAGCTCCTGCGCGGCGTCATGCGGCGCCACAACCTCGAGCGGCGAGTGCGCCAGCGCGCGGCGATGGACCTGTGGCCGCAGGTGGTGGGGCCGGATATTGCGCGCAACAGTTGGGCCCTGACCGTCCGCGACGGCGTGCTGCACGTCGGAGTTGCCAACCACGCGTGGGCGCAGACGCTGCACCTCATGCGCGTGGCCATCACCCAGGCGCTCAATGCCGCCGCGGGAGAGGAAGTGTTGCGCGATATCAGGGTCAGCGTGACCGAACGCGCGCGGCACCCCCACCCGCGGGCGCGCCCTGCCGGCGACACGCCCCGGACGTCTGAGCCGCCGTCGCTCACCCGCGACCAGCAGCGCCAGGTGCGCGACTTGACGGCGCGGATCGAGGACCCGGCTCTGCGCGCCAAGGTGCGGCGGGCGGTCGCGGGGCTGCTGCGCCTGCGCCGGCTGCGCGAGGCCCAGGGCGCCCGGCCGTGCGCCCGCTGTGGGCGGCTGCACAGCGGCCGCGGCCGCATCTGCCCGGGTTGCGCCCCCAGGCGCTAGCGTGATAAACTTCTGGCGGGAATGGGCGCGCATCGCGCGAATTCCACACTCGCCGGGCGTAGGATACCGACTCGGTATTGCGGAGGCGCCATCGCATGTCCATACTGACCTCCCGCAGGCGGCTGGTCGCGGTTGCCGCGGTGCTGACGATCGCAGCGGGGATCGTCGCCGGATGTGGCGAGTATCGCGCCTACCGTGGTAAGCCCCAGGGCTTCTCCACCCACCGGTTCCGCATCCTCTACCCCGACTACTTCGAGCACGAGTCGATCCCGCAGATGAAGCATCGGGAGCTCGTGCTGGCGCTGCTTTTCTACAACGTGCCCGTCGGCGGCGAGCAGACCCCGATCCCGCCGCTGATCTACGTGCGCTGCTATCGCATGCGCGAGCACGACACCGTGCGGACCTTCATGGAAAGGTTCTACGACAACCAGGCCGCGCGCACCCTCGACGTCAGGCTCCGGCGCGTGGACAAGGGGCCCTCGGGAGGGCCGGAGTACCTCCTGACCATCAAGGACACCGGCCAGGTGACGCGCTTCATTCCACTGCCGCGCGAAAGGCTCGTCTACGCGGTGGAAACCTCCTGCGGGCCGCAGTATCGCGCTCACTTCGACGACATCCTGCGCCGGGTGCGCGAGAGCTTCACCATCCTGCCCGTGCCCAGGTAGCGCAGGTTGGAAACCCTTCGACTCGCTCAGAGCCTGCCCTGAGCACCGTCGAAGGGGCAGGCTCTGAGCCACCAGGCGGAAAGGCACGCACATGAGCAACCAATGGACCGGCCCGCTGCAGGAGGCGGGTTCCTGCCGCTATCGCATCCCGCGCAGCTACAAGCCGTTCATGCGCACCGACGGCATCATCTACGCCTCGGCGCAGATGCTGGGCGACATCAAGTCCGACCAGTCGCCCGAACAGGTGGCCAACGTCGCCGCCCTGCCCGGCATCGTCGGCAACTCCATCGCCATGCCCGACATCCACTACGGCTACGGCTTCCCCATCGGCGGCGTGGCCGCCACCGACCTCGACCAGGGCGTGGTTTCCCCGGGCGGCGTCGGCTACGACATCAACTGCGGCGTGTGCCTGCTGCGCACCGACCTGCGCCGCCCGCAGGTCATGCCCAAGCTCGAGGCCATCATCGATCGCATCTTCCGCGACGTGCCCTCCGGCGTCGGCTCGGAGGGGCGCGTCCGCGTCAACCAGGCCGAGCTGCGCCGCGTGCTGACCCAGGGCGCGCGCTGGGCGGTGGGCGCCGGCTATGGCCGCGCCGAGGACCTCCGCCACGTCGAGAACGGCGGCTGCCTCGACGGCGCCGACCCCGACCTGCTCAGCGAGCGCGCCCGCAAGCGCGGACAGCCCCAGCTCGGCACCCTCGGCGCCGGCAACCACTTCCTGGAGGTGCAGGAGGTGTGCGATATCTACGACCCCGCCGTCGCCCGCGCCTTCGGCATCGACGAGGTCGGCCAGGTCACCATCATGGTGCACACCGGCTCGCGCGGCCTCGGCTACCAGGTGTGCGACGACGCCCTGGCGATGATGCAGCGCGCCATGCAGAAATACCAGCTTGACCTTCCCGACCGCCAGCTCGCCTGCGCTCCCGTCAACTCCCCCGAGGGGCGCGACTACCTCGCCGCCATGGCGTGCGCCGCCAACTACGCATGGGCCAACCGCACCTGCATCACCCACTGGGTGCGCGAGGCCTTCGCTCACGCCATGGGCGCCGCCCCGGACGCCCTGGGGCTGCAGGTGGTTTACGACGTCGCCCACAACATCGCCAAGATCGAGGAGCACGAAATCGACGGCAAGCGCCGCCGCCTGTGCGTCCATCGCAAGGGCGCCACCCGCGCTTTCCCCGCCGGCCATCCCGACGTGCCCGCCGACTACTCCGCGGTCGGCCAGCCGGTCATCGTCCCCGGCGACATGGGCACCCATTCCTACCTGCTGGTCGGCTCCCCCGATGCGATGGGCGAGACCTTCGGCTCCACCTGCCACGGCGCGGGCCGGCTCATGAGTCGCCACCAGGCGGTTCGCACCGCCCGCGGGCGCGACATCATCCGCGAGCTGGCGGAGCAGGGCATCCTCGTGCGCGCGGCGAGCAAAGAGGTGGTGGCGGAGGAGATGCCCGCCGCCTACAAGGACGTGGACGTAGTGGCCGCGGCGTGTGAATGCGCCGGCCTCTCGCGCCGCGTCGCCCGCATGCGCCCCCTGGCTGTGATGAAAGGCTAGGCCATCGCGCGAGCCGCCGGTGCGGAGCGCGGCGCCCTGCGCCGCAGGCGATGGCCGTCGGCGCGGCGAAACTGAGTCCCCTGTCAGTTCGCGCGGCCTGGTGTCCGGCGTGCGCCGCCCGGGGGCCGCGGACGGCAGGCTGCCAACAGCAATGCTCCAAGCGCTGCGACGAACATATCTGGATATCTTCACCCGCTACCCGGTGTTAGTGCGCCTCGCCGCTGTCGGCGGCTGCGTGGGCATGGTCTATGCGCTCATCAACAACTACGCCCTGCCGCTGTATCTGCACGACAACCTGAAGGTCTCCGCCGTCGTCATCGGCTGGGTTTCCTCCACTTTCCTCGCCGCCGAGATGCTCATGAAGTTCCCCCTCGGCCGGCTGAGCGACCGCATCGGGCGCCGCACCCTCATCGCCAGCGGCCCCGCCGTGTCGTGCGTCACCGCGCTCATCCTGCCGCTGGTGCCCGCCGCTCGCTACGTCCTGCTGTACCCGCTGCGGGCGCTGGACGGAATGGCGCTGGCGGCGGTGTGGCCCGCGGCGTTCGCCCTCGTCACGGACAAGATCCCCGCCTCCTCCCGCGCCGCCGCCATGGCCGTCCTCTTCACTGTTTACATGGCCGGCCTCGCCATCGGCCCCGCCCTCGGCGGGGTGCTCATGCTCGTAATTGCCAACCCCTGGCTGCGGGATCGCTCCCCGTTCTACCTCGCCAGCGGGGCCTTCTTGCTGGTGGCGACCATCGCCCGGCTCGGCCTGCCGGCGCCCCGCGCGCAGGCGGTCGTCGCTCCTCCATTCGTCGAGCCGGACCCCATGCCGCTGGGCGCCAGATCAGGCTTGGCTGCGCGCCCGCCGGCGTGGGTGATGGCGCTCGTCCTTTTCATCACCGCGTTGCAGCTCATCGCCCTCACCATCCTGCAGCCATTCCTCGCGCTCTACGGCGTGCAGGTCATGCACCTGTCGAAGGCCCAGGTGCCGCTGCTGTTTCTCGTGCCCGCGCTCGCGGTCGCCGCGCTCGGTCTGCCCATGGGCCACCTCAGTGACCGCTGGGGCAAGGCCCGTTCGGTCAAGCTCGCCATGGCGCTCGCCGCCGGGGCCATGGCCGTGCTCCCGCTCTTCTCCAACATCGGCGCGGTCATACTCATCGTCACCGTGCTGCTGGTCGCCTACCTGCTGGGCACCCCCGCCTGGCTCGCCCTGATCGCCGAGCTCGCCCCCGCGGGCGCGTTCGGCGGCACCCTCGGCGCCGTCGCCACCGCCCAGGGGGTGGGCGCCTCCATCGGCCCCATCATCGGCGGCCACCTGTGGGTCATAGACTATCGCTACTCGTTCTGGGCGAGCGCGGCGCTCCTCGGCCTGTGCGCGCTGCTGGCGACGGCGTTCCTGCCCTGGCGTCCGCAATCGCAGGCGACGCAGCCGGAAAGCGCGACCGGGACCGCGCCTCCGCGGGGGACGCGCTTTGCCGCGCCCGGGGAGCCCTAGATGCAGCACCACCTGGATGCGGATACCATCCTGACCTTCCTGTTCAGCCTCGCCGCCATCCTCGCCTCCGCCGAGCTGTTCACCAACGGCGTCGAGTGGCTCGGCCGCCGCCTCAGCCTCGCCGAGGGCGCGGTCGGCAGCGTGCTCGCCGCCGTCGGCACCGCCCTGCCCGAGACCCTCATCCCTTTCGTCGCCATCCTCATCACGCGCGGCGAAACCGGCCACCAGATCGGCCTCGGCGCCATCCTCGGCGCCCCCTTCATGCTCGCCACCCTTGCCATGTTCGTCACCGGCCTGGCCGCGGTTGCCTTCCGCCGCCGCCGCCCCGAGGGTGCGACCGTGGTCGTCAACTGCGGGGTGCTGACGCGCGACCTGGGGTTCTTCCTGATCATGTACATCGCCGCCGTGGCGGCCTCGTTCGCCCCGGGGCGCGCTTTCCATATCGCGGTGTGCTGCGGGCTCATTATCGCGTATGGGTTCTATCTGCGACAGACCTTCAGCGACCCCTCGACGGCGAACGGCGAATTGGAGGCGCTGCGGTTACAGCGGCTGCTGGCTCGCTGGTGGTGGCGCCGCCGCGCCGACGGCGAGGATCTTCATGGCTACCGCGAGCGCCGGCAGGCGGTGGGCGACGGCGCCCCGCGCCTCCGCGTCATCCTGGGCCAGGTGCTGATCGCCCTCGCCGGCATCGTCGGCGGCGCCAACAACATAGTCGGCGCCGCCAAGGAGACCGCCCAGGCCCTCGGCGTGGCGCCTCTGCTGGTCGCTCTGGTCATCGCTCCCGTCGCCACCGAGCTGCCGGAAAAGTTCAACAGCGTGGTGTGGATGCGCCAGGGCAAGGATACCTACGCCCTGGGCAACATCACCGGCGCCATGGTCTTCCAGAGCTCCTTCCCCGTCAGCCTGGGCCTCGCGTTCACCTCGTGGCGCCTGGTCGCCGCCCACGGCGAGCCGCAGACCGCGCTCTACTCGGTCGCCCTCGCCCTGGCCGGCGGCTTGTGGATATTGGTCGCAGCGCTTCTGGCGCCGCGCGAGGAACCGGTGACCGCCGGTGCGCCCAGGCGCATCCGCCTCAACCCGGCGGTGCTGCTGGTCGGCGGCGCGCTCTATGCGACCTTCCTCGTCCTGCTCATCGCCCGCGTGTAGCCAAGAATTGGAGCGAGGTGGCCGCGGATCGACGCAGATCAACGCGGATTTGCGTTCAACGTAGGGGCCGGGTTCCATCCCGGCCCGAAGGAGGACGGGCGGGGGCGGAGCCCCGCCCCTACGAACGTCCCCAAAGGTATCCGCGTAGATCCGCGGCAAGATCATTGGTAGCCCGGCGCCGCATTTGACATCGCCGCCACAGCCCGGCTATCATCGGCGTGCGAGGGAACCCATGCTCGACCTGAAGTTCATCCGCGACCACCCCGACCAGGTGCGCGAGGGGCTGCGCAAGCTCCGTGAGGACGCCCCCATCGACGACATCCTCCAGGCTGACGAGCGCCGCCGGGCGCTGCTCGCCGAGGTGGAGCAGCTCAAGCAGCAGCTCAACGAGCGCTCGCGCCAGGTCGCGCGCGCCGCGGCGGATGAGCGCCAGGCGCTGATCGCCGAGAACCGGCGGCTGAGCGAGCGCATCAGCGACCTCGACTCCCAGGTGCGCGAGGTCGAGGAGCGCCTCAACCACCTGCTGCTGCTGGTGCCCAACATGCCCCACCCCGACGTCCCGGTGGGCGACGGCGAGCAGGACAACGTCGTCGTCCGCACCTGGGGCGAGCCGCGCGCCTTCGACTTCGAGCCCAAGCCCCACTGGGAGATCGGCGAGAAGCTCGGCATCATCGACTTCGAGCGCGGGGTCAAGATCTCCGGCAGCCGCTTCTACGTCCTGCGTGGGCTGGGCGCGAGATTGCAGCGCGCCCTCATCACCTTCATGCTCGACGTCCACACCCGCGACCACGGCTACACCGAGGTCTATCCCCCCTACATGGTCAAGCGCGAGTGCATGGTCGGCACCGGCAACCTGCCCAAGTTCGCCGACAACCTCTACCATGACGACCAAGACGACATGTGGTTCATCCCCACCGCCGAGGTGCCTCTAACGAACCTATACCGAGACGAGGTGTTCTCGGAGCAGGTGCTTCCGCGCTGCAACGTCGCCTACAGCGCCTGCTTCCGACGCGAGCAGATGGCAGCCGGCCGCGACACCCGCGGCCTCAAGCGCGGCCACCAGTTCGACAAGGTCGAGCTGGTCAAGCACGTCACCCCCGAGACCTCCGATGAGGAGTTGCACAAGCTCATCGCTGACGCCGAGGACATCCTGCGCCGCCTGGAGCTGCCCTATCGCGTCAACCAGATGTGCACCGCCGACCTCAGCTTCGCCGCGGCCATCAAGTTCGACCTCGAGGTGTGGGCGCCGGGGGTGCGGGAGTGGCTGGAGTGCTCGTCGTGCAGCAACTTCGGCGACTTCCAGGCGCGCCGCATGAACATCCGCTACCGCCCCGCGCCCGGCGCGCGTTCGGCAAGCTCAGAGCCTGCCCCTTCGCTGGGCTCAGGGCTGGCTCTGAGTGCAGCGAAGGGGCAGGCGCGCCCGCGCTTCGTGCACACCCTCAACGGCTCCGGCGTCGCCCTGCCGCGCACCATGATCGCCGTCATCGAGAGCTGCCAGCAGCCCGACGGGAGTATCCGCGTACCGGGCGTTCTCGCGCCCTACATGGGCGGGGTCGAGGCCATCGCGGCGGCGTGACGCGCCGGCAACGCGGGTTCAGCAAGGGGGGAACCGCCGATGGACGCGGATGAAGGAATAGGAATGCTGTGACCATTCAGACAAAGCGTCCCCCTCGGCGAGATACGAAGGCTATGGCTCACCATGCCGGCACAGAGAGAGATATCTCGTCCTCCGGCAGCCGGGAGTACACTATCAACTCGCCCGATCGCTCTGCTCTGATGCGCTCCACCGCCTGCCTCATCCACGCTCTGAGCCGCTCCTGAGGGCCATTGCGTATCAGGTGGTTCGTGTCGTTGATGTAGGCGCGTAAGACCAGCTTCGTGATCCGCACGGGCCGAGCGGATTTCGCGCTCACGTGCGGTCTCTCCTCTTTCCCCCGCCCTCGGCTCCCTCCTGGGTCGCTTTCGCTCGAGCCGCCGAAACAGGAACCGACGGCAAATCGCTTCCACAAATCGCGGCTTGCTGGCTTGACATTTGCGGAGCAAGTGCTATACTAGTTAGCTTAGAGAACAACAGAGTTGTTTCTTAACAATGAAAGAAGTGACTGAGCCATTGTTCCGTGTGGAGCAGGTGATCCTAGCAACCGGAGTAACCGAGAGGTCCCTGCACTACTGGGACAGAACCCAAGTCATCTCGCCGTCAGTGAAAGGGCGAGGCCCGGGAGTCTACCGTGGCTACACGAGGAACGACATTATCCTCATTTCACTCATTACACGTATGCGCCGGGCGGGAGTAAGTCTTCAACGGATCCGCGGTGCGATGCGCCATCTCCGTGCCATCATTACCACGGCTCACGATCGCGGTAACGTCGCTGAAATATACATGGACAAAGACCATCCCCTCATAATAGTCCACTCTGCGGACCAAGTCGAAGCAATCGTGGACGCCCTAAGAGGAGGGCAGCTGGTGCTCGCTCTGCCCATTGAATCCGTGCAGTCAGAGGTCGAACGGAAACTGCCGGCGCCTGGGTGGCGCCGCAGGGGAAGCGGGCGAAGTGGCGTCCGCTCGCAGCTGCCCTCCGCTCATTTCAGGGATGAACAGGTAGATCCTTACCCCTTAGGCGTTGAATCTCCTTTGGCAGTAAGATGTGCAGTTGATCCTCAAGGAAGACCGGTTGCCACAGGGTAAGCCGGGGGTCAACCGTG
>Ga0315294_10005425_pt1 | contig 13989 bp, 6 predicted proteins | sample YL17G13_40_MG_FD_203626 | JGI IMG/M metagenome (GOLD analysis project Ga0315294, IMG submission 203626) | Sediment microbial communities from Yellowstone Lake, YNP, Wyoming, USA - YL17G13_40 | ecosystem: Environmental > Aquatic > Freshwater > Lake > Sediment | place: USA: Wyoming | collected... | reverse complement strand
CTGTTATTCTACCGGCGATGTCAATGGTCTCGACGCTGTCGGCGGCGTGGTGGGAAGGAATGAAGCTATCGTCTCGAACTGTTTCTGGGACACCGACACGCAAAGCCATGGCGTAGCCGACAGTATGGGTATGAACAGTGGCACGATTAACAATGTTGCTGGATTGTCCACGGCCGAGATGCAGAACAAGAACACGTTTGTCTCTGCCCGCTGGGACTTTATCGCTGAATCGGCCAACGGCACGAGCGAGACCTGGCAGATGCCTGCCGGCGGGGGCTATCCTGTCTTGAGCCTTTTTCACAGCGAGATGCCATTCCCTCTCACAGGAAGCGGAACCACGAGCGATCCCTACCTGATCGCCGATGCCAATGAGCTTGGCATGGTAGGTTGGTATCCTTTGGATTACTGTTTCAAACTGACCGGCGATATAGACCTATCAGGGATTAATTGGGCCGAGTCGGTTGTGATGGCATTCTGCGGTTGTCTTGATGGGGACGGGCAAAGGCTGGTGAATATGCAGATGTCAGGGGGGAGTTATCTCGGTCTGTTTGGTTGTCTTGGAAAAGGCGGGCAAGTCAGGAACCTGGGCCTTGTAGATTGCTCCGTTAGCGGAAGTTGGAATTCAATCGGCGGGTTGGCGGGGGAAATCAGAGGTGGCAGCGTGACGGACTGCTTTTTTAGCGGTGACATCAACGGTGGTTACGTTGTCGGTGGGCTGGCCGGGTACAATGGAGGCAGTGTGTCAGATTGCTATACAACCGGTAGCGTCGGCGGACTCGGACGTGTCGGGGGTCTTGTGGGTAGAGTCCATTATGGCACGGTCTCGAACTGTCATTCAACGAGTGATGTTAGAGGAATCGATGACTATGTGGGCGGGCTGGTGGGGCTGAATGGTGATTCCTACAATTCAACAGGCAAGATCGCGAACTGCTATTGTACAGGGGATGTCAATGGGGTTGACTTTGTCGGCGGCCTTGTAGGCTTTAGCGGCCCGTCCTCTGCCAGCGTGTCGAAATGCTATTCTACAGGCCAGACAAACGGCATTTATGGTGTGGGCGGTTTGGTGGGCTGGAATCTCGGCAATATATTAGATTGCAATTCTACGGGCGCTGTGATGGGCGATGAAGTTGTTGGCGGACTAGTGGGAGACAATAGATACGGCGGAACTATCTCGAAATGTCATTCGAGTGGTGGCGTCAGCGGTCTTAACACCGTTGGCGGCCTGCTGGGATATACTTTTGAGGGCACTGTCTCGGACAGTTATTCTATCAGTAATGTCAACGGCGACAAAAGGGTAGGGGGGCTGGTGGGAAAGATTACCGAGGATGGGTGTGTGTTGTACTCTTATTCCACCGGCGATGTCAATGGTATTGAACAAGTTGGGGGGCTTGTTGGGGAAAACGACGAGAGCTATGTTAAGGATTGCTACTCAACCGGCGATGTGAAGGGGCACAGGCAGGTCGGCGGCCTTGTGGGGCACAGCTATTATGCCGGTGTCTCAGAATGCTATTCGGTCAGTCGTGTCAGCGGTCTTGACTTGGTCGGCGGCCTGGTGGGCTATAATGAGCGAAGTAGTATTCGAGACTCCCATTCGAACGGAAGCGTTGATGGAAATGGTTCGTTTGTTGGCGGTTTGGCTGGGGAAGGCGGCAGTGCGTATAACAGCTATTCGACAGGCAATGTCAACGGCATGGACAATGTCGGCGGTTTAGTCGGGAAAAGTAATGGCGATGTGTCGTGCTGCTATTCTATCGGCGCCGTCAGTGGTCGCGACCGTGTTGGTGGCTTATTAGGGGAAAACTACGACACCATTTCGAACTGCTATTCAACCGGCAATGTAAACGGTCACAGCGGTGTGGGAGGGCTAGTGGGATGGAATTGGTATTACCAGTACGGCCGTGTTTCCCGCAGTTATTCCGTGGGCGATGTCAACGGTATTGAAGATGTCGGTGGTTTGATAGGGAAGAATAATGATGATGCCATTGTTTCAAGTTGTTTCTGGGACACCGACACGCAGAGCCACGGTATAACCAATAGTATTGGTTATAACAAGGGCACAGTCACCAAAGTGACTGGTCTGCCCACCGTACAAATGCAGACAAAGAGCACATTTACCTCTGCCAGCTGGGACTTTGTTAACATCTGGGATATATGTGAGGGAATGAGTTATCCGAGATTACGCTGGCAGATTCCTGCTGGAGACTTCCTCTGTCCTTACGGTGTTGACTTTATGGACTTTGCGGTCATATCATCGGCCTGGCTAAGTAAGCCAGGTGAACCAGACTGGAATCCGACTTGTGATATTTCCAACCCAAAGGATAGCATGATTGATGAATTCGATTTAGCTGTATTCTGCGAAAACTGGCTTGAAAGCACCAAGCCCAAGAGTGATTAGCAGGACTTCTGGGTGCAGAGTGAATAGGGGAGGAATAACAAATTTGAATTCTCTATGCACAAAGACCGAAATGATATTGCTTCGGCATGGGCGGAATAGTTGGCACACGGATATATAAAATCATTACAAATTTTTCAGCTTTTGTAAGCACCTATTGTAAAAGCACTTATATAACACGCATTTTTGGCGAATTGGCAGATAATGGGCTGCGCAGTTGTAGAGTAGTTGTAGCTGCACCAAGCCCAAAAAACTGAGAAGTACGGAATATAAACTATGCCTAAATGAGAAAGCTATATTACGTCTACTGGACTTGCTAAAACAATTTCAAGCCTTTACAATTGATTCGAAAAATCTCGTGTCCCAAAGGTATCAATGGTTAAGTTCTATCCTGCTCTGCTATGGCTTCTAAACTCAAAACAAAAACCATTAGCTGAAGAAGGAAATATAATATTATTAACCAAGTGGAGCTAACATCGCAAAGTGTCTCTTAATAAATTGTTCCATTATTGTTGACGTCGTACATTTGCTATCTGTACCGGGCGCGATATACTTGCCTGTGAGAGTCCAATGCATTAATGGCAGTGGTGAGACTAATTACGAAACTCCCCACTGCAACTTGAGAAATTAGGGTTACTCAATCTGTGTCGTATGGGATCATATTTACCAGATGGCTAAGTTACCTACTAGAAGACAAAGGGAACTGATAATGAAAACCAAAATAAATTGTCTGATTGCTATGGTGATCCTGACAGGATGGGCAGCCTTGGTGGCTGGTGCAGAGATGGAATCGCTATTAGTCATAGAACCGAGCAAAGATAATCCGCGTAACTCTGAAGGGGACATAATTGAGTTGAAAGACGGGCGATTGTGCCTGATTTATACCCGATTTACAGGCGGCAGCGGTGATCATGCAGCAGCTGATCTTGCTATGCGTACTTCCGACGACGACGGCAAGAACTGGAGCGATGACAGCATCGTGGTCCGGCATCCAGGTGGGCTGAACGTCATGTCCGTATCGCTTCTGCGGCTGGCCAGTGGTGAGATCGCTTTGTTCTACTTACGCAAGACGTCGGAGGAAGATTGCCGGCCTCTTATGTGCATCTCGAGCGATGAAGCTAAGACTTGGAGCCAGCCGACCGTCTGTATAACCGATAAGGTGGGCTACTATGTGTTGAACAATGACCGTGCTATCCAGTTGCGAAGCGGCCGTCTAGCCCTACCTGTAGCATGGCACCAGAGCCCCGGTGAAGCCAAAGACATGGCTGGTGTGATCATGTGTTACCTCTCCGATGACAATGGCAGAACCTGGCGACGCAGTAAAGACTCATTCAAAGGATATGGACCCAGTAGAGAGCGTATTACAGTGCAGGAACCAGGCGTAGTTGAGCTGAAAGATGGGCGATTGATAATGTTCATGCGAACCAATGTAGGAAGCCAGTATATCTGTTACTCCCAAGATGGCGGTGAAACCTGGTCAAAGGCCCAACAATCGAGTCTGGCTTCACCTTTGAGCCCCGCCTCCATCAAGCGCATTCCCTGGACAGGTGATTTACTCTGTGTCTGGAACGACCATTCCGGAGTACATAATTACTCTGAGGGTCGGCGAACACCTCTATGTTTGGCCATTAGCAAGGATGAAGGGAAGACATGGAGTAGGTCCAAGATTATTGAGGGCAATCCTGACGGTTGGTATTGCTACACGGCGATCACGTTCGTGAAAAACCGGGCGCTATTGGCGTACTGTGCAGGCGACAAGAAAATTGGTGGGTTGAATAGACTGAAAGTTCTGGCAATATCGAGAGATTGTTTGATTTCCTCTTCTGCTCAGCAACAATAATTCTTACCGTTCGCGTTGACCTATTTATGGATTCTGGTTATAGTAATAGCGAGTGCTGTATATGTAGAATTGAAAAAGAGTCGACCAATTCAAAAAACCAAATGTCTGCAAGGCCATATTTTCTACAAACCTAAATTCGGATAAGTTTTTATATACTAACTGCAGTTACACCGCCAGAAGTAGGAAAACCATTGCGAGCGGATTGTGAATCATATTCTAAAATTGCTCCTTTTTTCCAGGACCACATCCGGCGCTGGCCCGCGTTTTGCGGCTATTTAGAAATTATCCGTCACTACATTAAGAACTGTTTCCTTTTGTCATCCAGTCTTTTCCCCCCAGTATACGTGCTACCATCATGCTGGCCACGTTGTCACCGACGGCGTTTACCATCGTCGCCGGTGGGTCAACAAGCGTTCCGACCATTGAGATAATTGGCATCGCTTCGACAGGGAACCCATAAAGTGTAATAATCATCAGTTCTCCTGAAAAGCCACCCCCAGGAATTCCACTCATAACAATTCCACTAAGTAGCGCTACACCAATGGCTGTGAAAATGGTCGAAATCCCGGAGAAATCCATATGGAATAAACCAAATAACAATGCGATTTTCAAAACGGCTGAAAGGCACGAGCCATCCATATGAATCGTAGCCCCGATAGGAATGACTACTTCACTGATATCCTTAGGAATGCCGATTCTTTTGGCTGCCTGCAAGTTCGCTGGGATTGTCGCAACACTGCTTCCAGTTGCCCAGGCAGTTAGTGACGCTGGGATGATATTGCTCCAGAATGTTTTGACGCCTCTGATCCGACCTGCAAAATATGCGTAGAATGAAAAACCAATAATAAAATACAAAATTGCAAGAGGATAATACAACACCATCGCCCTGAAATAAGAACCTAATAGTTTTGGACCAAAAACACCCACCAGGTATGCAAAGTAAGCTCCTAAGCCGATCGGGGCATAGAGCATAATATACGAAATGACTTTGTTCATAACTTCGTTACCGGCCAGAAGTAACTGAGTAAAAGCCTTACCTTTTTCACCGATAGAAGAAGCAGCCAGCCCAACGAGGGTGGAAAAAAGAATCAGAGCCAGCATATTTTTCTTTGACAAAAGTCCGCTGAAATCGGTAACCGTGAACGTATTAACAATTTCTTCAGGGACTTTATGCTGTTCGGCATTTACGTTGGAATTTAAATTCAAGGTTATCCCTTCAGCCGGTGGATAAATCCGCACACCAGTAACCATCAGGAAGGAGGAGAAAATGCCCGTCAAAACGAAAATGAGAATCATCCACGCTAATATTCTAATCAGGCGTTTTACATCCGTCATAGCGGCAATAGCCGACGATATGGAGAAAAAAACAAGCGGTACAACTGTGGTAAAAAGCAGATTGAGGAAAATATCACCGAAAGGTTTGAAGGAAGTGGCCTTTTGTTTGAAAACCACTCCCAGAAGAGAGCCAATGACAATAGAAAAGATTAATAACAGTGAAAAAGCATAGTTCTTAAGGAAGATTGATTTGAATCTCATAAACCTATTCTTTGAAAGTGTGTTCTGTTTTCTCAAAAGTTACTTGGACGAAATGTTCTTCTCATATCAATCGCTTTTCCCCTTGCCCACCGTGTCGATGGAACTGGTAAATCCTGGTCCGCCGCCAGCCACATAGCCATAGCTGGCTCCGGATTTGTCGGGGCTAACCCAGAAAGAATATAGCTTACCATTTTTCAAATGAAATCTGAATCTTACTGGCTTTCCTGCCAGAGCTGAAAGCTCTTGCCCGCTTTTCCAAGTTACTTGTTCAATGGTGCTGTCTGTGGAAATCGGATTACAATCCTTGAAAGATAGACCTTCAATTGGCTGTTCGTCCCTGGTCAATACTTCCACATGCATTTCACCTTCGGGATTATCAACATTGACAAATAGGTACTTTCCTTTGAATTTGACGGGCCGCGTGGTCAGTACACCGGATTTTTTGTCTGCATCCATAGAAGCAAATCCGTCACGACGCATTGTAGCCAGACCGGTGTGGCAGTTGCCGTCCCAGAAGCCGTCGCTGAGCATTCGACCACTGACGTAGAAATAAAGTTTGTCTCTTACTACCAGACAACACCCACCTGCACTCTGCACGTTGCCCCAATTCCAGGCACCTTTACTTGGGTCAACAGTTAAGAACCGAGTCCGGTCGGGACGGTACCAATGGAAGCCATCACGGCTAAAACCGACCAGTACTTCATTACGTTTCTGTATTTTTAGTCTGGCACACTCGCTATTAGGTGGTCCCTGCCAGATGGAAAACAGTCCCAGCATAATGCTCTCATAAGCCACAGCATCATGGTTATATAGCTCCGGTTCGATATTCCTGTAGTTGGGGTCAGGATTATGCGGGTCAAGTCGGTCGGCGCATAGCCAGAGCACGGCACCGTTGGCGATGTGTTTGGTTCCGACGACTGCGTCGGAGTGCTCAAAATACGCACGTGACCGGCCAACATCAGGCTGGCTGATACGCAGACCAAAGATCCATTTCTTGCGAAATGGATTGTAGTGTACCGTTGTGCGGTCACCGATTGTGGTCGCACTAACGGCTATGGGCTCTGACCAATGAATCCCATCAGCAGAACAACGCAAAGCAAGACTCCACCTCTTTGGGATAGGTGTTGTGATGAACATCTTGTAGCGGCTTTGAGGATCTGGGTCTTCCTGGTCAAGCCAGACGGTACTCGAATCACGGTAGCGCCCCCCGCTTGCAGGTTCAACGTCACGGTGGCTGAGTACCTCATTCGTGCCTGGCCGTACGTCGAAAGAAGGTTTTTCCCAACGAATTCCATCACGGCTTGTTGCCAGGCAGGTGCTGGCGATGTACCCACCCATGTACCACATTTTGAACAGGTTGTCTCTTGGATCATAGAAGACACCATCGCTGAAGGGCGCGGCTGCCCTCGCTGAATCTTCGCACTCCCATGGCTTATCTGGCTTTAAGACGGGGTTGTCTGAATGATACTCTGGTTTGTGGAAGTTGCACTTCAGAGTGTTCTGCTCTATTAGGAAATCGTCCACGAATAACTGTCGCCCAATATCGATAGAGATAACCTCTGGTGGTTTGTCTAAGTATGGCACACGCATCGGCTCTCGTGCCAACTTGTTAACATTAGGGGGCCATGAATCGGGCAATGTAATGCCGTTGTACAGCGTTTCAGATGCCGCAGCTGGTAGAACCCAAGTAACTAATATGATTCCACACCATTCAACTCGCTTCAGCCTTTTAAATCCCATCATCTGTCTCCAATTCACCTTTCTTTTTGTTCGACTTCAAGGATTCTTAACAGAAAACACTTTCGGCTGGTCGAGAAATCACCACCTTCAATTCTAATGTATGCAAAGCATAACAGGATGTTACCAGAGTTAACACAGTCAAACAAGCTTCTTGGGGCAATCTTGGAAGAAAGGACAGCAGGAAAGCAGCGGAATATCCACGTTTCTTCAGGGAAATCTTCCAGTTGGCAAACTGCTCAACCGTAAAATTAGCTACTTTAAGTCGACTGTGGTCCTCTACAGCCTATTCCTTCTTCTTCAGCAGCTTGTCTAATGCAGCAAAGAACTCTCGCAACTCCTTCTTCTCTTCCTCTGTCCCATACTTTTCTATGTATTGGATTCTCTTGTCACCCAAACCATAGGCCACCCTGTGATCGTCCGTCCTGGGGTATTCTCGTGCGTTTTTCGGGGGTAAAATGGGCAAGCTGTGGTTGAATCGACGTAATAAGACGATTTTCAACATTTTGTGTTATAAGTTCTTGTATTTACTATATTTGCACATTACGGCACAGTTGTCGCAACTCCCGGCTCCTCGAATCCCGGGTCAGTAGCTGGCAGCAACAGCCACCTTTCCCGTCAACCCCATCAGTTCGATGACCTCTTTGTCATTGTTAAATCCGGTCCACGGCTGGCCGTTGACCATCACGCTCTTGATCGGCACCGCCTTGGGATGGCGGAAACGTACGACAACGCTCTTGGGCGGATTGCGACTCGGTATCTCGATGGTGGCGGTGATCTTGCCGTTGTCCACGTCCGAGACGATCTCATATGCCAAAGTTCCGAAGTAGGTCGGAGCGTTCTTGATTTCGACCTTCTTGCCATGCTCCAGCCAGACGCGAGGCGTGGCGCGGGCCACCCACAGGGACTGGCCATCCTCCATCACCAACAGGTTGCGAAAGTTTTCCATGAACCAACCTGCGATGCCGTTGTCAGGATTACTACAGTCCGTATAGTTACCCAAATTCCAAGCTTCCCAGAACTTTCCATTGGCACCCACCATAGCCGCGTAAGAGTTCATCCAGAATCGCAGAAAATTCGGCACATCGTCTTGAAGCAGGTAGATGTTGGCATTATGCGAGGCCTTAGGTAAACTTACATAGCAATTCCAGAACCAGGCATCGTTCGTGGAAAGGCCCTTTTTCTTCCGCGCTTCTTCCTGTTCCCGCACGGCGCTGACAGACGTTCCTAGCTCCTCCATCACGTTCAGTGTACCGACCATGTGGATGTCGTTGGCATCCAGTGCGACAAATGGTTCGGCCAGCGGAAGTGCCCCCATAAAACGATCACACTCCGGAAACTGGGGAGCACCTAACTCCGGACCAGTTAGGCCCCGAGCATACGCCATTCTTGGAATATAACTGCGGAACGTGCCGTCACGCCCAAGTCGCACCGGCGCCAGCGCCACCTCCCGTTCCACGACCCGGCGGATGTCTGTGCGAAACGCATCGGCCTCGTCGTGGTACTTCCGGCCGGCTTCCGGATCGAACTCCGTTAAGGCGTCGGCGAAACGCCGTAGTCCTTGGAGAGTAAAGGCATTGTCACAATAGTACCAATGCCAGTCACAACTAGGTAAAGCATAATCGCCCAGCATGCACGGCGGCATGAGACCGGCCACCAAGAGATCTTGTCGGTTGGGAATGTCCTTCATGTAGGAATTCCGCTGACGGATGATCCAGTCCGCCGCCGCCTGCATTCGGACACGGTTCCGCTGGAACCACTCCTTGTCGCCTGTCAGGAAATAACGCTCCGCCATGCCAAACAGGAGTCTGCCCGTCGAGGCGTGCGTGCCGTCATGGCTATATCCCATGTCGTGTCTCATGGCCGTCGCCCACTCCAGGGCACCATTACCATCCGTATAATCGCCGTCCGACTTCGCGCCCGGGGCCTTCAAGAAATACTCATATACCTTGGCAGCCTCATCGTGCAGACCCACCAAATCCATTTCATGGGCAACTCGGCCCACCTCAAACGCGAGTCCTCCCCACATGTGCTTGCCTTTCAACTGGAACGAGGCCGCGCGCCAAGCATCGGTCCAGCGTGAGTCCGGTAGTTGCACCTGCATGGGAGGGTCCTCGACCTGAGGGAATGGCGGAACAACCGTCCCCGCCGGACATGTCCACAGCCTGACCTCCCGCATGACCTCCTCCCAGGAGGCGGCCTCGCGATGTTCGCGGGTCATCTGGCAAATACCCTTGAGGTTCTTGGCCGACAATTCCCCGGCAAATTGCCGGGCGGTTTTCCCGCTGCCGACCTTCGTCACGAAAATGCCATGTTCCGGAATCAGGATTGGTCCGTCCTCCAGATCGCGAAGGCGAAGCGTGAAACCAGTCGTCTTGGTCCAAACGGTAAGCCGACTATCCAAACCTGGGCGACTGCTGGGGGCGTACAGCAACGGTACGACAACGCCTCGTCTCGCATCGCCTGCGGCCCGCGATTGCCAGGTGTGCGCACCAGTCACCGTCGTTCCCTTGTCGTCCGCCAATGGCGACACGGAACCGACCATAGCCACATGGGACTCCAGGCGGCCGTCAAAGTCGGTCTTCTCCGTTCCCGTTTGGAAGCCCCATTCAATTTCCAAATCCATCCGTTTCCACTCCCCCACACTCGGACCGATCACCCGGATACTCGGTACGGCAGACTTGACGCCACCCTGTGTCTTTCCCTCTTCGTAAAAGACCGCGACCATTTCCGTAGCAGAATCGACCTGGATATTATAGGCCCAGTCCATTTTCGCTGGAGGATCGCTCTTGTACGTCCACGTACGCCGATCTCCTGATACCTCCGGATTGCTCAGAACCTTATCCACGGTCCACCCAAACCAACCATACGACGTAGGATAGACCCGAACCTCCACCGTTTCTGGCGACGGAATCTCCTGAACGCTGGCGGGCCAATGAATTTCCACTTGATACTTCGTCACTCCTCCTGTCCAGAGCAGTCCCGCCTGTAGCCGGCCTTTCGGTGGTGGGAGTAACGGTTTCAGCAAATCAGGCATATCATAATATATGCTTTTTAACTGTTGCTGAGGCAGTGTGGTGAAAGCCGTCCGATACACCTTATCCATCCGCTCGAGGCGCCGCGGGATGAAATACGCTTCCGGTTTCTCCTGGACCGCCAGATCGGCGCGCCACGCATACGCCCACGGCGCAATGTCCACTGGTTGGCCCACCAGTTTGTCCAACTCGGTTTTCTCCGTCGCTGTCGGTGGGAGGCCCGGCGGTTCAACAGCAGACACAGTGCCTACTCCACTCAATACCAGGCCAAAAACACAAATGATTAAGTAAAGCCCTTTCATTTTTCGCCCCTTTCAAAAACTTTTAGTATCTTCCGATATGCGCAACCCGCACTAATACAAAAACGGCAATTACGGTGCTGAATCATCCTAAGGAATGTTGTCTCCGTTCTCCCTCTGTCGTCAAGCTCCTCCGACAGATGGGAGAAACCTACGAATTAATATTGTACTTTAGCTGCTCCGCATAGTTAACAACTTTTCGCCTTTTTAAGGAAGAAAGTGAAAACTCTGAAGACGATGATCAGCGACAATTAAGCGCCTCAGGAGACCAACCATAGAAGTTTTCTGGTTGTGCTACTTACTAATCTGGCAAACATAAATCCTGCTGTTTTCAACAACTCTGTCAGTTTGTTTAGAAACATCCTGCACATACCTTGTTGCCATTTGTAAATCCGCATGGCCAAGAAGCCTTTGAACACGGATATATAATATCATTACAAATCTTACAATTTTTGTAAGCACTTAATATAAAAGCACTTATAAAACACATATTTTTGCTGAATTGGCAGATAATGGGTTGTATGGTTGTATTGCGGTTGTATATGGTCCAAGCCCAAAAATCTGAGAAATAGGGAATACAAAATATGCCTATCAGCGCGTCGAACAATCACCCAAAGAGCTTGAGAAGGAAATAGCAAGGTTTGTCAATTGGTTTCCCTGTATCTGATGAATTGCTTATATATAATCTAAAGATTTGACAACATTTGAGGTTTTATGTATAATGATAGTCTGTAAAGGAGCGAATCTGATTAATGTTTATCAAAGCATAATATCTCAGAAAAAAGCGAATTAGAGAGGTGTATTGTGGGTGAGCAGAAAACAACAAGCATTTTGATTGGCATTGTATTCTTTCTTCTTTGTTTATCAGGGTCGCTGAAGGCATACGAACTGGTTCCATTTTACCAAATGGACGACCCGAACCACCCTGAGAAAGTTTTTAAGGCTCCAAGTGTGTTAGACCCCTGCAATCCATGGGCTATACCCCCTGATGACCCAAATGGTCTAAAGGTCGGACCGGTAAAACCCGGACAGGTCGTCTGGCTTGCCTTCAACAACTTCCGTGACTCAAAAAGACAAAAACATTTTAAGATTGAGCTTAAAAGAGCAAGCGGCTCACTGGGTTTAGTAAAAATAGACGATGCTTTTGTCACTGGCTTTGCCGATGCAAACAGTAACGGTGCAATTACGGCAACCAGAACAGATAACATCAACGACGAACATAATACCGAAGTGATACGAAAACACTACAGATTTAAAGAACAGTCGAGATGGGAAAGGGTCAAGGTCATAAGCAATTCAAGAAAAGATGTCAGTTTTTATGTCAAGGCATGGAGTATTTGCGGCACATATACGGGCGATTGGAATGTGTTCAGAATAGCACAGGGCAGCTTTGGCGCCGAAGGAGCAATGATTTCGAATGAGCCGATTAAAGAGATTCACTGCTTTGCCGAATCTACTGACTTAGATATGTCCAAAATGCCGTTTATGACCTCACAAATGCCGGGTAGCGGTCCTTGGATGGCTATCTATCCTGTCTTTGTTGACCCTGAAGGAAATCCTCGACCTCATGGTGGCGTAAGGTTTGTTTCCATAGGAATGGGCTTGTTACCCGGAAGCTTTTTCGATTTGTCTTTTGCAATGACATTTCCGCCAGACCAGGAGAAAGACATTCGCTATTTCATCTACACACAAGATGAGGCTGAAAGGTGTGATGAATATGTCATTGATTTTACAGACCAGTTTTGTGACGGCGAAATTCTTAAAGGCGATATAAACAAGGACTGCATAGTTGACCTTACAGACTTTGCAGAATTAGCTGGCAACTGGCTCAGATGTAACGACCCGCTTGACGCGGCTTGTCAGCCTTGAAAAGTATTACGTCTACTCGACTTCTTTTTTAGCCTGTTTTTCTTGAAATCATGTCACCATGTCAGCAGTTCATAGTCCATAAATCATTTTGTCTACATTCGCTGTATTATCTGTTGTTAATAGCGTGAGCTGTATGTGTAAGATTGAAAAAGAGTCGACCTTGCTTCTGACACTCCCACTTGGTAGAGAGCGCCCGCGCCGAACTCCTCGGCAAATCGTCCGCTCTCGTCCGGTCCCAAAGCGAATTCGGCGGTGTTGTTGTCGCTCTGCCAGATCTGCCACACCGGCCTTGTCGATTGCAGATTGTCCGCAAAGGCCACAACGCTTGCCCCCATGACAAGCAACCATCTCAACAATCACCAACGATTCTTGATTTCCCGCTTCATCGTCATACTCCTGCATCTTCGTCGGGTGCCGTTTGGCTCATCATGGGCTTGAGATTGCCAACCGAATCGGTCTTTATGCTTCTTCAACCACCTTCCAACCCATCGCATCGGCCAGCGCAAAAATCGGCTGTTTCAGATCGCCGTAGCACGTCACGCGGTGCCAGCCCCACTGATCCCACATCGTAAAAAGTTTTTCGATATCGCCCACCGGCTCAACCGCCAGCTTGGTGCGACACGCGCGGTCATCCGGATCGTTGGCGACGGACTTGCCCTGATGGAACAGTATCTCCTTGCGTCCCTGATCGATTTCCACGGTCGTTGTCATATACCCCAGCGGCAGTATCGAACGCACCGATGCCCCTTGCCGATCCTCCGAATGGGTCATAATCGTGAACGGATTGGACTTCCCCTGCGGACCGAACGTTTTGTTGGAGGCCACACAGTGGGCGTAAATGATCTGCCGCTTGGATGTATCTATTACCGGATCGGAGATGTAGCCCGGCCGGCCCTGCGTCATCGCAGTGACCATTACCATCGCTGCGGTGGATCGGATATCGCACTCGCAGGCGCCGATCATCGCCTCGTTGTTCAGTTCATGAAAACCAAGACAGGGATAGGCGTGAATATGTCCGCCATAGAATCCTCCCAGACAATTGACAGTGATGGCGTTTGCGCCGTGTTTCTTCAGGATTGACTTCATCCCCAGATACATCGCCGCCGAGGTTTCCAGCGTCTCTGTCGAAACATCAATCACGGCCGTGGCTCTCTTTCGCCAGCGCTGGGCCACATCGCGGGTCTGATCTTTATCCGCCGTCTTCCAGGCCTCGTTGACTTCCGCGAACGACACATACTCCATCGGAATCCCCATAATCGGGTCAGCCGCGCCGGAGTCTTG
>Ga0315294_10005421_pt1 | contig 13993 bp, 13 predicted proteins | sample YL17G13_40_MG_FD_203626 | JGI IMG/M metagenome (GOLD analysis project Ga0315294, IMG submission 203626) | Sediment microbial communities from Yellowstone Lake, YNP, Wyoming, USA - YL17G13_40 | ecosystem: Environmental > Aquatic > Freshwater > Lake > Sediment | place: USA: Wyoming | collected... | reverse complement strand
ATCGCGCGGCCCTGGCAGCCCCACAAGGTCGGGGATCCCGCCATCGGCGCGAACCGCCTGTACTTCCTGATCCTGGACGTCGGCGTGAGAAAGCCCAACCAGGAGTGGCAGTGGCCGGGCTGGCTCCTGATGAACGCGGGCGAGCTGGACGAGCTCACCCGGCTGCTCCGCCTGAACGAGTTCCATGTCTGGTCGGAATGCAGGGAGTTCCTCCGCTGCTTCCAGGAAATCGGCAGGGCCGTGGTCGAGTACCTGCGCACCCGGGACATCACGTTCATCTCGCTGAAGCTCAACGAGCTTTTCTACCTGCTGCTGCACATGTTCACGACCCGGAGAGTCCCTCTGAACGAGTCGCTCACCAGCAACATCAGGACCGTCGAGCTTTTCCTCGCCGAGCTGCGCGAGACGCTGACGGAGAGCTGGAGCATCAAGAGGATGGCGCGGGAGTGCAGCATCTGCACGACGAGGTTCGTCCAGTACTGCCGCCAGATCACCAACCGCTCTCCCATGCAGCACCTCAACGCCCTTCGACTCGAGAAGGCGCGGACACTCCTCGCCGAGCCCCCTCGCATGCCGATCATCGACGTGGCGATGAACTGCGGGTTCTCCTCCAGCCAGTACTTTGGCAGTTGTTTCGGGAGGGAGTTCGGTATGACGCCGAGTGACTTCCGGGAGGCCTGTCGGGCTTCCTGACGCTCACTGCGCGCGGGGAACGTCTCCCCGGGCGACGTCCTCCATCCATTCTATCGACTGCGCGAAGCCGGCCTGCCGGGTCCCCTTGTGGGGCACCCCCTTGTATTCCCTGTAGGTCACCGCGCTGCCTGCCTCGCGAAGAGCGGCGACGAACAGCGACTGGGTGGCGGAGGTGACGATGAAATCGGCCCCGCCCTGCAGGATGAGGGCGGGAAGTCCGTGGCCGGCGAGGCCGGTCCTGTTCTCGGCGAGCCGGGCGGCGAGCGACGGGTAGCTCTCCGCGAGACGGCGGCCGTACAGCGCGTCGTGGAACTCGGGGCGGTACACCCGTCTCCCGTCGAACCCGTAGTACTTCTGGAACTCATCCACGCACATGCGGGTCACATCCGCATCGAGAGTCCGCGCCCACCTCTCCTGCAGGTACGCCGCGGGATCGATTTCGCTCCTGCCGTACAGCACCTCGTACGTATAGAAGATGAGCGGGGCGTAGCAGGTCCCTTCCCTCAGCAGGGCCTCGACGTCATTCGTCGTGCCGAACCCGATCACCCCGGCGAGAGGGATCTCGGGCGCATAGCTGGAGCGCATGTCCGCAGCCGCGAAGGCGGCGTGCCCGCCCTGGGAATACCCGGCAGTGAAGACAACCGGTAGGGGCGTCACGACATGCGCGGAGCCCACGAGGTATCTGAAGACAGCACGGGCGGCATCGAGCATCACGCGGCCCTCCGCGATCTTGCTGAAGTAGCGCTGCGGCCGGGAGGGATCGTTGAATCCGAGATAGTCGGGCAGAACGACGATGAACCCCATGCCGGCGTAAGCGAGCATGTTCTCCCGGTAGCGGCCGAAATACCGCTTCTCCGCCTCCTCCCGCGAGGGAGCGCAGTCGTCCCCGAGGCCCGTCGTTCCCGAGCCGAAGACGAGGACCGGGCGCGCAGAGGACACGGCGAATTGGGGCACGAAGACCATCGCGACGATCTCAGCCGGGGAACCGTCGGCATCCCTGCTCATGAAGCTCATGAGGTAGGAGTCGACCGCGTGGCGAAAGGGAGGCATGGAATACCCCTCGAACAGGGGCGCGCAGATCCGCTGGATCTGTCCGGGTCGAGCCGTTCCCGCGGGCCGTACAGAGATCACCGTCCCTGGCGGAGTCTGCTCATCGGAGAACGCTGACAGGGGGGCAATCAAGAGAGACAGAACCACCGTGAGCGGCGGGAACAGTGCGCGGCGGCTCACTTGAGGCTCCCGCAGTTGGACTGCGGCTTCTCGCCCCGGGTGATCCCCTCCATCCATTCCCGCGCCTCGCCGAAGCCGATCTGGCGGGTGTCGTGCCGCCTGCCCTTATACAGCGAGTAGCGCACGGCAGACCCCGTCCTGCACAGCTCGCGCACGAATGCTTCCTGGGATTTCACCGAGACCACAACGTCATCGGAGCCTTCGAGAACGAGCGCCGGGATCCTGTGCCCCGAGAGCCCCGTGCTGTTCTCGCGCAGGACGGCGAAGATCTCGGGATACTCCTGCTCGAGGGTGCCCTTCAGCAGCGCATCAGCAAACTCAGGGCGAAAAAGCTCGCGCGGCGAGCTGGGGTAGTACGACTGCATCCCGCCCACGCACTGCCGGGTGACGTCCTTCTCGAGGGTCCTGGCCCAGTGGGGGGCGAGGATCGCCTCGGGGTCGAAACGGTCGGTACCATAGATCTTCGAATAGGTGTAGATCGCCATCGGCGCGACCATGGGGAACTCGCGGAACAGCGCGACGACATCCGTCGAGGGACCGTAGCCGATGATGCCGGCGATTCGCACCTCGCGCGCGTAACGGGCGCGCATGTCGGCCGCCGCGAAGGCCGCATGCCCGCCCTGGGAGAAACCGGCGAAAAAGAGCGACACCCCCGACACCGTCGCCTTCGCGGTTTCGCCGATGAACTCTTCGACCGCCCGGGCCACGTCGAGCAGCATGCGGCCCTCGGCGACGGCGTGCATGTAGGGCTGGAGGTGCGCGGGGTCCGGGTCGCCGAAGCCCATGTAGTCCGGCAGCACCCCGATCGAGCCCTGGCCCACATGAGCGAGCACGTGGGTCCTGTACAGACCCCAGTGGATGCCGGCGAGGTGCTCGCGCGAGGGCCGGCAGGCGTCGCGCAGTCCCGTCGAGCCGGGCGCGAACACATAGACCGACCTTTTCCCCTTGTCCTCGTAGCGGGGAACGAAAACCTGCACGGTGACCGGAGTCGGTTTTCCGTCGAGGTACGTGCTCTCGACGCGCAGGAGAAACGCATCGACCGTGAAGAGGGCCTTCGGCGCTGGAACATCGATGAACAGCCCCGCCTCCAGGCGATCGATGTCCGCGGGCGAGAGCGTTTCGACCGGTGCGACACTGATGACCTTCCCCGGCGCGCCAGGGAGGACTCCGGCGCATGCCAGAAGGAGGCAGGAGAAAGCTGCGATGCGGAGCCGATGTGGCATGGGGGTGGACCTCGTGGCATTGAAGCCCACCTCGCGCGGGAAGTCAAGAAAGTCGCTCCCGGCGCGCATGGACTGGCGCCCGGCAAACGGGTATGATCGTTGCGGAGGGGGTCCCATGCGGCTCGTCACTGCGCTTGCGCTCGTCATGCTGCTCGCCATGCCCGTTTGTGCCGGCACGCGCTCGGTCTACGGGCCCGAGGTCCCCGGGGACGCCGCGTTCGTGCGAATCCTCAACGCCGTTCCCGGCCCCTCTCCGCTCGAGCTGGAACTGGGAGCGACCGTCTTCGATCCGCTCGCCTACGCGGAGGTCTCGCCCTACCGGGCGGTGACCCCGGACATCTACCTCTTCTCCGCTTCCGGCGAGGAACTGGAGATCATCCCGATGTCGGGACGCTACTACACGGTCGCCGTCCTGCCGGGGGCCATCGTCGTCCTGGAAGACCCCGCGCACACGGATCCCGCGCGCGTGCAGCTATTCCTGTACAACTTCTCCTCGCTCAGCCGGATCGATCTCGCCACCGCCGACGGGAAGACGAGCGTGATCGCCGGGGTCCGCTCGCGCTCATCGGGGCTTGCGGTCGTGAACGCCGTGGCAGCATCCCTCGCCGTCATGAGCGGCGGCCTGAGGGTGAAGGCCATCGGCGATCTAGGTCTTGCCAGGGGATCCTCCTTCAGCGTCTTCGTCCTGGGAGGGGAATCGACGAGGGTCGTGTTCACGGCGAAGGCGCGCGTCCAGGTGGAGTAGCGCGGCTCCATGAGCTTTCACTCGAGCGCGTTCCTCTTCCTCTTCCTCCCCCTCTTCCTGCTCGTCTTCCACGCGCTGCCCCACCGGTTGCGTTCTCCGTGGCTGCTGGCCGCAAGCGCGGTTTTCTACGCCTGGTGGAGAGTCGATTTCCTCGCGCTGCTGGCTGCGATGAGCACGGCGGTCTGGCTGCTCGGCCGGTCGATCGCCGCGCAGCGTGAGACGCGCCGGCCGCGCGCACGGGCAATCCTTGCAGCGGGGGTGGCGCTCTCACTCGGCGTGCTCGCGTACTTCAAGTACGCCGGCTTCGGCCTCGAGAGCCTCAACGCTTTGCTGAGCCTCTTCGGCGTCGGCACTGTCCCCGTTCTCAGGATCGCAGTCCCCGTCGGCATTTCTTTCTCCGCCTTCAAGGCGATCAGCTACCTGGTCGACGTGTATCGGGGCGCAGTGCCTGCTGCAGGCGGCTGGCTGGATGTCGCCCTGTACGTCTCGATCTTTCCCCAGGTCACCTCCGGTCCCATCGACAGGTTCGCGGCGCTCGCGCCCCAGTTCCGGCAGGACCGCCGGTCCTTCGACAGCTTCTCCCGAGGCGCGCTGCGATTCATGCTGGGGTTTTGCAAGAAGGTCCTCATCGCCGATTCCATCGCGCCCCTCGCCAACTCCGTCTTCGCGCTTGACCGGCCCGCGCTTGTGGACGCATGGCTGGGCACGGCCGCGTACACGATGCAGTTGTATTTCGACTTCTCGGGATACTCGGACATGGCCATCGGGCTCGGGCTCATGATGGGCCTCGACTTTGCGGAAAACTTCCGCGCTCCCTACCTGGCAGGCAGCATCACGGAGTTCTGGAAGCGCTGGCACATCAGCCTCTCCTCGTGGCTGCGCGACTACCTCTACATCCCCCTCGGGGGCAACAGGCGGGGACAGGCCCGCACCTGCGTCAACCTCGCCGCCGTCATGGTCCTCGGAGGCCTGTGGCACGGAGCCTCCCTCACCTTCATCATCTGGGGAGCCTGGCACGGCCTGCTGCTCGTGCTCGAACGTCTCGGGCGCGAACGGCTGGCGAGCCGAAGGCTTCCCCGGCCGCTCACCGTGGCCTGCACGATGCTCCTCGTGAGCGCGGGCTGGGTCATGTTCCGCGCCCCGAGCCTTTCGGTCGCCTCGGGTATGTACGCGGGCATGATCGGCCTGAACGGCGGGGGGCTCAGCGCCGAGTTGGGATGGCAGATCGAGGCACTCTCGATCGTCGCGCTCGCGGTCGCGGTCGCTTCGGTCTACCTCGGGCCGTGGATCGCGGGGCGCGTTGCCGACCCCTCAGGGCTCGCGGCGAAGTGGCGTCCTCTGGCAAACGGCGCACGGTTTGCGCTTCTGCCCCTGTTCCTGCTGGGCGTCATCCGGATCGTCGCGGGGAGCTCCGCGGTGTTCCTCTACGGGAAGTTCTGACCATGCGCAAGAAGGCACCCCGGGAAGCGCCTGCGGCGATGGTTGCCTCGATGGAAGGGTCGCGCTTCCTCCGATGGCTCCCGGGCGCTCTCCTGCTCTGCGTCCTGGCGGCCGGGCTCGCGCTGACCGTAATCGATCCGGCGACATTCACGGCCCCGAAGAACGCGAAGCTCGTGAACGGAGAATGGTCGGCGGGCTGGCAGGAAAGCTACGAGCAGGGGCTGCCCGGGCGGGAGGCCGCCGTCGCGGCCTGGGCCGCCATGCGCTACGCCCTGTCCGCCGAGGGCGAGCCGGTCGTGCTCGTCGGCCGCGACGGCTGGCTGTACTCGACCGAGGAGTTCTTCCCCCTCGACCCGACGGGCCGCGCGCTCGAGGCTGCGCTCGCAAACATCGCCGTGGTCCGCGACGCCCTTGCGGCTCGGAACATCGCGCTCGTCGTGGCCCTGGTGCCGACCAAGGCCGTGGTCTGCGCGGAACACCTGGGCCGCTACAGGCTGCCTGCTTCCCTGCGCGATCGCTATGGCGCGGTGAGGCGGGCGATCAGCTCTCTCGGGGTCGCCGTTCCCGACCTCATGGCTCCCCTGCGGGAGGCCGCGTCGCGTGGAGAGGTCTTCCTTCGCACCGATACGCATTGGACGGCGGACGGCGCCTCGGTCGCGGCGCAGGCTCTCGCGCAAGTCGTGAGGCCCGAGCTTGACGCGCGCGGGTCGCCGCGCACTCGGTACAGGACTGAAAAGGGCAAGCCGCAGGAGCGCAGGGGGGATCTGCTGAACTTCCTTCCCCTGGGTCGACTCGGCGGTGCATGGGAGCCGGCGTCGGACCTGGTGGCCGACGCCGCAACGGTGGCCGACGCCGATAGCGGAGCAGGGCTCTTCGGTGCGCTGGAGATCCCCGTCGCCCTCGTCGGGACGAGCTACAGCGCGGCAGGTGCGTCGAACTTCGATGGCGCCTTGAAGGAGGCGCTGCGGGCGGACGTACTGAAGGTGGCGGAGGAGGGACGCGGTCCGTTCGTCCCTATGCGGAAGTATCTCGAGAGCCCCGCAATCGACGACCCGCGGCCCGATGTCGTGATCTGGGAGATCCCCGAGCGCTACCTCGGCGTTTCGACGCCCCTCGGCGTTTCGACGCCCCTCGGCGTTTCGACGCCCCTCGGCGTTTCGACGCCCCTCGGGATGCCGGTCGGGATGCCGGCGCCTCCGGAGCCGTCCGCGCGGTGATCAGCGGCGAACCACGCCGATCAGGACCGCCACACCTGCCACGATCAGGAGCACCGGCCACGCCTTCCCCCAGTCCAGATTGAAGAGGAACATGGCCGTTACGCCAAGAAGGACCACGCCGCCGACCAGCGGTCCGCGCGAGGCGGCAGTGAACTTCCCGCCGTTGCGCTTGAACATCGTGTACGCCGTCCACAGCGAGCCGAGCGCGGGGATGAGGATGAACAGCGCCCACCAGTTCCGCAGGGACACCCCCGCGACATTGGTCAGGATGAAAACCACGCCGGCGAGGATCAGGACCCCTCCCGCGATCCATGCCGGGCGCTTTGCGGGAGGCTGCTGATCAGGCTTCTCGGGGGGAGACTGCTGGTCACTCATCTCTGTGCACCTCTCTTGCCGGGAGTATACATGCGCGGCACGGCCCGGGTCCATGGTTGACCGGTCCTGCCGATCGCAGTATCGTCGCGCTTCATGGAAGAGAGACAGCCCGCCGCCTACTACGCTCTGCTCGGCGTGACCGTCGTGTTCACGGTCCTCGCCGTCGTCACCCTTCTGCCGAGCCCCGGCGCTTCAAAACCCAACGTCCTCGGATACCGCTCGGTCTGCTCGTTCGCCCCGGCCGCGAGCGCCCTGTGCGGGCTCCTCGCCGGCGTCACCTGCACGATCAGGAACCGCATGGTCTCCCGTCGCGCAGCGAGCGCGCGCTACGCTCCGCCCTTCGCGCCGCTCGCGGCTGCTATCGTTCTTCTTGCAGTGGCTGCTGTTTTCGCCGTCAGATTCGTGAAGATCCAGTCGCGTTTCGTGGCAGTGATCGAGAAGACGGCGAAAGCCGCCAGCGCCTTCGGTCCCCTGGCTGACGGGGTCCGCAGCGCATCGGCGAGCGAGGGGGACATCTCCGCGACCGTCGAGGTGACCGTCGCTGCCGGCCGCGTCGAAGACCTGAAGGTGACCTCGGGGAAGAACGTCGACGCCGCACTCGCGGCGCAGCTGTTTCAGGAGGTCATCACAGCACAGTCCAGCGCAGTGGATGCCGTGTCGGGCGCGACGGCTTCCAGCAGGGTGCTGCTGAAGGCGGTCGCGGCAGCTGCCGCGGCGAATCCCTGAGCGGCCCTACTTCGGAAGCCTCCCGAACACTCCCTTGACCCAGCGGTGGAAGCCGTGGAACGACGCCACGGGCTCGGCGAACATCAGGATGCACTGCCCCGACACTGCCGGCAGGCCGTTCTCCCTGCAGAACTTCAGCGCCCCTTCGCTCTGCGCTCCCTGCTGGATCCAGATCCGGCGGATGCCAGCATCCGCGGCCTCGCGTACGACCTTCTCGGTCTCGGAGGGCGGGGTGAAGATCAGCAGTCCGCCCACTTTCTCAGGGAGCTTCTTCACGCTGGGATAGCACTTCCGCCCTTCGATGCTTTCAGCGTTCGGGTTCACGGGGATGACCCTGAAGCCCTTCTGCGTAAGCTCCTTGAACGCCTTCGCGCTGAAAGCCTGGGGATTTCTCGAAATCCCCGCCATGGCGAGCGTCTTCTGCGCGAGAAAATCCTGCACATCCCGGCGCGTGTTCATGATGCCTCCTTTGGCAACTTCAAGGCATCATACTCGTGGAGGACCATGGTCGCAAGCGCGCGAGGCGCCTCCCCGTCAAAGCGCGTGAAAGTCGACCAAGATATCGACATCCACGATGCTCGTGTCTGTCACGGTAATGTTCGGGGCGGCCGACTGCACGGTGTATATGCCCACGGGGTCGCCGAAGTAGAATCCAAACTCGTCATCGTTCGGATCAAAGGAGCCGTTGTCATCCGAATCCAACCATGAAAAAGCCGAATACTCCCCGGCGGGAACCTTGTCGAGCTGGTAGTTGACCGTGTCGGAAGTGTCGGTCGAGCTCCCCAGGAATGTTCCATCCACCGACGCAGCCTGCGGGACGGTGCCGTAGTCAGTGTAGGGGTCCATATACGTCCCAGCGGAATAGAGCACGACGTGGTATTTGATTCCCCCTGCGACCCAGATGTCCGAAACGATGCTCCCGATGACCTACGAGCCGGTCGCCTCGTTGACCAGGTCGCACCCGGCCAACATGCTGAACGTGACGACAACAAGGACCGCGACTAGTCCCTTGCGATTTTCATGAGGTTCCTCCTCTTCGAATCAATCGAAACCTCTTCATAGAGAGCCGCGATCTCGTGTATGGTTTCCACGCCGATGAGCGAACCCTCTGGCGGCCTCGATGCCGTCGTCCATCTCATTTCCTCCCGCGTCGATGAGGAAGGGAACTGGAGCATCTGCTCCGATGAGCTGATCGCCGTCCTCGACATCGATCCGGTGCTGTTCTGGCGCGCCGTTCACGCTCTGCGGGACCGGATCGCCTTCTCGGAGGCAGTCGACGGTTTTTCCCAGGACAGCGCGGGCGATCTTGTCACGGTTCTGGAGCGCGTCGCCGGTCCGCAGGCGGAGGAAGCGCTGACCCGCGCGGGCCTGTTCCTGCCCCACGCTCTTCGCGTCGAGCTGATGGAGGAGCTTTTCTCCCGGGTCGAGCGCTTTGTCTCCGCGCATCGCCCTATGGAGGTTGAGCTTGCGGCGATGATCGGGTACGCGGGATCCGTGAACGATGCGATCGGGATCTACTTCGGCGAGCATGTCGACCTGGACACCCTCATTGATGAATGCGGGGAGTTCTTTGCGGCAGCGAGGGGAATGCCGGCCATCGGCGCACTCACGGCCGCGCACTGCCTCAGGGATTACGTGCGCCGTCACCTCATCGAGAAGCGCTCCTTGTTCTACGGCCTTGAGCAGCGCCTGCGCCTCGCCGCACGGCGGTTGGGATACCGCGATGCCGGTACGGAAGGCCCGACAGGTGAGGCTCAGGGATCCGACGGCCCCACCGGGGCGTCGCGCCTCATCTGGGCAAAGGCGGTCATGGGCCTGCCATCCGCGCTCATCGCGGATGAAACGCTGCGCCGACGCTACCGCGAGCTGATGAAGCGCTACCATCCCGACGTGAACCCCGCGGGCCTGGAGCGCTGCAAGGATATCAACGCGGCGTACGCCGTGCTCATGTCAGGCGAGGAGAAGGGAGCGAGCGTATGGTGAAGACGGGGATTGCGCAAAGGGACATCACGCCGCAGGAGAGTGTGCCGCTTTTCGGCTACGGGGACCGCACCCATGACTCGACCGGCATTCACGATCCACTTTCCGTGTACGCCTGGTGGGTCGAGGGCGAGGGGGAGGCGCCGTTCGCGTGGGTCGTGCTGGACCTTTGCGTCCTGGGCATCGGCGCCGCCCGCGAGCTCGCCCGCGAGGCGGCGGCCCTCGCGGCGGCGCCGGGACTCACGGGCGAGAGGATTCTCGTGTCCACGACGCACACGCACTCGGGGCCCGACACGCTGGCGATCGATCGGGACGATCGCCCGTGGGCCCGGCTCTACTATCGGCTCCTTGTCGACAGGACGGCCGAGGCGCTCTCCGAGGCCAAGGAGCGCGCGCGAGCCTGCACAATCGAAGTGCGCGAAGGCAGGGGCGGCCTGGGCATGAATCGCAGGGACCCTCGCAGCCTCGTCGACCCCCGAATCGTCATCATCTCCCTCGTCGACGCGGACGGGCGCCTGCGGGGGGCGTTGTTCCACTACTCCTGCCATCTGACCGTGCTGGGCGTGGACAACTACCTCGTGAGCGCCGATTGGGCCGGTCCCGTACGGAGATCCCTCGAAGCGGAGCTCGGCGTGCCGGTGGCCTACCTGCAGGGAGCGGAGGGCAACATCGACCCGCTCACCCGCGGCTTCCTGGACATGTCCGATCCGGACCAGGCCCGCGGTTCCTCGTTCGAGGTTCTCTCCGAGCTCGCGGGAGGGGTCCTCGCCGCCCTCCGAACGGGCCTGCGATCGGCTCCAGTTCTCCGCCTGGACCGAGTGCGGCTGCTGGTATGGGAGCAGGATCTGCCCCTGCGCTATGGCGCCCTGTCGCCCGAGGACGTTCGCGCCCGCATCGAAGACTGGAAGCGGGAGTTCGCCGGATTCCTCGGCATTCCCGCAGCCGATGTCCCCGAGGGAGCTTCAATCAACGCGCTGGTCAAAGAGAGGTGCAGGGCGATCGGCGCTCCCGCGCAGGAGGTCCGGCGGAGGGTCGCCTCGCAGTTCGCCTACGGGAGCTTCCTCCTCACGTATGGGGGAGGCCGGGAGGCCGTGCAGCCGCGGCAGGGCACGGCACGGCTGCCCTGCCGGGTGCTCGATTTCGGCGGCCTGTGCATTCTCGGAGCCCCGCCCGAGATCCTCGTCGAGGCGGCATTCGACTGGCAGCGCAGGCTCGCGGGGCGCGTCGCCCTTCTCTCGGGAATGGTCGGGGGATGGCTGGGTTACATGCCCCACCGTTCGAACTTCGAGGAGGCGGAGGCGGGGGAGCTCTACGAGACGGTGAGCACCGTCTTCGCTCCCTCCGCATGTGAAAAGATGCTCGACGAGGCCCAAAGGCGGGCAACAAGGGGGAAGGCATGAGGATCCTCTTCATCGGCGGAACGGGAAACATCAGCGCGGCCGTGAGCCGCCTGCTTGTCGGCAGGGGTCACGAGCTTCACCTGCTCACAAGGGGCAAACGCGACGCGACGATCCCCGGGGCGCGCTCAGTCACTGCGGACATCAACAACCCGGCCGAGATCGCTCCCCTGCTCGAAGCGGAGACCTGGGACGCTGTGGTGAACTGGATAGCATTCCGGCAGCCCGATGTCGAGCGCGACATCGCCCTCTTTCGAGACCGCACGCGCCAGTACGTCTTCATCAGCTCGGCGACGGTCTACCAGAAGCCGCCGATGCATCCTGTGATCACGGAGTCCACGCCGCTCGCAAATCCGCACTGGCAGTATGCGCGGGACAAGATCGCGTGCGAGCTCCGCCTGAACGAGGCCTTCCGCGAGGAGGCTTTCCCGGTGACGATCGTGCGGCCGTCGCACACCTACGACACCGTCATCCCCCTCGCGATCGGCGGGTGGGAGGACTACTCGATCATCGCGCGGATGCAGCAGGGAAAGCAGGTCGTCGTGCACGGGGACGGGACGTCGCTGTGGACCCTGACGCACTCCGAGGATTTCGCGAAGGGACTGGCGGGCCTGCTGGGAAACCCGCAGGCCGTCGGCCACGCCTTCCACATCACCTCCGACGAGGTGCTGAGCTGGAACCAGATCTACGGCATGGTCGCCGAGGCAGCCGACGCGGAAGCCCGCATCGTCCACATTCCGTCGGACCAGATCGTCAGGCTCGAGCCGTCGCTGGAAGGGACCCTCCTGGGCGACAAGACCCACAGCGCGATATTCGACAACACGAAGATCAGGAGCTTCGTGCCCGATTACAGTGCAACGATTCCCTTCCGCGAAGGCATCCGGAGAACTCTCGCCTGGTTCGAAGCCTCTCCGCAGAGGATGAAGTCCTCGGGCGAGACAGACAGGATGCTCGATCGCCTGATCGAGGCCTTCGGGCGCGCGTAGAGCCCGGCGGCGTGCCGTCGAGTGCCCGCCTTACCCCGCCTGCTGGTCGAGGGCCGCCCCCGTGAACTGGCTGTTGTACAGGTCCGCGTAGAATCCGCCCCTGGCGAGCAGCTCCCTGTGGCTCCCCGTCTCGATGATCTTCCCGTGGTTCATCACGAGGATCGTCTTCGCGTCCCGGATCGTCGACAGCCTGTGCGCGATCACGAAACTCGTGCGCCCCTTCATGAGCGCCGCCATCGCCTTCTGGATCAGGACCTCCGTGCGAGTGTCGACGGAGCTCGTGGCCTCGTCGAGGATCAGGATCGCCGGGTCGATGAGGATGGCCCGCGCGATCGTCAGCAGCTGCCGCTCGCCCTGCGAGATGTTGGAGGCCTCCTCGTTGAGCAGCGTGTCGTATCCCTCGGGCAGCGTGCGGATGAAGTGATCCGCGTGCGCCGCCACTGCGGCCTGGCGGACCTCCTCGTCCGTGACCGTCGCCCTGCCGTAGGCGATGTTGTCCCGGATGGTCCCGTTGAACAGCCAGGTATCCTGGAGCACCATGCCGAAGCTGCAGCGGAGATTCCCGCGTCCGATCTCCCGGATGTCCACGCCGTCCACGGTGATCTTTCCTGACTGGATCTCGTAGAAGCGCATCACCAGGTTCACGAGCGTCGTCTTTCCCGCCCCCGTGGGACCGACGATGGCGATGGTCTCGCCCTGCGCCACGTCGATGTTCATGTCCTCGATAAGCGGCTCCTCGGGCTTATAGCTGAACCGGACATCCTCGAAGCGCACCTCGCCCCGGGGCGAGGAGAGCACGCGCGCCGAGGCGGCGTCGGGCAGCTCCTCCGGCTCATCCAGCAGCTCGAACACGCGCTCGGCGGAGGCGACGGTGGACTGGAGGATGTTCGCGATGTTCGCCGTCTGGGCGATGGGCATCGTGAACTGCCGGGAGTACTGGATGAAGGCCTGGATGTCGCCGATCTGGATGGCCCTGCGTGTCACCATGATGCCGCCCACGACCGCCACGGCGACGTAGCCGATGTTGTTGATGAAACTCATGAGGGGGAATAGGAGCCCCGAGATGAACTGCGCCCGCCAGCTCGCCTCGTACAGCTTCCCGTTCACGCCGTTGAACTTCTCGATGGCCTTGCGCTCGTGGCCGAAGGCCTTCACGATGGCGTGCCCCGTGTACATCTCCTCGACGTGGCCGTTGAGCTCTCCCAGGTGCTTCCACTGCTCCTTGAAATGCTTCTGCGAGCGGGGCGCGATGACCCGTGTCACGATGAAGCTCAGCGGCAGGACGACGATCGTGATGAGGGTCAGCAGGGGGCTGATCGTGAGCATCATGACGATGACGCCGACGATGGTGACGACGGAGCTGATGATCTGCGTGAGGCTCTGCTGGAGGGTGCCGGCGATGTTGTCCACGTCGTTGGTGACCCGGCTCATGATCTCCCCGTGCGTGCGCCCGTCGAAGAACTTCAGGGGCAGGCGGGCGAGCTTCTCGCTCACGTCCCGGCGCATATCGTAGACCGTCTTCTGGGCGATCCCCGCCATGATGAACTGCTGGATGTAGCCGAACAGCGCGCTGGCCAGGTACAGACCGACCAGCATCAGGACGATCTGTCCGATGTAGGCGAAGTCGATCGCCGCGCTCGGCACGTGCATCATCTTCGCCACGATGCCTTCGAAGAGCCTCGTCGTGGCCTTGCCCATGATCTTGGGGGCGAAGATGCTGAACACGGTGCTCAGGGCGGCCATCGCGAACACGACGATGAGCGGAACCATGCGGGGTTTCAGGTAGGTGAGGAGCCTCTTGAGAGACGCCTTGAAGTTCTTCGCCTTCTCGACGGGCGCTCCGCCCATCATGTGGCCGCCGCCCATTGGGCCGCCCCTGCCGGGGCCGCGGCCTGGCCCGAAGGGCCCCATCGGGCCCCTGCCCTCGGGGGCTCCCCCGGGGGCTCCCCCGGGGGCTCCCGTGGGGGCTCCCATGGGGGCT
>Ga0315294_10005419_pt1 | contig 13997 bp, 21 predicted proteins | sample YL17G13_40_MG_FD_203626 | JGI IMG/M metagenome (GOLD analysis project Ga0315294, IMG submission 203626) | Sediment microbial communities from Yellowstone Lake, YNP, Wyoming, USA - YL17G13_40 | ecosystem: Environmental > Aquatic > Freshwater > Lake > Sediment | place: USA: Wyoming | collected... | reverse complement strand
GGGATCGGAATAGGCTTAATGATATTTTGGTTATGGGGATGATAAAAATGAACGCTGTTTTGATGCTGACTATATTCGCGTCTCTAGTAGATGACGCTTTTATCGCTCTCTTTTACGGAGCGGGTTCATGGTTAGGCTTGTTACTGATGATCGCTCTGATCGTGGGACTTGTTTCAAAATGGAAACTTGCGGGGGGACTCTTTATCCCCGTGAGCATATTCATGGGAATCAACTATTTCAATCATGATCTAGGATGGCATGGCTTGATCATGTTTCTAGTTGCTATCTTCGTCTTGATCTATATGGCATTCGACAGCGATTGAAAAATGATATATACACCATATTGTGATATTCTGTGATTGTGAGAGACATGGAAAACCGAAAAGGAAAAACAAAAACAATCCTTCTCGTTTTCATAATGTCCGCGTTGATAAGCCTTTCAACCGCGCTATGCACAAGCTTCTATTTTCGACAAATCATCATCAACATGCATTCGGGAACAGATTTCAGCTTTCAAGTCGGAAGCATCCACACAACCGTAACCATCTATAAAGACGGAGAATTGATCTCCGCACAGTATCACGCGGGGACGGTCACTAAGCTAGGCATGAATATGACTATGGCTAAAATGACGGGAAACGCTACAGCATACAACATGACGCAATACACCTTAAACCTAACCTATGTTAGCATCGGAAACAAGGGAACATTAAACACGGATTCGACAAACCTTCCCGCTGAATGGAACAGAACCACGGGATATCAACATGATGCGGTTTATAACCAATTCAACATGACGGCAACATTCACGGGGACAACGGGATCACAAACCGCGGATTGTATCGGGATCAATTTTGAAAGTCCCATCAATGGAAACGCTTTATGGGGATATGACAGCTTCGATGAAGTCACGGGAATAGATTCGACGTTCACCCTCATTTTTGAGATACAGATCACCCTAACTTGACATGGACGGTTGAAACAATGCGGAAACAACTTCCCCTTTTTCTCTTTCTCATAATCCTTTTTTCCATCTCACTTATTTCTTTCTCTCCCCCCGTAAAGGCCTCTAGCGCGAATTTTGGGTATGAAACAGCAGGAGGTTCTAGTGAAAATCTATGGAATATTATTGCGGGCTCAGTTTTTGCTTGCACGGAAGCTGGAACGGCAGACAGTATAACAGCTTACATAAAGGTAGGCAGTACTCCGACTGGAGGTCACGACACCTATGTAAAATGTGCCATTTACGATTCATCTTTGAATCTGGTTCGTTCAACTGCACAGGTACTTTTGCCTAAAGCAACTACTGGTTGGAGGACATTCAATTTTTCTGACCCGAAACCTTCTCTGTCGATTGCTAATTATTGGTTAGTTGCTTGGGCAGAGTTTCCTCACGCTACGTATAGTACATGGTTGTACTATAACGCTGGAGATGCAAATCAGGGTCTAACTAAGGCAACTACTTACAATGGCTTCCCTAATCCTTTAGTCACCCCTACATATTCGAGTAATAAATATAGTATTTACTGCACTTACACGGTTAGCGGGGGACAAACTGAATGGCATTTCTCTAACACTTTTTCTCTTTCTCCATCGATTACGGATGGACGAAGATTCTCTTTCTCCCGTCAGTCTAGCTTTTCAGAAAGCTTTTCCTATGATGAATACAGAAGTTTTACGATTTCCAGAAAGTCCATTTTCTCAACATTGTTTTCCGTCAATGACGGAAGATTGATCACGCTTTCCCGAAAGTCCATTTTCTCGGAATTGTTTTCCGTCAATGATAGACGATTGATCATCCTTTCACATACATCCTTCTTTTCACAAGCCTTTTCCATTGACACCATTCTGTCAATTCTCAAATTAAACGAGTACCATTTTTCAACAGTTATCACCTTTTCCTATTCCCTAACCCATGGAAGATCAATCACAATCTTTCGCGGTTCAACATTCGCGGAAACATTTTCTATCGATCACAGCTTCTCGCTTTTTCAATTTGGACATTATAGTTTCTCTAGCCTTTTCAATGTTCCTTTCACGATTTATGATGTTGTAAGCTCAACCGCTCCTTACGGGATGGGAGATGTGATCGCTATCGCGATTCTTGCGTTGATCATCGCGATCTGTGCCGCGGTCATAGCTATTACATGGGACTGAAAACCCGCATTCTCTGGCCAGAGAAAACGAGATAGAACATCACAAACCGATAATTATTTATATTTTGTGACATTTAACATGGGATGGAGACTGAAAGCGAATGGGAATATTTGGACGGAAAGTCCGAGCGATGATTCTGATGAAGAATGGTGATCTTGTTTTCTGCAAGAAGCCTTACAACGTGAATAAAGTTCGGTTTGATTGGGGAGAAGTCACATTCAGTTTTAAGGATTTGTTCAGTCGGACACCTAGAATCTACGGTGTTATTCCCGTGTTGTTTCTGAAAAAACATTATCTTGTCATACGGGAAGGCGATCTGAAACCGATAGACAGCGGGACGCTCCCGTACATAACGGGGAAGGACATCATCGAATTGGCAAAAAGCGAGTTACTCCGACGTTTAGGACTTGACATCCCGAAAGAAAGACAAGCAATTCAAATTCTTATCTTGCTCGGAATCATGTTCATCGCTATGATGGAATTGCTGAGAATTGCGGGAGTTAAAATCGGTTGAGCCAAAAGCTAGAGAAAGCGAAGGATTCCCTCGAATCAGCAGTTCACGCCTTAGAGAAGCATGGACAAAAGATCACGGAATTTCTTTTTGGGACGCCTTCCACGGAGATCATGAGAAAAGGCATTGAGGCTTTATTTCCGTCTAACGATCTCCGTGAGAAAACGCGGTTAAGTCCCCGCGATCTCCGAGCATGTTTGTTCTTGTTGCTTGCGGGAAAATGGAGATCATCGCCTTTCGGGGATGTAGCCGATGAATTTATGGAGCTAGAAATATCTAGGGACGGATTGGGACGGGAAGAAATGACGCAAATCCTAGCCTTAAGCAACTTGATTCAGCAACTACCAAAAGAACTCTCTAGTAAGTTGCTCATAAGGGGAAAAGACGGAACAGAGGATAAATCACATGAAAAGAGCAAAAATGCGGACTGACATGTTTTTTGAACCTCTCAAACTTCTAGCTCAGGAATTAGCGAAAAAAAGACCTGAGTTGACGGAATACGCGGCACTTGATGAAAAGTCCGCTGTAGGTGTGGCCAAAATAAACGCGTTGATTGATCTTATCCCCGAAGTATTTCCCGACATGAAAGCGCTTATTCCATTATTGGAGCGGAAGAAACGGATTATCATTATGGAAGGGCATGCTCGATGGATCGCATGTTCTACCGAGATCACACAGTTAGGTTTAATGACACCGAAATCCATGAAGAAATTGGATTTGGAAAAAGATGGAAAAGTGACGGGTTAGAGCTTTTCTAAACGGACGGTTTTAACGGTCATTTTGGCATAGTCCCCATCTTTTAGCTTTATGATCTCACAAACTTCTTTCGGGATTGTCACGATTAGGCTTTTGCTTTTTCCCGCACTTCTGATTTTAGCTATGAAGGGGAGTTCTTCCGCTTGTTCCAATACATCTCCTTTCTTTTCTTTCATACTTATCGTTCCTCTCTCCCATTTTATGAGAAATGGGATAACCCTTTATCTCAGAATGAGAATAAAAGACTTATGATGCTTTTCTCTAGCATTTTTTATGTAAAATCAACTATAAATGAAGAATTATTGAAAGGAAAAAATGAGGGGAATTAGGTTATTTTCTGTTTGAAAGTAACTATGTTTTGGCATTCAGAACATTGAAATTTTATTCGATAGGCAATAAGCTTCTTATTCATTTTAACGGTAATCCTTCCCGCTCTGATCTGCTTATGTCTTATGGTCTTTTTACATTTATCACAATAGATGTAACATTGTTTGTTTTCCATGCAATTCACCTAAACACTTTCATGAGTGTTTCAACTTTCTTTTCACATTCTTTATTGGGACATACCAGACCGATGTTTCTTAAACATGGAAGATAGGCTAATTCTTTTGATGATGTTATTCGATAGCTTGAAAAACCATGGTAATCACACTCTATCGTTTTGATGTCCGTGGACGGAGCTTGTGTTACGGGGGGACTTGGCATTGAGGGTTTTTCTTGATATGGTTCGAGTTGTTTACCATTTTTTAAATATGGTAATGTTTGTTTTCTATCCCAACATTGAGAGCAGAATTCCGCGCTTACTATGTGAATTTTTGCCATTCTGGAAAAGTCTTTTGCGCAATCTATTTTCTGATCTTCCTTTCTAACGCTTTTAAACACGCATGAAGGTTTAGGTCTGAAACAAGACGGTTTTTCATATCTAGGCATGTTACATTCATGATCTACACATTTCGTGAATGTAAGGCAATCTTGACAGAAATTGTATTCTTCTCTTTTCTCAGCATTTTCTAGGGTGCTTTCCGCGATCTCTCCGATTTCAATGAGGCCTTTAGTTTGTTCTTTCAGAATTGCTAACTGCTCTTGATCATCTATGAGACGCTTGATCACTAGGTCTTTATTCCGCATTTTCCATTTCTTTTTGAGACGGTCTAATCTTGTATTCGTTCCTTCGCTTACTACTATCGTGGACACGTTAAAACCTCACACATAAAAAAGGGGGAAAATTTGAGAGAGATTCAATGAACCAATAGACTTAGTAGAGCTACAAGCATTCCGATGGCGAAACATACTTCACCGAGAACAAGACCGTATATGACGGAGTCGTTGTATCTTGATGTTATCTGTACTCTGAAACCGCATGTAGAACAAGCGATCTTACGTCCTTTCCTAAACATGACACCGTTGCATCGCGGACAACTTGCGATTTTTTCCGCGGTTTTTGTTGATTCATTTTCTAGCTTTTCGAACAATGGCATAGAAAGCTCATTCCTTCACGGTTTTAGCGGAGCGGCTTTTCTTTCCGCATTCTCTGCACAGGTATTGAGTGACTTGTACGGTACTGTTTGTTTTCGGGTTTTTCATTGTCCACGTCTTGATAGGTTTCAAGTCGGTGCTTCCGCATTTACTGCATGATCCACTTTTCGGGTTGTCTTTTTCTCCCATTTTATGACGCTCGGATTGTTAGTTTTGCTGAACATCAGAATATAAGATTTGTTATCACTTATCTGATGAAAAATGAGAAAATATATAAGAAAGTAGCATTGAATAAGAAAATAAGTTAGGAGTGTCCAACGGTGTTTTTCGTTGATGTTGAAACATGGTGTCGTAAGAAAAGACAGATAGTTTTGATTTGTTTAGATAATGAGCGGGAACAGAAAGGCGATGTTGTGGAAGGGAAACCCGTTCATTGTCATCTTGAAAGCGTATGCACTCGCGGGGATGCTTGTCTTTTGAATACGTTAAGAATTGAGACTCGGAGAAAATGAAAAAAGGGTTATTAGTAGTTCCTCAAAAACACTATTTTCTAGTGGAACTGAAAACATGGCCAAGCGGAGAGATTCCATATCTAACTTATGCTTTTAATGATGATGAAGCCAAGAAAAAAGGTCAGAGATTCATTTGGTTTATGAGGTGGAAAGGGAGAGTTGGGAAGGTATTAGCGGTTGATCGTCTCTAGTGAATTGGAAGAGTTTTGTTTCTTCTTTTATCGGTATTCCCATGGCTTTTTTTAATGCTCTTTCTCGGATGCTTTCTCCCATTTTCCCGTAGCATTCTTTTAGGATATTTGTGTTACTCCATCCTAAGATTGAGCCTACTATTTCATAGTTCCAATCCGTAGCGTCTAGCAGTTCTTGCGATGCTGTGTGTCTCCATATGTGATTTGCTTGATGGACTTTCAATCCCATGATCTTATAGACCGCGTTGAATCTGTCCGCGCTTTTGTCGGGTGTGATTCCGTTAAAGAGTAAGCCCTCTCTCGGGTTTCCCCTAGACTGTAGATTAGCGATGATCTTCATTTTGAGCGAACCCACGATTAGTTTTCTCCATTTTTGTCGTCCTTTCTTGTGTCTCCCTTTATCCACTACGAGTATTTTTCCGATGGTTTGAACGTCGTTTACGTCTCCCGTCCAACTGATTTCTTCTATACGCACTTGTGAACTTGCGGTTATTCGCGTTCCCGTGTGGAAAAGCCAATAGACTAATGATTCCCATATGGGGATTTGTTTTTCTAAGCCTTCGCTGATAAGTTGCTGTCGGAGAGTCTTAAGGAATTCTTCTCTTTCTTGAATGGTGATCTTGTCTAATGCTCGTTTTCCGTAACCTTCCCCATGTTCTCCCGTGATTCCTTTCGCTGTGAGAATCTTTCCGCTGATACCGCGATATAGGAAAAGAACGCGGATGGCCTTTCTGAACATTTCTTCATTGTTGCATCCTTCGATCTTTATTTTCTTCTGTTTCAGTTGTAGCCATGTATCAGCTAGGAGATCGACACTATTCTGATCTAGGCTTTTGGGTCTTTTCTTAAGGTATTTGCATACGCTGAAAACACATCTTTGCATTTCTTGTTTGTATGCGGGACTTACTTGAGCGCGGGAAAGAGAGACGTCCAACTCTTGCATCTCTGGAAGCTGTCGAAATGTTTCCCACTCCATTTCAAAAGGCTTAAGCTCTGATTCCGCAAGGTCTTTAAAAATTTGGTCTATCTGGTCTTGCGGGATTTCTTGCATCTTCCGATAGACTGTCATTCGTGTGCATTCTAGTTTTTCCGCTAACTCGGATGGGCTTGTGGTTAGGTAGTGTCTTATGGCCTTCAGAACATCATCAGTTGTTATTCTTTCTTTTCTTCCCCCAATGATTATAGTCTCAGATTGTGGGGATTCATTCTCTAAAATTTTTGGCGCGTTTTGGTTTTCCATTTTTATGTCACCAAATAGAAGCTATCATGTAACATCGGTATATATCTTTTATCGACACTAAACATCAAATAATGTTACAAACCCGTTTTATATATACACACGCTTATGTTAAAGGCATGGAGTTATGTTACGTTTATGTGTAACACGAGTGTAACAAAATGCTGTTTTGTGATATTCTATAGAAATTTCTATAGTTTTTCTCCGAGATTCTGCTTTCTTTCAGCGTTCTGACAATGTTCCTAGCTTCCCTCAGATTTCTATAGAAAAAACTATATTTCTATATTTTGTAACAAGACGGAAAGATACACCTATCCTCTCCTCAGTCACTAATCGATAAACAGAGTTCTTTTCTTATTCTGAATGTGTTATTTGGCTCTTTATCTGTGATAATGTTTCCTCTAGCTCCTTAGCCTTGTCGGGTCTAAATTCTCGGAGTAACAATAATCCCTCTTTTATCAACTGTGAGTGTTCACTTTCTTCTGAATGTGTTATTTGGCTTATTTCCGATTTCAGACGTGTTATTTGGCTGTTTATCTCTTTAAAGCTCTCTTCTATCTCCTTTAGTTTCTCCATAGGCTTCTCGTATAGCTTCTCTCGGTCTATCTTAAGTGTGAAAGCGTCTAAGAGTCTTTCAAAATATTTTCCCATCGATTCACTATAGACTTTAGTTCCATATTCCAAAAGTCCATAAACTCTTTCTGATACGTTAATTGTTCTCATTTTCTTTCATCTCCTTCTTTTTCATTAACACCCTCGTATGCTCGTAGTATTACCGAGAGCATAACCCAAAAGAAAGAAAAAAGGGAAAGTCGATCACTTCTTATGATTTCAGAGCTAAGAACAAGAGACCCGCTACGTTTCTGATGTCTGCTAGTGCTTCTAGTTGGTCTTGCTTATCATGCACTTCATTGAAGTCTTTAAATTGCTTCGCTAGGCTATCAGTTAAGACCGTAACATATTGCGCATAGGGTACGTTCATCATGCAGGTTTTCCGAGCTACACACTTAGCGAATCCTAGTATCTCTAATTGTTCTAAGAGGCTGTCAAACGCTATTATATTGCGTCTTTTCAATGCTTCGCAAAAGACTAATGGCATAATGTTTTCACCCCCTTTTAGGCATATAGAAAGTTCTCAATCGGAATCGTGAACCCTTTTCTCTTGTACGGTTCAGAACAGACACGGCCTCTTTTCTGTTCAGAACATGGAATCTTACAATGCTTATAATAACATCGAGGTTTATGATGTCTCCACTTTTTCATTCATTTCTTCCTTCTTTTCATTAATGGGGATGTGAGCAGGGTAAGAGAATGTCCGCGGATTCCACACGAACGAGAGAAAGGAGAAAAGCTCGTCATGTCCCTTACCCTATTGCTCTCCATTTACATATTGCCTTCCTTTTCATTGAACATCGTAAAAAGAATGCATACCATGATCTCATGAGAAACATTCGTGTTTCGCTTTTCCGCTTTCTTAACAATGAAGTCCGAACAATATCGGGGAATAACTATATGGTGATGCTCTAACCGCGGAGCTTTCTTAAACACCATCATCACCTATCGTTAACAACCATCAATAAAACCAAAGGATAAGTCAAAACCAAACTCAACAACACAACCAACACCGTAAACCAATTCAAAACAAATCACTCACCTAAGACCCACTCGGGAACGCCTACAGCTCGCTTGAACTTTTGCGCTATGACTTCGCGGGGGACTTGATCGCTTACCCTTGTGCATCTACACACGATCTCGCATGTGTCCGCGACATAATAGACGGGACTTCCACAAACACAACATCCCCAATCGCGGACGAAAACTCCCTTAACCACAGTCGGGGGAACTATGCGAACTTTTCCCGTTTCCGTTTCAGCTTCCCCCCTTCTTGATCATCATCCTCTTTCTTCTTTCGAAAGTGATCTCTGAACTCTAGTTTCACCATGTCCCCCGATAAGAAAGCGTATAGATCGGTGATCTCTTTCGGAATGTAGAAACATAATCCGTTTCCCCGCGCTGAAACTCTGAGACTATGTGTTTCCTTAATATCGCCTATTTTCTCGTACTCTCTACCCATGTCAATCACAAGCACAGAATAGTATCATAATATGACATATTTATCATTTGTGTCATACATGATTACAAAACTACATCTAACCTTTCTACACGTCCACGGTCATGATCCTTCTCTGAGAATTGCCTTAATCTGTTCTTCATCATAACCATGACGCTTAAGATACTCTCTTTTCGAAAGCTCCCTTAACATGTCTATTTCCCTTTCGTTCTTCTCCGTAAATTGTCCGACAGCATAAGTCTTAAACGGAATAGAAGTTCGCGGGATGTTGTCAAGCTCTAAATGATCTTCCCCGATTAAACCGAAAAGAAGATCACTCTTGATCTGAGCGTACTTCTTAGAAACTTTCTTAACAAAAGCAATCGTCACCCTATGGTCAAGATACAATTCTGGAACATCTGTCAAACGATGATAGATCATGATCAACTTAGCTCGGTATTTCCGAATCTGAAAAGCGAAAGGAACACGGAAACTCTTGCTCAATTTTGTTACCGTGTCCAAATTCGTTAGCCTTTCATCAGCTTCATCAAGAATAACCATCTTAGGAACACTTTTGTATAGTCTCAACCAATAGAGATAGCTTTCTAATGAAGTCAATTTCAAGAACCGATCATCATCCACGCTGATGTTAGTAGCGCACTTATCAATGAGGCCATACTCAAACCCTCTCTCCGTAAACCACAATGCAAAATCGGTTTTCCCGCTGTCAGGGACTCCAACCATGATAATGAGGGGAGCGGGATGACTCAGTAACCTAGTCTCTATCATTCTCCAATTTACCATTCTCTCCATCCTCAATAACCATTTCAATTCTAACAATGACTTTCACAACATAGAGAGTCCCGACGCACAGCAACATTAAGAATTCACACCAAACCGCTTTTTCCAAAACATCAAACTCTCCATCAGTCAAAACCATAAACTCAAACCATGCATAGATAAAAACGCAAATCCAAAACGGTTTTAGTCTCCTACCGACTTCTTTCTCTACAGAACGATTCTTCATAAAATGATACTAGATGGCATAAAAGATAAATAAGTATCGCTCCGTGATATTAAGATCGAAGGAATCGAAAAATGGAAAGACTGAGTTACCGTCTACAAGCGGCAATGCTCATGAGCTACCTTTTGACTGTTCGCATATGGTTCAAGCGGACGGTTAAGAGAGTCGGAAGCTTCCGAATGATTAAGGAAGCACACCTATACGCAATGTCCGTGATCCGATCTATAGTTCCCAAATGGGGACTAACCTTAGATGTGGACACGGGAGCGGGAAAACTTGTCGGAATGGCTATCGGAACGATCATAAGTGTCCTTATGCTTCCCCCTGTCACCGAAACCGTGACAGGAATCAATACAACCGCATGGACTTTTACGGGACACGATGGTGTCATAGCCATGATGTACATCATCCCGCTCGTTTACATCGCCGCTGTCATCATCTACATAGTCAAATCCGTCCTTTAGGAGTTCGGAATGAACCGCCGCCGCCTCTTTCCCCCCCTTTTTCTATTCTTGATTCTAAATCTCATTAATGAAGTCTATGCAACCGATGCCGCACCCGTCGACCTAACACACCTTCCCGATCAAGTCGCGAATGCTCTCGGTATTCCCGTATTTGCCGCGGGAATTCTCTGTTTTATAGTCATGACTTTTGCCTTTATGCTTCCCGCGATGATATGGGGAAAGAAAGGCTCTATGGCTTCGCTTTTCATTGGAGTAGGTGTCTTAGGGTTTGGGATCGCGGTTGCATGGATTCCATTTTGGTTCTTGCTGATCCTTGTCCTTATTATCGCTGTCATGTTCGCGGAAGATGTCCGAAATATGATCACGGGGGGATAATAAACCATGGGGGACATAAGCGAGCTTCGGGGTTTGCTATTCGGAGTCAGCTTTCTCGGAGTGTTCACTATTTGCGTTCTTATGATTCCCGCTCAATTAATGTACGCTCCCCAATACATCCAAAATAGAACGTCCGTCCCAAACACTTTCGATCCATCCGACGTGTTTTTTTATGCTGGTAACTACACTATCACAATGTCAAATTCATCCGCGAACGGTGATTTTGTTATTGGGGGGCGAACATGCAACTATGACGGATGGATACTTTCAGGCGTGAAATACTTCGGTCTAGCTCATTATGGGGGGACATGGGGAATCTTCAAATGGGATCGCCATGTAATGAAAGTGTACGACAAAAACGGAATCCAAATTTCCACTTTAAAACTCCATATGGGAGGAGAATTGGGAAGGATGGAACAAGTGATCACACCCGCGATTTTAGATAACCAATTTCTCGGACAAACGAATCAGTCCCTTAGAACATACGCGAAATGCGATCACTTCCAATTTACGGAAGTCTATATCTGGAATCAAACTCTCTATGCTTTACCGTCTCAAGCATGGGACGCGGGAAATCTTGAGCTTGTCTTGCTCATAAGATTCGATCAAGTCAATACTGCCTATTCCGCATGGGATATTTTAGGGATGTTGCTTTTCTTCCAGATGCCAGACATCCATTGGTCTATAAACTTGATTATCGCACTTCCGCTATGGATAACATTCGCCTACATCATTTTTATCACAATCCTTCGCGTTATTGGAGCGGTTTTCGGTGGTGGGGGAGCTTAAATGAAAAGAATCAGAACACAGATCATCATTTCAATGGTTTTCCTTTCATATTTCCTTTCCTTATTCCTCATTTTTCCCCCTAAAGTCTATGGAGCGGGATTAGCAGTTACCGCGGTTTTCCGTCCATGGTATAGCGGGGGATCGGAAGGGACGGTAGCCTTAGAACCCGACATCAACACGTCCATGATAGATCGGGAATGGAATCTCGAAGGCTGGAACATAACAAAAGGGTTAATCATCCATCAAGATTCCAAAATGGAAATGAAGCTTCGATTATGCGTCCCCACATGGTGGGTTGATATCGGTCTAGGCCAACATCTTGATTTGCCTTTTTACGTTAATCTGTTTGTTTCAACTGATCGCGGGGAAACCTTTCCCTATGAATTTTCATATGAAGTCGGCTATCTACGCTATACGCGAGATCGCATGTACGCGGGATTTTGCTATAACGATTGGACGGGGGACATCGCACATCCCTATTGGCAAAACAACGATTCAATCACAAATCCCGTAAGCCTATTTTCACCGACAACACGGATAATAATCGCGTTCCATCGCGGTTATCCAACAATCTACCCAACATTCTATTTTGCAAACATCTATTGGGGATCAACACAGAAACCCGTTCCCCCATATGACTATAAAGACGTAAATGGAACATACGTCCAATACCATATTCAGTTTTTTGTCCAAACCGAAACATTGGAACAAAATTACGTTAAGGAGTATCAACCTTTCACATTCACGGAAACAAAAACTCGTATGATAAACTCCGCGAACATGATTCTTAACACAATGTTTCCATCTGGATGTTCTAACGAAATCACGGGAAAAGCTTTCGGGGGAGACTCATGGATAGTTTTATACTCTAGCGAATTGGCCATGATGTCGTTAATCGATCTCTGCCAATATGTCCCCGAAAACAAAGACGCTTATCTAATTGCGGCGAAACGATTCATTCATTATCTCTTTTCAAAACAGAATTTGACAGATGGAAGCTTTCCTTTCATTCTTACGGATGGCGATCAACATCCATGGACGAATCCAGATGAAGGGCTTTATTACGGATATGACAAGATCGACAGCTTTTCAGCATGTGCAATTAGTCTTTTGGCAAAATACCATAACGCCACGGGAGACACGGACACGGTTATTCATTTCTGGGATCAGCTCGTAAAATGTAAAGACTTCATATGGGACTTGACTAATACGACTTCATGGATTCCCGTAGATGGATACCACTATAACGGGACGATCTACACAAAATCAGAATGGACATGGGCGCATGATACTTGTGAAGGTCAAGCGGGATATAGAGATTATGCTTACTTGTGCGGTGTCATGAACAACACAGCCGATCAAACTTACTTCGCAAACGTCGCGGATTCAGTCGCGAATGGAATCAGAACAAAACTATGGAACGAGACAGAACATCGCTATGTCGGACTTTACAATGTTCTCAGTGATTATCAAGACACGACTCGGGTTTACTGTGTCATATGTCCGATCATCTATGGAATAGAAACCAATGTTACACGCGCGGTCACTACGGTGAATGATTATGTTATGTGGGGAATTCTGAGCGGGAGATATTACGATAAACCATGGGCTCCAGATTATTCCGTGTATAACGAATATTCCACAATGTCGGGAATGATTCAAGTCGCTCTTTACCGACTTCTTTCCCTAAACTATACCGACATGTGGATGAAAACTAAATACTTAGAGGTTTCCAAATTCCTTTTCACTAATCCGATTTATCCGACGGGTGATCTACAGTCCCCCGCGAATGGATGGCTTGACTACGTTAATCTCGTAAATTACACATGGGCACCCGAATACGCTAGGCTTGTCGAAGGTTCAGGATGGTTAATCAATGGCTTTCTTTTGACACCAAATTTAACGAGTCTCTATAGCTATTCTCCCGTTGAGCTTATGGCATTGAATGAAACATTGAAAACAGAACAGCAATATTGGGACGGAATCGATCTCATGTATTGTGTGGAAACGGGGAAGCATTGGACGGAAGGAATAGAGCTATGGGAGATTTGGCTTAAGGGAAAAGGCTTATGGGTTCAATGGTATGACTTCCAATTTCTCAAATATCTCTTAGAAAACGGTTACTTAGGCGATTTTCCATGGTGGGAAGAATGGAATCCCGATGATGAGTGGTGGAAGCGTTTAGAAGTGACTATTTATCCGAATTACGTTCCATTGATCGCGGGATTGATAGGCGTCGGGATGGTTGTCCTTTCTCCCGCTGTTGTCGTCCATGAATTTCATGAACATGACTACGCGGAAGGTTTTGCATATGGGATAATTCTTCTAGGGATCGGAATAGGCTTAATGATATTTTGGTTATGGGGATGATAAAAATGAACGCTGTTTTGATGCTGACTATATTCGCGTCTCTAGTAGATGACGCTTTTATCGCTCTCTTTTACGGAGCGGGTTC
>Ga0315294_10005415_pt1 | contig 14001 bp, 13 predicted proteins | sample YL17G13_40_MG_FD_203626 | JGI IMG/M metagenome (GOLD analysis project Ga0315294, IMG submission 203626) | Sediment microbial communities from Yellowstone Lake, YNP, Wyoming, USA - YL17G13_40 | ecosystem: Environmental > Aquatic > Freshwater > Lake > Sediment | place: USA: Wyoming | collected... | reverse complement strand
ACAGCATGAGAACAAAGACGCTTCTGGTGCTGGTCGATGTAGCGTCGTCTGCGCTGTGGGACCTGGCAGGCAACCGCCCTGGCGCTGTGGCCGACGGGACGCACCTGCGCACGCTGCTGGGCCATCAGGGCTGGGTGGATAGCCTGGCCTTCTCGCCCGAGGGCCCACTGCTTGCGTCGGGGTCTGGGGATGGGACGGTGCGGTTGGGGGGGTGCGGGGGTTGTAGATCGGTGATGGGCCGCTAGGCTCGATAACTCAGAAAGGAGGCATCATGAGACCAAGACTGTTCTTGGCGACTGCCATGCTGGTCACGGTGGCTCTCATCTCGTGGGCGTCGGTGGTCATGGGGCAACCTGTCCAGACGCCAGCCGCATTCGCGAGCGTTGTGGTGCTCCAGCAGGGCGTGCAGGGTTACACCGGGGCCACGGACGCCTACCTGGACCGTTGGACCCCCACCGAGAATTGGGGCGGCGCCGGTTGGCTAATGGTCACGGCCAGTGAGGATCGCTCTGCCCTCTTACGTTTCGACCTCTCTGGCTACGTGCCCGCAGGCGCCTCCATCCGCAGGGCCACATTGGAGCTTTTCCTTGCGCAGCGCAACAGGCCGCTGCCCGAGAACGTGGCGGTGTTTGGCGTACGCCGACGCTGGGTCGAGCGCGAGACGACCTGGCTGCGGGCCGCCATTGGCCAGTCATGGGGGGTAGCAGGTTGCAACGACACCGCTCTGGACCGCACTGCGGAGCCGAGCGACACCCTGCGCGTCTCCAGCGGGACTGGCTGGCACCACGTGGACGTCACCCGCCTGGCACAGCGCTGGGCAGATAACCCCGCTTCCAACTGGGGTGTGCTCCTCAAGGGCCAGAGCGAGGGGCTGCCGATCGAGTGCGTGTTCCTCTCCTCCCAAAGCGGACAGGTGCAGAACCGCCCGATTCTGCGCGTGGAATACACTCCGGGGCCTGCACCAACGCCTGCGCCCTCCGCGGTAGTGCGCTTCAACCCGTCCCGCAAGGTCGTGTCCTCGGTGAACAGCCCATTCGGCGTAGACGTCTATCTGGAAGGTGTGTCTAACCTGGGCGCGCTGCAGGCCAGGGTCGACTTTGACCCGAGCATTGTGCGAGTTGAGGGCGTCACCTTGGGCGGCCTCGTGAGTGGCACGGCGCGCACGTTCACGCTGCTGGGGCCGCAGATCGACAACACGGCAGGCACCCTCGCCTTTGGCATCTATAGCTACGGCTCGCAGCCTGGCCCGAGTGGCTCCGGCGCAGTCGCCACCGTGACATTCCGTGCCGTACACACGGGTCGAAGCACCCTGCGCCTGGCGGCTGTGCAACTGTTGGACCCTGCCGGCGCCAGCATGGCCGTATCCACTCAGGAGGGATCGATTGAGGTCCAGGCGGGCCTGGTCGGTGACGTGGATGGCGACTGCGACGTAGACCTGGCGGACATCATGCTCGTTGCGGTGCGCTGGGGATCGCGGCGCGGTGACGCCAACTATGACGCGCGCTACGACCTGGACAACGATGGGGACATCGGTGTGGCGGACATCATGTTCGTCGCCTCTCACTGGGGCGAGACCTGCGGCGCGCCATCGAGTCCAGGCCGTCCCGCCTTGGAACCCCAGGAAAGCGACGTCACGCCACGGATCCATTTGGAGAGCAGTTCGGATGCCGTGGGGGTAGGGGATTCTGTGACCGTGAACGTGGTTGCGGACGAGGCCGCTGGCATCGGCGGCTTTGAGTTGACACTGACGTTTGATCCCAAGGTGTTCCGCGCCCGCACGGTCACGCTCGGTGACTGCCTGACCAGCGCCGGACGCACCGGCGTATCAAGCCCGCTGATTGACAACGCCAAGGGTCGTGTGGTATTGCGCGCCTTTAGCTACGGACCTGCAGCAGGGCCGTGCGACAACGGAACCCTGGCGAGTGTCACCCTGGAAGCTCTTGCCAGCGGCGCAAGCGACCTGGCCCTGAGCGATCTGCACATCGCGGACCGCTGGGGCCGTATGGAGCAGGCCATTACCGCACACGGGTCTCTGGTCAAGGTCGATTAGCGCCGAGCGATTCCCTAGGCGGCCGACCGCGGTACAAGCGCCGATTGTGTCACTTTCCGCTGCGCCGTGGTTGGAGCGTGGGCTAACACAACAGAGCCAGAAACCAGCTTCCAGTCGGGGCGCGCGGATTTGAACCGCGGTGCACTTGAACATCGCACATGCACAGGACTCTGAAGGATGCAGCATACGCGGATCATGCGTGCGCGTCAGCAGAATGTCAGACAAAGTGCCGCAATTCTTCGAGACTTCCCTGCGCCTCTACTGTACGCTTGACTCATGAGTCTTCCGACTGCGAAGTCTCTGGAGGTTGGAGAAGATGCCCGTGACTAGGAAAGTCCGCCTTGTCTTGCTGCTGTTGGCCCTAGTAATCCTTGCCGCACCAGAGCTGGCGGGCGGTGGTGGGTTCCTTGGTGGAGATGGTGAGACCGCAACCGTCGCCTCTGGGGACGGAAGCATCGGAACCATACCGATAACTGCGTACGTAGACACATGGATTTCGCACGAGCAGCAGGACGCAAACTACTGCTCAAGTGACAGTCTCTGGATCGGACATGGCACCAACTACAGAGCTCTGCTGCTCTTCGATCTCAGTCAGATTCCCTCCAGCGCCGGAATCGAGGGCGCAAAACTGTGGCTCTACGCAGATCAGCTGGTCGGACCAACCGACGGTCGCGAGATCCGCTGCTATCGGCTAACACGGAATTGGCCATGCAAGAGCACTACGTGGTGTGAGCCCTGGGACCCGACAATGGAGTGTCAGAATGGCGGGGGGCATTACGACTCCGCACCCATTGCGTGGTCGCCCGTGAACAGCGTGGGGTGGAAGGACTGGACCGTTACGGATCTCGTGGAATCTTGGTGGGCCGAGCCGAGCAGTAACTTCGGTGTGATTCTGATCGGTGAGGAGGGTGTGTCTGGGTGGTGCGAATTTGCATCGACAGACAACTCTGCCGAAGGCGGACACCCGCCTCAATTAGAGGTTGTGTATAGCCTTCCGCCGACTCCCACACCCACGCTGACCAGCACGCCCGTCACACCCACGCCGAGCAGCACGCCCGTCACACCCACGCCGACCAGCACGCCCGTCACACCCACGCCGACCAGCACGCCCGTCACACCCACGCCGACCAGCACGCCCGTCACACCCACGCCGACCAGCACGTGCGCCACACCCACGCCGACCAGCACGTCCGTCACACCCACGCCGACCAGCACGCCAACGACAATGAGACAAGTGAGTTTGCTGCCCCTAGTCAAGAACCCTTGCCGCGGCGCCACGGAGTTGATCGTTGAAGGCAGTTTCGCAACTGGACAGCATGGCGTGCCGCCGCCTACGCCGTGGTCCGCAGTTGGAGTAACCATCGATGGTGGGATGGGCAATCCAGCGCCCAGTGCCCACTTCGTGGCAGCGCAAGGCGCCCTGTCACAGACGGTCACTCTGCCGTCTAACGCAGTCTCGTGCACACTCGCCTTTGACTACAGCCTTTGGTACAGTGGGACGCTGCCTACATTCGAGGTCGGCCTGCTCCACGACCAGTCGACCCAGCTTCTGGTTGCTTCGAATGGACTTCAGTGGAATACGATGCGTTGGGAGCAGTGTAGACGGAGTCTGTCAGAGGACGACCTGAAACGGTTGGGCACCGGTTCCCTGGCGGTTTCCATCTGCTTCACCTTCTCGGCTGGAACGCAGAATCACCCCGACGTCTGGGTAGACAACGTGTCGTTCCTGGTGTGCACGCCGCTGCCATAGTACGGCTCCATCTGGGCGCACGGACCAAGGACCGTTGGCGGTCTGCTCGGCACCCGGGTCGGGGCTGGCAGCCCTACCGGTCGCAGTCGTATTCTCGCTTGTCCATGTGACTGCGAATGATGTCAGTGTCATCTGTGCCAATGACACGGTTGTTGTTCAGATCGAGCCTGCGGAAAGTATCGTAGCAGCCCTGAGCGATCGATGTCTTCAGGCACTCCTCGTACCTTTCGTGGTGACCCATCCATGCAGCCAGATCTTCAGAGCTGACTCTCTTGTCCCCGTTGTAGTTGCCCTCCTTGAGGGCGATCGCACAGCCACGCCAGTCAATCGTGCAGGGCTCACTCTGCGCCACGACAGTCCGGTCCTTGGAGTTGACAATCTTGACAACACACTCATAATACCCGTTACGGAGGCTGCCTCCAACTGGGTAAGTCGCATGATCGGGACAGTTCTGTAGGTGAGCAGGAGTTCCCTTCAGGTACAACCACAATTCGTACGTCTGACCGGCTGCGAGACCCCTTGCCCACTTCAGATCGAACGACTGGTACTGGCTGCCTGGTGGGCAGTCCACGGTGAATGACCCACCCGACGTCATTCTGAGCTCGGCGGTCGGGTTGGGTCTTGTCGGCGAAGGATGGCTGGTTGGCAACTCACTTGCAGTAGGATGTGGTGTAGCAGCCAGCGTGTCCATCGGCGTTGGCGCTGGTGTTTGCGTTGACGGCGGCGATGGCAAGTTCGCTACCACAGCCAGTTCCACGAACCCGTAGGCCTTGATCTCATTATCCTGATCAAGTGCATATACTGTGATGGCCACCCGCTCCTCCTGTGATGGCCTGGGTGCACTGAATACTATCGTCGCAAAGTGGTCCGTGAAGTCCTTTTCTAGGCGCGAGGAGTTCCTGGACCTGCCAACAAATGGCAGTGAGTCCAACAGGCGTCGCAGATACTCCCAAATTCCCGTCGAGTCAGCTGTGGATTGCGCAGCGCCGCGGTCGAAGCCCCATGCCCCTCTGAAGGAACCAGAGCAGACCCAATGCCATCTTGAGACATCTCCGTCTTCGGAAACACACTCTAGCTTGCAGTCCTTGCCAGCCAGAACGTGCCATCTGGGAGCTTCACTGGGGATTTCCATGACATTCGAGGCGTTTTCCACGTTAAGGACCCTGACGCTGCAGTGGGGTTCGCGGGCCAGGAGCTGCGGGACGGCAGTCGGTAGCGACGACTGCATCGGCTGGCGGCACGAAAACATCGCGGCCAAGGCGATGGCGAGAGTGAGGGACAGATGCAATCTATGCAGTGTCATCGCTGCTCCGTAATCAACGCTGCTACTTCGGTAGGGGTTGCCACGTCTCTGGGCAACTCCAGGATTACCCGCCTCTCGCCCTGCCAACGATTGTTTGCCTCGTCTAGCTCCCTCACAGCGTCTCGACTGTCGACCATTACATAGAATTGATGCGTACCGTCTGACACCTCACCGGACAAGTACTCCCAAGTCACTGTGTCGTTGTCTCCATCCTGCCCAAAGGGCGCAAGCCCTTTGAGATCGAGCTCAGGCCCAGAGATCAGCGCATCACTATCAGTCGCGTGCCAGCTTAGGGAGATCATGCAAGCGCCAGACGCCTCCCTGCCTGCGTTGACAACAGACACAGACAGTCCCGGCGGTTGGTCGGCAGTATCTACATCAAGTGAGGAGAACACGCGAGATACCTTGAGATCAGGCTTGCGGAGCCGGGCCTGAGTAAACAGGACTTCGCGAAACGCGACGATGCCAAAGACGAACACCGGAAGAGAGGCCAGTATTCTCGAGTCAAGAAGCAGGTTGAAATGCCTGTTCTGAGGGAGCCAACGCAGGATGCGCACGACTATGGCGCCCAAGGCAGCCAACGTGGCCACCAGAGTAATGGCCAACTCCACCTGCAAGAGACTGTCCTGCAGAAGGCTATCCTCCACTGCAGCGGTCTGTGCGACGCCGACAACCACCGCAAAAGCAAAGAGCATAAGGGCATCAAAGGGGTTCTTCCATCCGATACTGTCCACACGCACCAGGATATCTGGCCACTTAATCTCGCTTACCGAGTCCAGCACTTTCTTGCACACGCGCTGCCTCCAGTCGCGCCAGAAGACGTCCGCGGGGTACGGCTCACAGAGTTATTGTAGTCTGTCTGGTCATTTCGTCAACTCCAGTCAGGGTTGAGTCAGGAACATGTCAAAGAGTGGGACAAGCAGCGACGTGAGGACCTGTGTCGAGAGCAAACGACGGGAGGCTTCCGCATCACAATAGGGATTCATGGAACTCCCGACGCCTCGCCAGAGCCAACAAGGAGGGCAGAATGAAGCCCCACTTTCTGCGTGCCCTACTGCAGCGGCCCATACCTGGCCCCCTTGCCACTCCATAGAAGTAGGCTGCCGCAGTGAGGAAGGCGACTCATGTGGTGCTACATGACAGCAGGCAGGCCTCATAGGTATGAACTGCGAGTGGCTTGCCAAGTAGCCACTGTGCCCTTTCGCAGCCTCGCCGTCAGAAGTCGGCCACTGGGAGAGGAGAGCGCACTGGATGGCATCCCCATCCTTTCCTGAGGAGGGTCTCACGCGCACGCATCTGACAGACGCCAACACAAGGCTTCGCCGCTCTGGACCCTCGGCAACCCTCCGAGGATCGGCGATCAGGCACGGAAATTCGCGGTCCTGGAGCCTCGGGTCAAAGTCACGTCCATCCGAAACCCAGCGGACGCCCGCTGCATGGCGTGTGCACTTCACAACCGTGCGTGTCAGCCACTCACCGTCGAGAAAGAGGTCCGGCCCACACGCAGGAAGGCAACGCGTGTCGAGGGGACCGAGTACGGCGCCTTCTGTGCCGCAGGCGGTGACAGAGCTCCTGCCAGGAATGCCAGATGTCCCTAATCCACCCAGAGCATCCACCATGCTACGCAGGTTCTGCCATGTCTCACCTCCTTTGGAGACAGTGCTGTTTTCCTAAGCCGGGCGAGACTTACAACATGTCGGCTTGAGCTGTAGTCTGATGAGGCCTTGGCAATACTTGACGAAAGGGTCGTAGCGAACGGATCACGGCCCATCCATGCTGTGCCTACAGCGGCCTCGTCGGCTTACTTTGTACCTAGCATACCACAGCCTGCTTTCGGAAACGCTTACATAGCGTCAGGAAAATGGCATTCAAGTGTCACAGTTTTGTAGTATTTCGGTTACATGTAAGTAGCCTTGCTACAAAGCGAGGTATAGAGCACGCTGCGGCGACGGAGAGGCGCTGACAAAAAGGGCGAGGAACCCGTCGCTGAGCTCCTCGCCCTCTCGATCAGTCGGGGCGCGCGGATTTGAACCGCGGACCACTTGAACCCCATTCAGGCACCCAGTATGCTGAGGACGTTCTCACGGCATGCCCTGGTGGTTTGGCCGGCAGTACCCGGCTTCAATCCGCCAAACGGTCTCGATTCTTCCCGAAATGCTCCCTCGCCTGCTCGAAGATCTCGTCTACCGTCATGCCCGCGAACATCTGCTCGCGCCACCGCATATAGTCGCCCTGGCCGGAGCTGATCTGGCTGAGAAAGCGCAACGTCTCCGCATAGCCCAGCTTCTGCAGAAGAGCCTCAATCCCGGCCTGTCTAAGCCCCAGGTCCGTATACTTGAAACCCTGTATGGTGGTCATCAAGACATCTCCTCCCGGATGAGGTCCACCGGATTTACTGCCCTAACCCGAATGTGGCCGTCCTGAAGCAACCTCTGAGCCTGCTTGACCAACTTGTCGTCGCAGGTGACAAAGTAGTCGCAGCCGCCCAGGTTAGCGCACGCCAGGTGCAGCGAGTCCATCGCCGTGATGTTAGATGCCTCTGTGAGTGCGTGAGCCAGCCTGCGAATGGCCTCACTGGGCACTACCGCGTGGCCACACACCTGCGCTAGTCGCTGGATGGTGGCTGACCGATCGACAACGGGATTGCGACCGTTCTCGTAGTCCAAGACGAACGACCAGCAGCCCTCGTGCTGACCCGACTCCAAAGATGCGAACAGAATGAGGATGGCCGACGTCTCGAGCCGTATGCGTGCCTGCATTTGGTCATCGAAAGGGCGGTTGTACACGTTCAGGTCGAGGTACATCCTCGCCATCCATCATCCTCCCCACGTCTTCTCTGCTGGACAATACGCATTATACGGCGGACTTGACCGGCTGTCAAACAGGCAAAAGGGCGAGCAGCCCATCGCTGAGCTCCTCGCCCTCCTCACCAGTCGGGGCGCGCGGATTTGAACCGCGGACCACTTGAACCCCATTCAAGTGCGCTACCGGTCTGCGCTACGCCCCGCACGCGCAACAGTATAGCCTAACCTCTCTCTTTTGCCAAATCGAGGAGGAGTACACGAATCGCGCAAAGGGGATGAATTCCCCGACGGGAGCGCAGTGGGAGCCCTACGCCGGCGCAGCCAGAGGGAACACGTCTTCATGGGCCAGGGTCTCGGCGGCGTAGGCCAGCGCCGCGCGGATGTCGTCAGGCTCCAAGCGCGGGTAGTCGCGCAGGATCTCGGCCTCGGTGATGCCCTGCGCCAGCATTCGCACGATGAGCTCGACCGGAATGCGCGTGCCGCGGATGACTGGCTTGCCTACCATCACCTTGGGATTGATGCGAATGCGCTGTAACAGCCGCTTGTCCATCGGTCTCTCCTTGCGCTTAATTATGAGAGGTTGCAGACCTGTGAGCCACAGTATAGACCAACACCGGACATCTGTCAAAGCGCGAGAGAAGAGGGTGTTGAAAATGGTTGGTAGTGCACGCTTCAGCGTGGAAGACGCGCTGAAGCGCGGACTACGAACCTTCCATTTTCAACACTCGCGAGAGAATAACCTTCCCGAAAGGTTCCCCGGCAGGCGCCCAGAGTCAGCAACGCCTTCTTTCGGGAAGGCTTGATGCGGGAAGGTGTCCCTGTCTTGACCACCACCCCAATCTACGCTACAATCGCGTAGTGCGCACGATGTCCGGTCACAGGACCCTCGTCACTGCCAACCGTTAACCGTCAACTGGTAACCGGTTACCGGTAACTGGAAACCTTCTATGTTCGAAAACCTGTCCGAAAAACTGCAGAAGATCTTCAAGCAGCTCTCCGGCAAGGGGCGCTTGTCCGAGCAGGACGTAGACACGGCCCTGCGCGAGGTGCGCCTGGCGCTGCTGGAGGCCGATGTCAACTTCCGCGTGGTCAAGGATTTTGTCGCGCGCGTGCGCGTGCGCGCCATCGGCTCCGACGTGATGAAGAGCCTCAGCCCGGCGCAGATGGTGATCAAGATCGTGAACGAGGAGCTGGTCGCCACGCTGGGCGCTGCGCGGCCGCTGGACCTCTCGGGGCAGCCGCCGCACGTGGTCCTGCTGGCGGGCCTGCAGGGCTCGGGCAAGACCACCACAGCGGCCAAGCTGGCGCTCAAGCTGCGCCAGTCCGGCCAGCGCCCGCTGCTGGTGGCAGCCGACACGCGCCGCCCGGCGGCCATCACGCAGCTCGAGGTGCTGGGCAAGCAGCTCGACATCGCCGTGCATAGCGAGGGCGACAAGCTGCCCCCGCCGCGCATCTGCGCCAACGCCGTGGCCCGCGCGGGCAAGGGCGCCTACAGCGTCGTGATCCTCGACACCGGCGGCCGCCTGCACATCGACGACGAGATGATGCGCGAGCTGGAAGAGATCGTGCGCGGCGTCAAGCCACAGGAAGTCGTGCTGGTGGCCGACGCCATGACCGGCCAGGACGCCGTGCGTGTGGCCGAGGAGTTCAACCGGCGCATCCAGCTCACGGGCCTGATCCTGACCAAGATGGACGGCGATGCGCGCGGCGGCGCGGCGCTCTCCATCCGCGCCGTGACGGGCGTGCCGATCCTCTACCTGGGCACCGGCGAGAAGAGCGACGGCCTGGAGGCTTTCCAGCCCGAGCGCCTCTCGTCGCGCATCCTGGGCATGGGCGACATGCTGACCCTGATCGAGCGCGCCGAAGCGACCTTTGACCAGCAGCAGGCGCAGAAGCTCGAGCAGAAACTGCGCACGTCCAGCTTTGACCTGGAGGACTTCTTGGAGCAGATGCAGCAGGTCAAGAAGATGGGCCCGCTGCAGCAGGTGCTGGAGATGATCCCCGGTTTCTCCAAGATCAAGGGCCAGGTGAGCGAAGACGCCACCGAAAAGCAGCTCAAGCGCACCGAGGCCATCATCCGTTCCATGACGCCCGACGAGCGGCGTGACCCGCGCATCATCGACGGCAGCCGCAAGCGCCGCATTGCGCGCGGCAGCGGCGCCGAGGTGACCGAGATCAACCAGTTGCTCAACCAGTTCCGCCAGATGCAGCGCATGCTGAAGCAGATGACCACGGGCAGAGGGCCGGGCGGAATGCTGGGGAAATTGGGAATGTAGAACGAGGAATTGCGATTTGCAGTCTGGTCAGGTTATGAGTAGAATGTTCGTCTGAGTTACGCAGATTCCCAGGTCTGGAGCACCGGCAGCGGCCCCGCGGGGTGGCTGACACCTGGTGAAACACCTTTAGGAGGATCATTTCTTGGCAGTCCGAATTCGTCTTCGTCGAACGGGTGGCAAGAAGCAGGCCAGCTACCGCGTGGTGGTGGCCGACGTGCACTCGCCGCGTGATGGGCGCTTCATCGAGAACATCGGAAACTACAACCCGCGCACCGAGCCGGCGACCGTCGTGATTGATGAGGAGCGCGCCCGCTATTGGCTGTCGCAGGGCGCAACTCCCAGCGACGCCGTGGCCCGCATGTTGGAGAAGAAGGGGCTCATCGCCGAGCGCAAACTGCGCCAGAACAAGCCCGTCGCGCCCAAGGCTCCTGAGCAGCCGGCCGCGAAGAAAGCCTAGGCTCTCATGGCCGAGGCCCGGATCAAGGAACTCATCGAGTACATGGCGAAATCCCTCGTGGACTACCCCGACCAGGTACGCGTCGAGGAGATCGCCGGGGCACGCTCCATGATCTACGAGCTGCACGTCGCTGCATCGGACATGGGGCGGGTGATCGGCAAGGATGGCCGCGTGGCCAACGCCATGCGCAGTCTGGTGCGCGTGGCTGCCACCCGCGATGGCCGGCGCGCCATTCTGGAAATCGTCGACTAGGGGCCCAGCGCAGTCCGCAGCGCGTCTGTGGGCACGGGGCTCAACACCAAGCCACAGAGACACGAAGACACAAAGGAATCAATTCGCTTGGTGTCTTGGTGCCTTTGTGACTTACAGTTGCCGGGCCCCACACGCGGGCTTCTGGCAAGGATTGCACATGGATAGCCACAATCAGCCGGATGCCGGGGACCGCCCTGCTGCCAGCGAGACAGGCGACGAGCAACGCTCTGCCGTCCGGCGTCCTGTTCCCGAATACCTCACCATCGCCACGGTGCTGGCCCCCTGGGGCCTGCGCGGCGAGCTCAAGGTGCGCATTGAGACCGACTTCCCGGAGCGCTTTGAGCGGCTGACACGCGTCTACCTGGGACCCGAGCACCTGCCCTTTGAGTTTCGGGGGTTTCGCCCGCACCAACGCCACGGCCTGTTCAAGCTGCAAGGCATCGATAACCCCGAGGACGCCGGCGAGCTGCGCGGCATGGACGTGCAGGTGCCTGTCTCTGAAGCCGTGCCACTGCCGGAGGGTCAGTATTACGTCTACCAGATCGAGGGCCTGGCGGTGTGGACGGTCGAGGGCGAGTTCCTGGGCACGGTCCATGAGGTGCTCTTTCCGGGCGCTAACGCCATCTATCTGACGCGCGGGCCGCGCGGCGAGGTGCTGATCCCCAAGATCGAGGGCGTCGTGCAGCAAGTCGACCTGGAGGCCGGCCGCATGACCGTGCGGCTACCGCGCGGACTGCTGGACTGAAGAATCCACAGATTATGCAGATTTGCCCCTTGCGGACCGGCAATGCGATGGCTTGCAGAGAGGTGCATCGACAACACCAAGGCACAAGGACACAAAGACACAAAGCGGAGCATGATTTTCCTTTGTGACTTGGTGCCTTGGTGGCTTGATGTTTCTGCAGTCTGCGGATGAGGAATCCGATGACACAGCTCAAGTACTGGGTTGGGTTCAACAGGGTGCGCGGAATCGGGCCGGTGCGGCAGCAGCGGCTGCTCGACGTGTTTGGCGACGCCGAGACGGCCTGGCAGGCCGCGCCGCTCGACCTGGCACGCACGGGGCTCGACCGCAAGACGCTGCACAACCTGCTGGCCCTGCGCGACACACTCGACCTCGATGCCGAGATGGCGCGCATCGAGCACGTCGGGGCGCACGTGCTGACCCTGCTCGACGACGGCTACCCGCGCCTGCTGCGCCAGATCCAACAACCCCCGCCCCTGCTCTACGTCAAGGGCACCTACACAGCCGCTGACGATTTTGCCGTGGCCATCGTCGGCACGCGCCACGTCAAGGCCGCGGGCCTGGAGGTCACGCGCTACATCGCGGGCGACCTGGCGCGCAACCACGTCACGGTCGTGAGCGGCCTGGCGCGCGGCATTGACACGCAAGCGCACGTCGCGGCGCTGGAGGCCGGCGGACGCACGCTGGCCGTGCTGGGCTCGGGCATGGACGTGATCTACCCATATGAAAACGCAGCGCTGGCACAGCAGATCGCGGCCCAGGGTGCGCTGATCAGTGAGTACCCGCTGGGCACCCAGCCCGAGCGCTGCAACTTTCCGGTGCGCAATCGCATCATCAGCGGGTTGGCGCTGGGCACGCTGATCACGCAGGCGGGCGAGGGCAGCGGCGCGCTAATCACGGCCAATTTCGCGCTGGAACAAGGGCGCGAAGTCTTTGCGGTGCCGGGCAGCGCGCTCGACCGTGGCTGGAGCGGCAACAACCGGCTGCTGCAGCGCGGAGAGGCCAAGCTGGTGCTGCGCGCGCGGGACGTGCTGGAGGAGCTCAACCTGACCATGGTCAGCCAACAAGCCGAGGTGCGCGCCGTGGTGCCCGAGAACGCGACCGAGGCGCTGCTGCTCAAGCACCTCTCGGAAGAGCCGCTGCACGTGGACGAGCTGGGGCGCGCCAGCGGGCTGCCCATCGCGCAGGTTACGAGCACACTGGCGTTGATGGAGCTCAAGGGCCTGGTGCGCCAGACCGCCGGCATGAACTACGTCGTGGCCCGCGAGGCCAGCGCACCGTACCGCATAGAGTAGAAGATCCACAGACTACGCAGACCGTCCGTCCCTAGTCTCTTACAGGGATTTCGCAGATTGGGTTTCCAGTTTGATGAATCGCATCTGTTGGGAGCCAAGGTGAAAACTGAAGCGAGGTTGTACGCCATGATCCTGGCGGGTGGGGGCGGGACTCGCCTGTGGCCGCTCAGCCGCCGCCAGCGGCCCAAGCACCTGCTGCCTGTGTGCGGCGAAGAGAGCATGTTGGCCCAGACCTGGGAGCGCCTGCAGCCCATGCTGCCCACTGCGCACCTGCTCGTCGTCACCGTGGCGGACCATGCGCCGGCCGTGTTGGGAGAGATCGAGTCCATCCCGCGCAAGAACGTGGTGGTCGAGCCGATGGGGCGCGGCACAGCGGCTTGCGTAGGTCTGGCCGCTCTGATCATCCGCAAGAGAGACCCCCAGGCGACGATGATCGTGCTGCCCGCCGACCACACCATTGAGGACGCCGAGGGATTTCGCGGGGTGTTGCGCGCGGGCGTACAGGCCGCGCAGGACGGTCACCTGGTGACGTTGGGCATCGTGCCCACGGCGCCCGAGACCGGATACGGCTACATTCGGCGTGGCGCGCTGCTGCGGCAGGCCGAGGAGCACCCGGTCTACCGCGTCGAGCGCTTCACGGAAAAGCCCGACCTGGCCACGGCGCAGGCCTTCCTGGACGCCGGCCGATACTACTGGAACTCGGGCATCTTTGTCTGGAAGGTCGCGGCCATCCTGGCCGAAATCGAGCGCCAGATGCCAGACCTCTATGGTGGGCTGCTGGCGATCGAGGACGCGCTCGGCACGCGCGACCAGGCGCAGGCGATCGCTCGCGTCTGGCGCAGCGTGCGCAGCATCTCGATCGACTTTGGCATTATGGAGCACGCCGCCGACGTGGTGGTGGTGCCTGCCGACGTGGGCTGGAGTGACGTGGGCTGCTGGACTTCGGTGGCCAGCCTGAGCACAGCCGACGCGCAGGGCAACGTGCTGCAGGGCGAGCACATCGTGTTGGATTGCGAGGACACCTACATCCGCAGCGCGGGCCGCCTGGTGGCCGCCGTGGGGCTGCGCGGCA
>Ga0315294_10005411_pt1 | contig 14003 bp, 7 predicted proteins | sample YL17G13_40_MG_FD_203626 | JGI IMG/M metagenome (GOLD analysis project Ga0315294, IMG submission 203626) | Sediment microbial communities from Yellowstone Lake, YNP, Wyoming, USA - YL17G13_40 | ecosystem: Environmental > Aquatic > Freshwater > Lake > Sediment | place: USA: Wyoming | collected... | reverse complement strand
GTCGATTGTCATTTTCTATGCAATTCCGGCTATCATTTTCCGGGTTTATAGTCCTTTACCAGGCCTTTCCAAACAGCAAGTTGCAGGAGTCGAAAGCCGTCTTGCCAGTGCAGGTCTTTGCGTACGAGCAAATCCTGGCCGCTTTCCTTGAATAATATTCCATCAAATTGCTCAAGATTTGCGCCATACTCGCGAATTAGCTCGCGCAATTTCCCACTCTCACGCCAGTACTTCGGATAATCGTGCCAGGAATGTTGAATTTTGGGCTCCTTGCCCAGTTTTTCCAATATTCTGGTCGTTCTATCCTGAAATTTCCGTACCGCCCTTTGCAACAAACGCCACCAGTGACCACTACCAGGCCTGACTCCATCATTGGCACTCGGGATATGTGCGGCTTTGCCGTAGATATCCATCGCTGCCATAAAGAATATCCTATTGCCCAGCTTGAGTGCCGTCGGTGTTTTGAAGGCAATATCCAACAACCGTCTGTCAGCTCCGACCAGTCTCATCGGCAATAACCTTCGCTCAGCAGACCACTCGGCTATCTCTGGCCCTTGCGTAATTGGATTCACCTCAAGCCATTCAGCTATGCTGCCGCGCTCCAAATCCACAGTCTTTTCGTAAAAAATTTGCCTCCGTGAGTGTATCTGTTTGAGTATGTGATTACTTAAGTGTTGTTTGGAGAAAGGAGTAAGTTTATCCACATACTCATATGGTGTCTTCTTATAAACAGCAGGTAAAATGCCCGCCGCGTGCTTCACTTGGTTCCAGTCTTCGGCACAGTATGCCCGCAGAAAACACCCCACCCACGTCCCACTAAGCAGCTCAGTTATACCCTCAGACTCTATGGCCTCGGCAAATCCAACACCGTGGGCATGAACCCAGTCAGACTCACAGCCGGTTAGTCTTATCGTCTGGACGGCAGTATCACCCACATACTCTTTGTCTCTATACAGTGGGTACCAAGGTCGGCCGAAACATTTGGCGATCTTCCGAGCAGTTCTGGCTTCACGATTGATCTCATCACAGAATGTCAGTGCTATGCAGTCCACCTGCCTTGGCACAGAGGCGATTATCAAGCGAGAGTCAAGTCCGCCACTGAGAGAAACCGCCACTTTCTTGCCAACACTGCGGTCTTCCACGGCGGAAAGGAAGGACTTCCTCATGTCCGCCGCGAGTTCGTTCTCGTTGACTGTCCCTGTTAACTCTTTCGGCGGAGACCAATATTTTGAACCTGTAATCTCGACTTCGCCATTTTTCTGTGCGGAGACGATGTAGAGGCTTCCCGGCTCTAATTGCTTCACATTGAGATACATTGTATTCGGAAAGGTGGCTCTGCCGGAGTTCAAGTATTCACCGAGAGAGACGGTGTCGAAGTCACAACAATCGCCGATGCCTGCGACTATATCGGGTTGTGTGCCGACAGAGGCAATTGTGCCGTCTTTGTTTTGTCCAGCATACACCTGGGTATAGTTAAGCAGATCCGTGACGATGCTAAATCCAGTTTCTTGGAACAAGACAATCGCGAACGCACCGTTAAGTTTCTTAAAAATCTCATCCGACTCGAGTGAACAGACCTCGTGTTGCTCGGAGTCTCTTATGTTCTCGATGCGGCTGATTAAAGCATCTATGTAGCCATTTGACATGTCGGTGACCAAATCTCCAACCCATGCGAGAGTTGTTCTGTTCCTTGTTACGATATTCTTGTTGTATGCGATGCGTTCCTTTAGCACGGCTGCGGTTCCCCAGCCAAAATCGAAACACTGTCCTTCCGGGGCGCGTTCACCGTAAGGCCGCTTCACCAGAGCCAACAAGTCCTCCGGCTGGTAGTTCTTGCCTATACTAACCAAAAAATCGCTCATTCAGGTATTCCTTCGATGGCTCGAATTTTTAGTTTTGGGGCAGAAGGCGGACTTGTCCGCGTCTAATTTGTCGCTTGTGGTTCGTCCCTCGTCTGTCGTCCGTCTTCCGTCCTCCTGTATCCGCTTCCCCGCAGTTACTCACACATCCGCCACAGGCGGACTCATCTACTCCCAAAGTCAAGAAGTGCAAAAAAAGTGGCTCAAAAAGGTACATTTTTGGTCAATTTCCGTTCAATTTATGTAAAAAAAGTGCAAAAAAATACAAAAAAGTGCAAAAAAACGTTCATTTTTACCCTCATTTTTAGCCCAAAAACGAATAAGTCCTATAAAATCACCCTTTTCGCTACCGCTAACCACCCCATTTTTCAAAATTTCTCTCAAAAACCCCTTATTTCCCAACTTTTTTCTCTTTTTTTCACCACTCCGTATCTATACAGGATATTTTCCGGTAACGTCAGGCTTCTTTTTTAAACAGAAACGACCGGTACGAAGAAAACTCCCGCAGTGTTTGGATTCCACCCGGTATTAAGACCAGCGCCAAAAGATACGCCAACAGGCCAAGGACGAAACAAGCCACAACCACCACAATGTCTGGCTGATTGGCCAGGAACGAATAACCGGCGAAAATAGCTGCTCCCATACATAAACTGGCTATCATTGGCCGTGAAATGGCCGAAAAGAAGTCCGTTATGGAAACAGGGGATCGCCTGAAACAATACCATAACGTAGGTACTAACAGCACATAATTGGCGATTGTGTATCCTGCGGCAACGCCAATAGCCCCCCACGGCAGACCAAGGATAAAAGAAATAACAATGATTGCACTATTTATGGTGCCCAGGACGAAATATCTTTTAGATTGTCCCAGTGAAACAAGCACAAGTCCCCGTGTTGTTGCTACAGGGTGTATCAAAGCAGCTACACATAGGATCTTAAAAATGTTAGCGGCCCCTGACCATTTGCTGCCCAACAATAGACCAATGACCTGGTCCGCACAAACGAACAGAAAGACCATCAGCGGCATTGTGATGAAAGCCAGCAAAGTGACTAACTTGATGTAATACTTTTTGTATCGAACAGGTTCATTTTGGATATGGCTTAATACCGGAATGGCGACAGCGTTCAATGGGTCCCGAACCTGGTTTATAGGTAGCATCATTATGCTGTAAGCCCTGCTATACAAACCAAGTACATTTGCACCGCAAAATCGCCCCAGAAGAATATTATCAAAAATCCCTGCAAAATAATCAACTATACGAAAACCAGTTATATGCCCACCGAAGGCAATCATAGAGCGAACCCCTGCTCTACGAACAGGCAAACCAGGCCGCCACCCGCAAAAGACCCAAACCAGAGCCACATAACTTAGTGCCGTAACAGCAGACAAGCCAACCAACGCCCAATATCCCGCACCATACCACGCCAGGACAATCCCGGTGGCGATGCCAATACCCATAGACCCTATTTCAATAGCGGCAAGGGCCGAAAAACGCATTTGCCTGCGCAGCAGTGCCTGGTGCTGTACTGTCAAACCCGAAAATACAAAGGTTCCGGCCAAAATAAGCGTAATTCCGGTCAGTTTGGGCTCCTTGTAAAACCATGAGATTATTGGGGCCACCACGGCTAAAATCAATGCAAGCACAAGACTGACTGCCACATTTATCCAGAAAAGGGTACTGACCTGGGAATGATTAATCTCGGCCTTCTGAATGGTAGCCATAGATAGGCCCATATCCTTGAACAGCGCAACAAACCCGGTAATCGCAGTAACCATAGCAATCAGGCCGTAATCCTGCGGCGTCAATAATCGCGCCAATACGACAGTCGAGCCTGTCTGCAGAAGGAATTTGATTACTTGGGCAGTCATTGTGACTGCACCGCCGCGGACCGACCGTTCTTTTAGATCCGCCTTTAGATGTTCCGTATCGAAGAACCCCTGATGCCCTGTTGTAACCGAAGTAGGTAATTCCTGCACTATTCTATGCACGTTATTTGTTGTGGTAGGAGTCATTTAGTTTTTTCGTGGCATACCCCGTCCCCCTCGGTTGCATTGAAGAAATCAATGTAACCTTCTGTTGGACGGCATGTTATGTTATTATTAAAGTCTCGTGTATATTTCAGTTGTTGCCCGACAACTCACTTTTTACATTGCTGCTGGGAGATATCTGAATAAACTCTGCGGTTTTGACTTTGCCGTCTTTGTCGGGCAGAAAGTCCAGTATCACGTCAGCCATCTCTTTGGCTGCTGTTCTGATTGAGTTCTCCAGCACCGAGCTTATCTGAACCTGTGCTACGTATCGAGCCGGGTCGCCGGCAATATTGGGCTTCCGGTCAAGCAGCCCCGAAAAATCCTTTTCGTCGGCGGTAATTCGACCGTTCAAAATGTAGAAGTTCAGAACGACCGTCTGGTCGTATGCTGGTGCTGGCTTGTGGAACCGATGTATCAGACATAGTATTTGCCGGCCGGATTGTGAGAAGAATTGTGACCGTTCGGTGCCATCGTGGACCCACCCGCCGGCGGGATAACATACCCGTGGCTGGTGACCCACTATACTCGCAGGTCGGGACGAGCAATACACGATATAGACGTCTGCCCAGATATTAGCCGCAGCGCTAACGTATCGCCGGCTTAAAAAGTCATCCGCAAAGTGCGTTTGCATATATTCTTTGGTGGTATTGCGAATGGTCAAATCGCTGCCAACCCAGTTGCCGACTTTTGCAGGGAATGCGCTCAAAGGCACAGGCAGATTAATAGCAGTATCAGCAGACAGTTCTAAATGAGATGCCAGAATGCGGTAGGTTACGCCGGCAGATATCAACAGCACGACAGCCAGAATCCAGAGAAACCATCCCGGCAGTCCGCCCCTTGCCCGGGACGTTGAGCGAAGCATCTTAAATGGTTTTGGTAAAAGGTTAAGTTTAGTCCGGTGCATCAAAGGGTATAACCCCAAAGTAGTATCCTAAAAATAGAAACGACCTCTTGCCTGCCATAATTACACACTTTCTGGAGGAAAGTTTGGGGCACCTCCTCCTTAAGGACACCATTACATCCAAATACGTTATTCGTTATTATATGTTGTCAGTTGCAAAATTGTCAAGGCCATAGTTTCGGCGAAGGCAGAAATTATTGACCCTGCCCGCAACCTCCGATAACGGCCAAAAATCAGGTAAATTTGAAGCCGCCATATTATATTCAATCTAAAGTTTCGTCAAAAAAAAGTGTATAATGAGGTACCGACATACCTGCATGTGAGTTCGAATGAAAGAATCAGTCCGATTTGAACGCGGTCCTTAAAGCCGTCTCCTCGATTTCTTTCAATAAACTGGTTATACTTATCAGCATCATACAAAAATGCGCTCGCCATGTTGTCCAGACTTAGGAGCTCAGTGATCTGTTCTGATGCAAGTTGTCTAGCAACTAGCGACTGTACCCCCACATCATCAGAAGCAGACGGTGATTTGTGCAAAAACGATGTTTGGATTTTCCGAGACACCTTCTTGGCAAACCGACCATAATGGCGCAAGACAGTCCAGCAATCATTGAGCTTCAGCGGTCTCGCCGGCAAGCCGTTGACCAATGCCACGCCCGCGTAAGCCGGATGACAATGGACCAACGCATGGCGAACAATTGCTGAGTTCTTTTTAAACCGCCAGGGTATTGTAAATGACATATCAAGGACATTATTATCGAGAAAAGGTAATTCTTGTCGGTAGAAGAAGTTGTTGAAAGTAGAACTTCGTCCGACAAAACGCTGTTGCCTGGCCTTAAGGTAGAAGTTATCGAGGCGCCAAAATATGGATTTCTCCTTCGTGTTTAAGAAACAGTTTCCAACCGACCGTTCCAAAACGTCACGGTAGTCTGGGGGAAAAGCATCTGAAAATATTTCAGGTTTACACCCGATGTTAGGAAGCATTTTTAAGGCGATGAGCCGCCGTATGCGTATATTCTTTGCACGATTTGGAACACCTTTGTGGGAAATATAATAGAAACCTCTTAGAATTTCTCCACCAACGCCCGAAATGGAGGCCTGACGTAGTTTTGCCATTTGCCTATTATACGAGGGGGATGCAATTAGGTTTAGGCAATTGCTCTCACCATCCGTCAGAGTATGTATCAAATATAAATCATCCAAAAAACGGTCTTGAATATCTTTTGCTGGTGAAAGAACATAGTGTGGAAAGTGCTGAATCCGTTGTAACTGCTGAGCCACACGTACTTCCGCACTGTCAGGCTCTCCTATTGTGCAAGCGAGAAAAGCCTTGCCAGACGTAGCCGCACAAGCCAGATTTACACGTGTATCGAAACCACCGGTTATCTCTATAGAGGTGTCATTGTTTGGACCAATTCTTCCAGATACAGCCTTATTTAACTCATTAGCCAACTCCTTTGCAATATCTCCAATTTTGGCATTACCTTTTATTTCTGCAGGGGGTACCCAATATCGATGTTTATTGACCTTGCCACCAATGAAACTCACCCAAGTAGCTTGATCTATTTTATCGATTTCTTCGAAGAAAGTTTTCTGTTCTAGTAAATGTCCAACAAGAAAATAGTCCACCAGGGATAGTCTGTTTAGATGCACTGGAATTACAGATGCTAAAGCTAACGATGATGTCGACAGTACATACGAATACTGCAATTTGGCAATATAAATATGCTGAATGCCTCCTCTGTCAGTGACAACATTTAAACTTTTGTCACGGCCGTCGAATATTATTATGGCAAAGGGCGCATTTAGCGATGTAATTACCTTCGGGCCCTCCACAAGATAATCATTTAGCAGGACCTGTGAAAGACCTGGTAGCATACCAACGTTTTGCCCGTACGATGGATTACCCACACAAGCCAGCCAACTTGCAGTAGCTTCGTCTTTAGCAAATCCCTGGGTGCGAGCATGTGGAAGCCACAACTTTGCAGCATGTAGGTAAGGGGTTTTCACACACTCACAAGAAAGTCCACCTATTTGTGAGTTCAGCTTGCTAACCAACCGTGCAAACAGTCCCTCTTCGTTAGGAGTCAAGTGGTCTGTGCTTAAGATAACAGCAAATGCAGTCATGGAGTACCTTTTATGGCTTGTGCCAGTGCTGGTATATGGAATCGATGTACCAAACAACTTATTTGCTGGCCGGATTGCGAGAAGAATTGTGACCGTTCGGTGCCATCGTGGACCCAGCCGCTGCCGGGATAGCATACCCGTGGCTGGTTACCCTCTATACTCGCAGGCTGGGACGAGCAGTACACGATATAAATATCTACCCAGACATTAGCCGCAGCGTTAACGTATCGCCGGCTTAAAAAGTCATCCGCAAAGTGCGTTTGCATATATTCTTTAGTGGTATAAGGATACCACTGACGAAGTAAACACTATAGATTAGAGATGTACTTTTTGTCAAGAGAAATTTCAAAAAAAAGATGTATGCTTAATGATACGAAAAGGTTCTTTTTGGTGTTCAGGTGCAAAAATGCGCAAAAATCTCATATTGGTGGTATTTTCTCTGATTTATTGTTATGTTTGATAATAAGGCCTATATTATGTGCAAATCCGGCATAGAAACGTAACACTTGCTTCCATAACATTTTATTCTTACTATTTATAATGAGAAGTTACACTATGAGCTTATTTGTTCTCAATCGTTGAGTGTTTATTATGGTAAATACGGTGGATAGATTTCCGTCAAGGCTCGGCATAGCCGAGACTGATTGCCCAACGAACAGACGAGGCCGTCAACTCTCATTGGGCTTTTATTTATTCTGTTTGCTTGTTGCCGGCCTGATAGGTCTTTGTTTTGCTCCGCAAACCGCAAACGGAGCAACTTATTATCTTGATGCGGCTGCTGGCAACGACAGCAATCCTGGCACAGAAGCACAGCCGTGGAAAACGATGGCCAGGGCGTATGATAGCAATACTCTTTCACCTAATGTTGAGCCTGGCGATACGGTTTACTTCAAGAATGGTAATTACGGAGCTTACTCTGAAGCATTGACGGCAAGCCGTAGTAGTTATATAACCTACAAAGCCGCAACAGGGCATACGCCGGTATTTACTAAAATTACAGTTACGGCTTCATCTCCAGCGAAAAATGCTTATCTGAAATTTGATGGAATCAATATTCAACACCCAAGTTATACACCGCCAGATGATGGGCATTGGCATTATCTTGATGAGAATGCTCCTGGGTATCTTGTTAATACAATTAACGTTAACTATCTTCAATTTTTGAACGGTTCTTATAAAGGCTGCAATCATTATATCTCAAGAGGCGTTAATTTTGAAAGGTCTAACAATGTAACCATTCAAAGATGCGAAATTGTAACGGAAGTGGGGTATCTTCTAAGAATATATTTTTCCGATAACGTTATAATCAGAAATTGTTATGCTCACGATTTTGTAAATGCTTCAGGTATCCAGATTCAAGGAACCGTAACTTCTATCTTAGCTGAAAATAATCATCTGTTTTGCTCCCCGATGGACCCAAATGAACCTTACTATCCTTGGTGGGAGAAAATTAACAATCCTACTTCGATACATTCAGGTAGTGGCTTTTCGATAAGGTCTTCTAACATTACAATTCGCAAAAATATAGTTCGTGGTGCTTTTGCCCAGGGGCTTATGTTTTATACTGGTAATTATGATGCAAATGGCACTGAGATTACCTATCACAATATGATTGTAGAAAACAACCTTTTTTACGATACGAGCTCTAATAAAATGGAACTCATTAACGGCGCTTGCGTGATTAGAAATAATACATTTATCGGCTGGCTTGGCGATAGCAGGATAACCAAAAACGGAGTCTATTATTGGCCTTATATTTGTGAAAGATACCAAGTGCCCCTTTATATAAAACTTGCTACTGGATTCAATGGTAGTGGAGTGGACATTTATAATAACATTGTCGTTGATTGTGGGTGGAATTTACCGAGTTTTACTGACCCGAATTTGCTGTTTAACGAAGACCATAATATTTTTTATGGGAAAAAAGTAGATAATACAAACACAACTAAAGGCAATAACAGTCGTGTTATAGTATGGTCTGGTAGTAATCACGGTTGGCCGAATTACTTTGAAGACATAGGTTATAGAGGTTCAACGCTGGAGTATAACTACGCCACCGATGGAATTCAGCCCTTTTTTGTTGACCCGAACTATTATACAAGTTTGACAACCCCCGCATTAGCTTTTGGTAGATACAAGTTACATGACTATCATCTTGCCCCTAATTCTCCTGGAATCAATTTTGGCGACCCCGATAACCAACCTTCTGACAGTCTTGGTTCAATTGGTCCAGATGGTTTTATCCGTGATGATGGACCAGCAAGAGATACAACTCATCACAGCGCCGGCTGCTATGAGTATATTGTGACAGCTTCCAATAATCATGCTCCAGTACTCCAGGGGATTGGCAATAAGTCTGTGAATGAAAATGCACTCTTGACTTTTACAGTAAGTGCCACTGATGCTGACAATGATACAATAACCTATTCGGCAACCGGTCTGCCGACCGGTGCCACATTCTCCGGTCAGACTTTCAGTTGGACGCTAGGATATGACCAGGCCAACACTTATAATGTTACCTTTGTCGCCAGCGATGAGCACGGCGCTCAGAGTTCTCCTCAGACGGTTGTGATAACAGTGAACAATGTTAATCGACCGCCTGTGCTTGCAGCAATCGGCAATAAATCGGTCAGCGAGAACAGTGCCCTAAGTTTTTCGGTAAGTGCGACCGACCCGGATAGTGATTCAATCACATATTTAGCGGAAGGCCTGCCGAGCGGAGCCGCTTTTGTCGGCCAGTCTTTTAACTGGACACCTGGCTATGACCAGACCGGCACTTATCAGGTTACGTTTATTGCCGGTGATAGCCAGACACAGGATACTGAGACAATCGCGATAACTGTCAGTAACGTCAATAGACCGCCTGTGCTGAGCTCTATCGGTAATAAGTCGGTTTATGTAAATGACACTTTATCCTTCTCTGTGAGTGCAGCCGACCCGGATAGTGATACGATAGCATTTTCGACAGATACTTTACCTGCCGGTGCGACATTTGCTGGCCAGAGTTTTAACTGGCAGCCGGACAGTACCCAGGTGGGCAGCCATCAGGTAACCTTTACTGCAAGTGATGGCACGCTCCAGGATTCTGAAACAATTACGATAACTGTCCTCAACACCGACACATCTCCGCCGGTTGTTGCTAATTGCTCGCCGGGTGCTGACTCCATACAGATTCCCTTAAATACGCTGGTAGTTTTACATATTGCTGATGCTGGCGATGGTGTTGATGCCGGTTCAGTAGCAATCAAAGTCAATGATGATGTCATATACTCAGGTGATACGCTGAACTATAGTAGTGCCCGCGGTAACTGTCGTAGATTGGGCACGAAAGCAGATTATACCTATGTGTACCAGTCGAACGAAATGTTTGATTTCGACCGGGATGTCACTGTAACAGTGAATGCCGCAGACCTTGCAGGCAATGTAATGAGCCAGCGTTCCTATTCTTTCACAACCGAGATGCGGTCGTTTGGTCAAAATAAAAAGGTCGGTTCAGGTTCGGATACTTTGAGCAAAGCCGCCCCTGCAACCGTGTGGGATATCGCCGGCAATATCTGGGCGGCCTGGCATGCAGGGCCGGCAGGGAGCAGGGATATTTACGTCGGCAAGCTTGCAGCTGGGGCGGATAATTTTGGAAGCAGCATCCAGTTGACACAGAGTACCGCCGACCAGTGCAATCCTGCTATCGCAATAGGTAGTGATAACAAGCTCTATGTCGTATGGCAGGATAATAGAAGCAGAACCTGGGATATTTATGTATCTATATCTTCTGATGGAGTATCCTGGTCCGCTGAAAAAAGAGTCACGGACACCAATGATAATCAGGTCAACCCTGCGATAGCTGTTGATACTTCGAATCGTGCATATATCGTCTGGCAGGATGACCGTAATGTTAATCAGGATATCTATATAGCTGCCTCGAGCAACGGCTTTGCTACCGAAACGGTTTCACAAATAACCTCTAACATCACCGACCAGATTGAACCTGCCGTTGCTGTGGATTCATCCAATACAGTTTATGTGGTATGGACAGATGCCAGAAACGGCTCAAGTGACATCTACGGAGCTGCCTCAAATAAGGGCCCCTGGACAAATGTGCCCATAGTAAACAGCACAGGTAACCAATCAAGTCCTGCAATTGCCACTGAATCGGAAGGGTCTATTTTGCACCTGTTATGGGTTGACGATAGGTCAGGCAATCAGGACATATACTACGCGACATCGAATGGCTTGCCGAGCAGTTCTTTAAGCGGCAGCAGTATCATAGACGACACCTCGGCAGCTAATCAATCAGCACCAGCAATCATCACCAACAGCAGCTTGAAGGTCTTTGCGTGCTGGCAGGACCAGCGAAACGTTGCTACTAACGGTGGGGATACGGACCTCTATTTCGCGGAGCTAACTTCCGGCTCCAGAACAAATGTTTTGGTGGGTGATGACAGCACGAATTCGAGCCAGAGCGAACCGGCAATGGGAATAGGTGAATACGGCCATCCCTATTTGGTATGGACAGATGGCAGAAATGCAAATACGGAGATTTACTATGCTGGAAGCACCTTTGTTGAGCCTGTCGCACTAACAGCAAAAGATGTCTCCGCTCCTTCAGGTGCAGTAGTAGGGACTGAGCCAGCAAGTATAAGCAGCGTAGATGATGTTTCCATCGTGGTGCCAGCCGGCACTTATTCGTGTGATATAAGAGTTACAATCTCAAAGATTAAGAATCCTCAGGCATTTGCGATGCAGTGTTTGGGTAGCTATGATTTTGGTCCCAGCGGAATGCAGTTTAGCCAACCCGTTACCATTACAATACCGTACAGTGCTGCCGGTTCCGCCGCTTTAGCTTCGGCATACTGGTATAATTCGTTGACCGGGGCCCTCAGCCAGCAGGGGATAACAAACATTGAGAACCTTCAAATATCTTCTACTTTGTATGCTCTGCGTTTCAAGACCACGCACTTTACGCTATTTTCTGCTTATCGTTTGAGCGGAGGTGGTGATGCGGGTGCTGGCGGCGCTACCGGCGGTGGTGGCGGTGGTGGAGGAGGTTGTTCAATATCTGCCGGCGGCGAAGCTAATTTCCTCGAATTCACCGTGCCATATATCGGCTTAAGTATCGTTATGGTGATACTGAAACTGCGAGACAGGCGAAATCAGAAGACACGCAGTAATACTGAAAGTAAATGTTAAAAATGGACTACCCACCCGGTCACGTAAGTATTGCCGGTTCTTTGCCGACCCGCCCTTGGTGGGCTCAATTTTTTAGCAGCAGTCAAAGACGGTTTGATGTATCTTTGCTTATAGAGACCGTAGCAGTAATGGTTGCTGCAATCCTGGCAATCAAAGTTCTCGCTGCAAGTGCCATTTCCGTGGTCGGATGGTTTGTCGCACCAGGGATGCTGGTTGCTGCTGCACTTGTCCCAACGGCGATTAAAGGAAATCAATTTCCTGCCATCGGTTTTAGTGACAAGCAGATTAGACTTACAGTTCTTGTGCTTTGCCGGGTCTGCGTTGTGATTTTCCCGACAATGCTTATGGGTTTATGGCTGCTGAAGTTCTGCGGATTTGGATTGCCTTTACAGCCTGTCCTGTCCCAGAATCATAAATGGGCCTGCTGGATATTTTATCAGTTTATGTATGTTGCGGTTGCTGAAGAAGTATTTTTCAGGGGGTACCTCCAGAGTAACATCCTGACGTTGACGGGTGCCATCGAGCATCAGCAGTGCAGGTTACGAAAGTGGATTAGCATAGTGCTGTCGGCTGCTTGTTTTGCAGTTGCTCATATCATAGTTCAGGGCCAGATAATATCGGTCCTGACATTTCTGCCTGGCCTGGTTCTCGGCTGGTTGTTCGTTCGGACCAGGTCCCTGCTGGCGCCTATCCTGTTTCACGGGTTAGCTAATACCTGCTATTGTCTGATAGCAGTGGCGCTTGTTTGAAGCTCCAGCCAAGCCATTTATCACTGCTTACAGGCACTTCTCGCCATAGCCCTATAAATAGTTTCGCCCAAGAGCTGACCGCCCGCTATTGCCCAGAAGGTCTAAATTAAGGGACTATAGGTTAAGTGGGGGGGATTACAAGACGATAGATTTGCAAGTGGAGAAACTGTGTCCGGGTAAAGAAAGGTGGCAAATTGTATATTCGTAAGGTCTTGTTTATAAGTAAGTTATCGCTTGGCCTCGTGCTTGCGATTGTGATTGTCAAAACAATGATGATACCACACCGCTCGAGGATAATTTTTGCGCCGGCTGCGGCAGTTGGGACAGAGAATATAAATCCAGATGTGGGTACCAGCTTCGCCGATACCCCCGTTGAAGACCACTTAGCCATCGTCAGGCGAAATATCTTTGGCGACGCAAATTCAGCACCGACCGCAAACAAATCCTTGTGGGGCAGCAATACTGGCGGACTGTTGCAGCCGGCCGAGGAAGAGCTTAGATTGGCACTGGTTGGGACTGTTTCCGGCAGCCCTGTGGTTTCTCGAGCTATCATAAAAGATATTCAAACCAACATACTCGGCTTATATAAGACAGGCCAGACAGTTGCGGGTGCCTGTGTTGAAAGTATAGAAAAAAATGCGGTTATTTTGCTTCATAACGGCCAAAGAAAAACACTGACGCTCAAGACAGGGGTCGTGAATCGTCCTGCGCCGTCCGTAATGCGTGATGTGTCTGAAGATAAAGAACAAGATACGCAGCACGCACTACGCAATACGCACCACGTTCAGGCACCTGCGCAGATTCCAGCAAAAATTGAGCAGGTGGAGTCGATGTTGGGGAAAGCCGTTGTTGAACCTTATGTTGTTGAAGGCCAGGCAGAGGGAATTAGGATAACCGGATTGGAAGGGATAGGTGTGGCGAAAGACCTCGGCTTGAAAAATGGCGACATCATTCGTGTAGTTAACGGCCAGCAGATAACCAGCAAACAGAAGGCCTACCAGATTTTCAGGAAAGCAAGGACGCAGACGACTATGGACGTTGAATTGTTGCGAGGTAATGAACCCCAAAGACTCTCATTTGCTTTGCGGTAAGGTATCAGTCCGCCGAAGGTGGAAAGAAAAGCAGGTGGAATATATGCAATTAAAAAG
>Ga0315294_10005410_pt1 | contig 14004 bp, 8 predicted proteins | sample YL17G13_40_MG_FD_203626 | JGI IMG/M metagenome (GOLD analysis project Ga0315294, IMG submission 203626) | Sediment microbial communities from Yellowstone Lake, YNP, Wyoming, USA - YL17G13_40 | ecosystem: Environmental > Aquatic > Freshwater > Lake > Sediment | place: USA: Wyoming | collected... | reverse complement strand
CGTCATGTTCGAGGGGGTGTTCAAGAACGCGGAGATCTACGCGAACGACCGCTACGTCACCCGACATCCGTATGGGTACACCAGCTTCACCGTGGATCTGACCCACTACCTCGAGGTGGGGAAGGAGAACGTGCTGGTGGTTCGGGTGGACAACTCGGCGCCGAAGCACAGCAGGTGGTACTCTGGCTCGGGGATCTACCGTCACGTGTGGCTACTGGTTCGCGACCCGGTGCACGTTGCCGATGGCGGCATCTATGTGACCACGCCGGAGGTATCGGACGAGTCTGCGCTTGTTCGGCTAGAGACGACGGTGGCCAACGAGTCCGACGCGTCCAGGCATGTGACCGTGCGGTGGGCGGTGGTGGGGCCGGATGGCGAACAGTGCGGCGCCCGGGAGGCGGAAGCGGAGGTGCTGCCCGGCGCGTCCCAGACTTTCACCAGTGAACTGCAGGTCGCCCGTCCGCGTCTCTGGTCGCCCGATCACCCGTGGCTGTACCGAGTGCAGGTAGAGGTGTGCGCGGGCGATGAGGTGCTGGATGCGGAGAGCACGAGCTTCGGCATTCGCAGCATCCGGTTCAGCGCCTCCGAGGGGTTCCTGCTCAACGGCGAACCGTTGAAGATGCGCGGGGGCTGTGTGCATCATGATTGCGGCCCCCTCGGCTCGATGGCCATAGATCGGGCGGAGGAGCGGAAGGTCGAGGTGCTGAAAGCGAGTGGCTTCAACGCGGTGCGATGCGCCCACAATCCTCCCTCTCCCGCCTTCCTCGACGCCTGCGACAGGCTGGGGATGCTGGTGATAGATGAGGCATTCGACGGCTGGCGCGAACGGTCCACCCCTAACGACTACCATCTGGTGTTCGACGACTGGTGGCAGCGCGATCTGGATAGCATGGTGTACCGGGACCGCAACCATCCGTGCATCATCATGTGGAGCATCGGCAACGAGGTGACGGAGCGGGGACTCCCCTGGGGACCGGAGCTAGCGCGGCGGCTGGCCGGGCGGGTGCGATCCATTGACCCGACGAGGCCGGTGACCTCGGCGGTCAACAATCTGCCGGAGTGGGAGAAGACGGAGGCGTTTTTCGCGGAGCTGGATGTGTGCGGCTACAACTACCTGGTGGGTCGCTACGAGGAGGACCACCAGCGGCACCCGGAGCGGATCATGGTGGCGACCGAGACCTTCGCGAGCAAGGCCTACGAGTACTGGCGGGCGGCAGAGCGGCTGCCCTATGTGATCGGCGATTTCCTCTGGACATCAATGGACTACCTGGGCGAGTCGGGCATTGGGGGCAGTTGGCTCGAGGGCGACACCGGCCCGGGCTGGACCAAGTGGCTGCCGGGCTGGCCCTGGCACCAGGCCTACTGCGGCGACATTGACATCTGCGGGTGGAAGCGCGCGCAGTCACACTATCGGGACATCCTTTGGGGCGCGAAGGACAAACTCTACATCGGCGTCCATGCGCCGACGCCCGAGGGCAAGAAGATCGTCCGGCTGGAGTGGGGTTGGCCGGACGTGCAGGCCTCGTGGACCTGGCCGGGCCTGGACGGAGAGGAGCTGCAGGTGGATGTCTACTCGGTTTGCGACGAGGTCGAGCTTGTGCTGAACGGGACCACTGTGGGGAAGAAGTCGCTGGCCGAGGAGGACCGGCTGATCGCGAGCTTCAGCGTTGGGTACGCGGCAGGCGAGCTGAAGGCTATCGGCTATAGGGCCGGAGTGAAGGTGGCGGAGCATACGCTCGTGACCGCCGGGCCGGCGGAGGGGCTTCGCCTGACTGCCGACCGGAATCCGATATGGGCAAACCGGAACGACCTGGCCTATGTGACAGTGGAAGCGGTTGATTCGAAGGGTCGGGTCGTTCCGACGGCCGACCACATTGTGTACTTCACGACGGCGGGCGAGGGACATATTGCGGCACTGGGGAGCAACAACCCGCAGCACATTGAGGCGTACCGCGGGAACCGGCATCGGCTGTTCCGCGGGCGCTGTCTGGTGGTCGTGAGGCCGGGGGAAGAGGCAGGGCAGATCCATCTGCGCGCGCAAGCGGACGGGTTGGCGACCGGCGAGATCGCGATCGCGATCAGGGCGCGGGACGCGTAGCGCCTTCCGCCAGGGCTAAGGGCGTTCTCCCGTCAGAGGCAGGCAAAGAGCGGTCGGCGGGGCCGTGACCCAGTTCCTGCCCTCACCGCCCCGGGAGGGAGCCGGTGGCTGTGGGTGTGTGCGGGATGGTATAATACCGTTGGGTGTTTGCAGGCTTCCCAGCAGCAAGAGCGTCGCTGTGGCCCGCGGAGGGAGAGCAGGAGGTACCCCGACGGAGAGCTTGATGACGGAGACAGTAAGCAGAAGACGCGCCTTGCTCCGCGCCTGTGTGCTAGTGCCGTTGTTGCTGCTGGGCGTCGCTTTTTCCGCCTTCGCAGCGCCCGCAGTCTGGGTGGTCCCCAGCCTGGTGCGAGTCCGGCCCTCGGATCCCCCCGGCGCCGCCACTCAGCTCGACCTCTACGCAGCGAAGGGAGAGACCGAGTCCTTTCAGATCATCGTTCAGGCTCCCCCCGGCGGGTTGACCAACGTCAACGTCACTGCCGGGAGCCTGGGGGGGCTGGTGGCGACTCTGTACCGCGAGCATTATGCCTACATCAGCCCCGGCACCACTGATTGGTACACCAACCACAACAGACCCGAAGGCCCCGGCTGGTACCCCGACGGCTTGATCCCATTCATAGATCCTGCCACCGGGCAACCGCCGGTAGGAGGCGTCCTGGAAGCGGCGCCGTTCGACCTGGCGGAGGGGCAGAACCAGCCGGTCTGGATGGACCTATTCGTGCCGCGGACGGTGGAGGCGGGCGGCTACCCGTGCACCTTCACGGTCAGCAGCGATCAGGGCGAAGCGAGCGTAACGGTGAACCTGCACGTGTGGCGGTTCACGCTGCCGCTCAAGCCGGCGATGAAGTCCTATTTCCGGATCGAGAACGAGGAGGGTCGAGCGGCAAAGAGCCTGGAGTTGCTGCGCAACCGATTGATGCCGCCGTGGGTTGAGCTGAGCGAAGAGCGCTACGCGATAGATAACCTGGGGCTCAACTGCACGAACCTAGGCTTCTGGAGCGCGGCGGAGGTGCGCACAGGCCACATGGATCCTCCGCCGCCGGTGGAGGAGATCGAGGAAGCGATCGCGCTGCATCAGCCGGACCTCTATCTGTACAACTACACTGCGGATGAGATCTACATCACGGGCAGCACGATGTTCTTCGATCTGATGAAGGAATGGGCCAAGGTTCTACACCAGGCCGGCGTTGACAACCTGGTGGTGATGCCCCCGGTGCGCGACCTTCGCGATGATGGCACCGGCACCGGCCGGTCGGCGGTGGACATCTGGGTGCTGTTGCCGAAGATATATGATGTCTTTGTCTACGATGTCTGGGAGGCGCTGGCGAAAGGCGATCGGTGCTGGTCGTACAATGCTCTGGTGCAGGACGGCTACACACCCAAGTGGCAGATTGACTTTGCGGCGATCAACTACCGCATCCAGCCAGGGTTCATCAACCAGAGCTTGGGCCTCACCGGATTGCTGTACTGGGCGATAGACAGATGGACCGACGATACCTGGAACAGCCCCATTGGCGGGTACAGCGAACACTACCCGGGGGAAGGTCTGTTGGTGTACCCGGGGGCCGAGGCCGGACTCACGGGTGTCGCCCCCTGCATGCGGCTCAAGTACCTGCGAGATGGCGTGGATGACTACGACTACATCCAGCTCCTCAAGAACAGGGGATACGGGGAGTGGGCTCTGGACATCGCTCGGACCGTGGGACCGGATTGGACCAACTGGACACGCGATCCGGCGGTGCTCGAAGCCGCTCGCATCGAACTCGGCAACATGCTGGACACCCTCCCCGACTCACCGCCTCCCACGGCCGACCTCTCCGGCTCGCCGGCTAGCGGGGCCGTTCCGCTGACGGTGCAGTTCACCGACCAGTCAGCGGGCTATCCCGCTTACTGGCACTGGAGCTTCGGCGATGGCACCATTTCCTTCGAGCGGAACCCGATCCATACCTATCAGACACAGGGGACGTACACGGTGAGCCTGACGGTGGCAAACGAGGCCGGCTCCGATACGGTGATGCGAACGGACTACATCAGGGTGACCGCGCCGCCGCCGCCCGTCGCTTTCCATGGCCTCCCGACACTGGGGCAGGCGCCACTGACCGTGTCGTTTGCCGACGAGTCGCCCGGTGATCCGATCTCGTGGCACTGGCAGTTCGGAGACGGCGCCACGTCAACCGACCAGCACCCGAGTCATGAATACGCCGCGCCCGGCGCCTATACGGTCAAGCTGACGATGACCAACCCCGACGGAACGGGCAGCCAGACCAAGGAACGCTACGTCTGGGTGGCGTTCTCCGATGCTCCCCTGACGCCCGAGCCCTCGTTCTGGGCTGCCCGCTATATCATCGCCTGCGCGGCAGCGAATGTCGTGCGAGGGTACGAGGACGGGCTGTACCATCCGGAGATCGAGATCACCCGCGATCAGATGGCGGTCTACATCGCCCGCGCGCTCCTCATGCCCAACGGCGATGCGGGCATTCCCGACCCGGAGTCGCCTCCAACCTTCTCCGATGTACCACCAGACCACTGGGCCTACAAGCAGATCGAGTACGCGGCGTCGCAGAAGGTGGTGCAGGGATACCCGGATGGCAGCTACCGGCCGGATGCCGTCGTTGATCGCGGCCAGATGGCAGTCTACATTGCGCGAGCGCTGGTGGCGCCCAACGGAGACGATGGCATTCACGATGCCGGCCCCGATGCGACGTTCCCGGACGTACCTGGTGAGAGCGGCGAGTGGGACTGGTGCTGGAAGCACGTGGAGTACCTGTACCTTCGTTACGTGGTAACAGGCTACCTCGACGGGCGCTACCATCCCGAGTTCCCGGTGACGCGAGACCTGATGTCAGCGTACATTACGTGGGGTTTTGAGCTGCCGCTGTGAGATCGCGAGAAGGGGAGCGGCTTGCCCAGCCGGCGCCTGGTCAGAGGCGGGCGCGTCATCATGCGCGGCAAAGGCGGCGGCCCCTCCGCCGTCGCCCTTCATAGCCTGGTGCCGGGACCCAGAGTTGAACTGGGGACACCCGGATTTTCAGTCCGGTGCTCTACCAACTGAGCTATCCTCTCCTTGTCAACCCCCGTGAAGCCGGCCTGACGGCACCCCCGACTCCGGCTAGCCTCTCGGCTTGGGAGTCGCTGTCCGGGTTGCTGCGCGGGTGGAGGCTCTTCGCGCGACCCATGCCAGCACAGCAGCCGCGCCACGGTGGCGATCACCGGCAGGCCCGCCCAGTCTAACCCGCGCTCGGTACCCTTCGCCATCGTCTGCGCCCTACCAGACCAGGGGCGTCCACGAGCGCAGAGAATAGTACGGGATGGGGTGTGCCGGGGCTCTGAGAGACAGATGAGTTTCTACGCGGGCGGGGGTTCTTGCGTGCAACCAGTGCGCTCGGCGCATGAGACACGAGATATGTCGCCATCCGACCGCGAGGCGCTTCGGCCAAAGGGAGGCGTCACCTGGCGGGCGGCCGCCATCTCGCTTGTTGTCGTGCTCGTCAGTGCGCCGGCCATGTTCTATGGGGAGGTGGTCTGGCGCAAGCAGGTGGCCTGGTACGCGACCGGCTGGTCGAGCGGCGTGCCCGCGAGCTGGCCGCTGGCCGTGTTGTTCCTGCTGGGCGCAGCCGGAAGCCTCCCGATCTTGCGCCGGTCCGGCCTGACGCGGCAGGAGCTGCTAACGGTCTACTGCGTGGTCCTGGTTGCCACGCCCCTTCTCAGTATCAGCGTGCTTTTCTGGGCGCTCTCCCAGCCCATCAGCTACTACTACTTCGGGCAAGCATATCCTCAGTGGCAGCCGGTCTTCCTGAGCCTGATCCCTAGTTGGTTCACCCCCTCATCGGGCATTGCCGTCGAGGGGTATTTCCTGGGCCAGAGTTCGGTGCCATGGGGAGACTGGCTTATTCCGCTGGCGGCCTGGTCATCGTTCATCTGCGCCGTCTTCCTGGCAAACCTCTGCCTCGTCTCGCTGGTCCAACGGCAGTGGATTACCCACGAGCGGCTTACCTTTCCCCTTGCTCAGATCCCGCTGGAGGTAGTGGCCTCTGCGGGCAGCCAGCAGGCCGGCCGGCTTGGCGCGCACCGGATGTTCTGGTTCGGGCTCTGGGCCGCCTTCCTCGTGACGTTCCTGAGCTCTCTTTCACAGCGGATTCCGGCTTTGCCCGCCTTCCCTCTTGTCGTGCGGCTGATGAGCCCGCAGATAGTCGGCCCGATGGCCGCCTTTGGGCAGGTTGACGTTGCGTTCTACCCTTGGCTTCTGGCGATCGCCTACCTGATCCCCAAGGATGTGTCCTTCTCGGTCTGGTCCCTCTGGCTGGTCCGGCTCGGGCTGACCGCGCTCGCAATCGCCTGCGGCGCTGAGCCCGAGTCAAGCGAGGGCTGGTGGCGTTACGACTTCCCCGCGCCTTACAACCAGGTGACCGGGGCCGTTTTCGCACTCGCTGGGTGGGCGCTGTGGCGGAGCCGGCGACACCTGACGCACGTGCTGAGAGCTGCTCTCGGGCTAGAGCGCGATGGCGCTGAGTCCCGGGAGCCGCTTCCCCATCGGTGGGCGCTGGTCGGCTTCGTGGTGTGCTTCGGCTGGCTCGTCTGCTTCTTCCACTTGGCCGGTTGCCGGTGGGCGTTCGCGCTGGCCTTCCCGGCAGTTATAGTCGCCGCCTACCTCTCCTACGCGCGCCTTCAGGCGGAGGCCGCGCTCGATCCGGCACTCTGGTGGTTCAGCGACATCCTGATCATGCCCATCGGGGGAAAACGCTTCTTGCCGCGGGAGTGGATCTCGCTCTACACTGCCGGGTGGGTGAGCGCGCCCATGCCCAGCTTCGTGCTGAGCGCCTGCTCGATCAACGCGCTCACGGCATTCAAGATCGCTGACTCGGCGGGCATTGATGCGCGGCGGCTGACCCGTCTGCTGGCAGGAGGCTTCTTCGCGGCCCTGGTGCTGGGAATCTACGTCGTCCTTACGACTACCTACCGGATCGGGTTCCTGGGGATGAGAGGAGGCACTGACGACAACGTCGTGGCGGCAGTGCTTCCCATGTACGGACACGGCATCTACGGGGGCATCGAGGGGATCTACGACGCGGAGCCGAGCCCCATAGGCATGCTCTACATCGGAGTCGGGGCGGCGGTCTGTCTGCTTCTTGCTGTGCTGCGTCTCAGATTCCTCTGGTGGCCTCTCCATCCAGTCGGCTACGTGCTTTCGAACAGCCTTCCGATCGCCTACGGCCTTTTCCCGTTCTTCATAGCCTGGATCGTGAAGGCCCTCATCACGAGGTACGGAGGGCTCCGCCTATACCGTGCCACTGTCCCCGTCGCAATCGGTCTGATCATGGGAGACATGCTGAACCTCACCCTCTGGAACATCGTGTCCCTCGCCACAAAGGGACACGTCTAGCCGTGCAGGCCGGGGACCTGCCCTCATCCCGCAACCGGCCGGACCATCATCCACCGGATGACAAGCTGATACGGACAATCGTCCACTGAGAATGTCCATGTCTGGCAAGCTACCGTCCAAGAGGGAGCGTGCCCTCCAGAGGGAACTGCTTGGCGGTCGCGGTGCGCGGGCAGGTAGATTGAGCGCAGCCATCCCCCCGGGCACGAACGCGGCCGAAAGCGCGCTAGGGCGTCTGGCTTGGTGTGAATCCACGGCCTGGAGGGCAGAGTGACGGCACGTAAGGTGAGGATCGGTCTGATCGGGTGCGGCGGCATCATGGGTGCGCACATTAGCAACTACAGAGCGCTCAAGCGGGCCGAGATCGCCGCGCTGGCGGATGTGAAGAGGGCGCAGATGGCAGCTGCTGTGGCGAAGCACCCCCAGCTCGATGGCCTGCCGCAGTTCCCCGACTACCGCAAGATGATCGAGAAGGTGGAACTCGACGGCGTGGTTATCGCCACCCCGCACTCGCTCCACTTTGAGCAGATCACGACCTGTCTGAAGGCCGGCCTGCACGTGCTGGTCGAGAAGCCCATGGTGTGCACCGTTGCCCACGCCAACCAGGTGATCAAGGCGGCGGACAAGCAGGGCAAGGTGGTCATGATCGCCTATCAGCGCCATTTCAGCCGCGCCTGGCGACTCGTAAAGAAGATTATCGAGCAGGGCAAGCTCGGGAAGCTCACCTTCGTCAGCGCGCTGCAGGCGCAAGACTGGCTGAACTGGACAAAGGGCGGATGGCGGCACAACCCCAAGCTCAGCTGCGGCGGGCAGCTCAACGACGCCGGCAGCCACCTGATAGATGCCCTCCTGTGGGCCACCGGGCTCCAGCCGGATACCGTCTTCGCGCAGATCAACAATCGCGGGACGAAGGTTGATATTCTCTCCGGGGTCACGGTGAGGTTCAGAGGCGGCGCCATCGGCACGCTCGCCGTGGTCGGCGATGCTCCGGGGTGGTGGGAGGACATCGCATTCTACGGTGAGAAGGGCGGTCTCTATGTGCGTCGCGATTACCTGCGCATGCCCGACGATCAGCTCTTCCAGACCTCTCGCGGGAAACCCCTCTTCAGTGCGGAGCTCAAGGAGCTGACGATCAAGTCGAAGTACAGCAGCAACGCCGACAAGAACTTCGTGGACTCGATCCTCGGCAAGGATGAGCCGCAGACCCCGGCGATCTGGGGTCTGCGCGTCATGCAGCTCACCGAGGCGGCCTGGACATCAGCGCGCACCGGAGCGCCGGTGAAGGTGAAGTAGGCGGAAGACGCTTCCCGCCCGCCGGCCGTTGGCCGTTTCGCGTCGGGCCGTTCTCCCGTTGGGCAGGAGCTTGCCTCCTGCCCAGGCCGTTTCCCGTAGGGCGGAAGCGTGTCTTCTGCCCGGCCCGTTTGCCGTGTCGCGCCTTCCGTAGGGTAGAAGCTTGTTCACCCCGAGCGAAGCGGAGGGGCCTCCTGCCCGCCGTTGCTGTCATGTTGAGCGAAGCGAAACATCCCGCCGTTGGCGGTTTCTCGTAGGGCTGGAGCGGGTCTCCTGCCCGCCGTTCACGGGCAGGAAGCGCCGCCCCCACAGCCAAGAAAGCGGCAGGCGTGTGCGGGCAGAGACGCCAGGCGCGCCGACTAACGGTGTGACGAGGGGTGCGCGAAGTGACCGTGCTTGGTTGGGTGGCGCTTGGGGTCATCGTGGTGGGGCTGGTGTTCCTGTGGAGGCGGATCGCCGCGGTCGCCCGCGGCACGGTCGCGTGGGTGAGGAAGCGGCCCCCATTGGGGCTGCTGCTGTTGAGCGTACCGCTAGCGCTGCTCGTCCTCGCCGGCGTGGTGCTCACGGTCTGGCTGCTGCCGGTTGCACAACTCGCTGACGTGCGGCCTGATGACCTCCAGCGCGACCTGTCCTCCAAGGAATACTTCGAACTCCTCAACGCCCACCGCGAGACCATCTTACAGGCCTTAGCCGGGGCCGCGCTCCTCCTCACACTCTACTTCACGTGGAAGAGAGTGACCGCGACGGAGAAACAGGTGGCCGCGGCGCAGCAGCAGGTCGAGGTCGCGCGGGAGGGGCAGATCACGGAGCGCTTCACCCGCGCCATCGAGCACCTCGGCAGCGACAAGCTCGAAGTACGCCTCGGCGGCATCTACGCGCTCGAACGCATCGCCCGCGACTCCGAGAAGGACCACTGGCCCACCATGGAGGTGTTGACCGCGTATGTGAGGGAGCGCTCGCCCCTGCCAGAAGAGGGGCCGGCGGATGTCGGACCGCCAAGGGCAGTGCCCGTGATGCCTGATATCCAGGCGATTCTGACCGTCATCGGCCGGCGGCACGTTGAGTTCGACGCTCCGGGGCAGGGGCTCAACCTGCACGGGACGAACCTGTGTCGGGCGGCCCTGTCACACGCGCACCTGTCGAGAGCGGACCTGTCGCACGCGAGCATGCCGGGAGCAGACCTGTCCGAGTCCGACCTCCGCGAGGCAAACCTCTTCTGGGCAGACCTGTCCGGCGCGACGCTATCGAGGGCTAACGTGTCCGGGGCGTACCTATTGAGGGCGGATCTCTCCGGCGCCAAGGGCCTCACCCGCGAGCAGATCGAGAGCGCGATCACGGACGAGACGACGATTCTGCCGGGATACCTCAGAGAGCAGAAAGAGGAAACGGCGGAGCAGGGTGACGAGGAGGCGCAGGGCGGAGAGTAGGGCAGCCTAACGGCGGGACTCCAGTTTGGCTTCGCCAGGCTTCGGTTCCCTCAGGATGACAGCCGAGGCGGGCGTCCGCCTGCGGGTCATGCTCGCGCAACAGCACGGCGCCGGACCAGCAGTCCGAGGGAGTTGTCCGCCCAATACTCCTCCTGTATCATCCCCAGCCAGATGTGATCGCCGGGCACTGACGGGGCACCGGAGGTGAGGCAATGAGAGTCGCCAGGGTCGAAGAAGAGAAGGGCGTCACCGTTCCCGCTCCCTATGAGCGCACCATCAAGGTGCTGTTCGCGCCCGACCGGCGGGGGGCGGCGGAGATGACGTTCTCGCATGTGACCATCCCCCCGGGCGGCGGCACCGACAGCCACGCTATGGTTGTGTTCAACCTCAGCCGGCCTTCTTGACAGCCAGTCCTTGTAATCGTTATCATGGTAGCCATCAGCAGTGATCAGGGCAAGCCAGAGAAACGGGAGCCGTACCCCGCCGGCTACCGGAAGCAAGGTCTGGACTGGTCGGGTCCTGGCTGACCTGGCGAAGGCGGCGGGGGCGGAATGTTCGAGTAGCCAAGCCGCCGGGAAGGAGGTGAGCCAGGGCAGGGCGGCGGGCAGAGTTCGGACGGATGAACGAATAGGGCATCGTCCCGAGCAAGGCCGTGGAAAGCAGAGAGGAGTTGTGCTGTGAAGCACACGCTGAGGCGTAAGGGTTTCACGCTGATTGAGCTGCTGGTGGTGATCGCCATTATCGGCATCCTGGCGGCGATGGTGTTTCCTGTGTTTGCGCGGGCGCGCGAGTCGGCCCGCAAGGCGGTGTGTCTGTCCAACGTGAAGAACATCGCCCTGGCAGTGCAGATGTATCTGGCGGACAACAACGATACCCTCCCGACGAGGGAGCACCGCCAGGAGGTCATCGATTACTTCAACACCATGCCCGGCAGCCCGCAGGATCTGGAGGACACTAACTGGGGCACGGGGGCCGACTGCAAGGCAGGCACCCACGAATACAATCCGTATCTCCGATGGCCCGTTGTCCTGGACGAGTATACGAAGAACCGCGACGTTTGGCGCTGCCCAAGCGCGAAGGTCGAGGCGACCGCAGGCTTCATCTACGGGTTACCCGACTGGCTCGCGGAGTTGCAGGCGAACGAGGGCGTGTGGGGCGACGCCACCGATCTCTGTCCCTACAACGCCTTCCCCGCCGGATGGGGAGGTAGTACCACCGACAGTCTCCTTCAGGGCGCGCAGAACTGGTCCTTCTTCGGCAGCTCTTCGGGAGGCGCGGAACAGGTTGGCGGGAACAAGCTGTTCGTCGCGAGCGTGGGCTGGAACGAACAGCCTGACCTGAAGCTGGCCTCGGTGCAGGACTCCGTGAACTTCGTCATCTGTGGGGACGGCGCCCCGGAGATGGGCTTCATGGCCCCTGGGAACACGGCCTACCCGGACTGGTGCGCGGTCGCTTGCGCGTACTGCGGCGTTGTGTATCCGGAGTATGCCTTTAGCTGCAGTGACTACTTCGAATCAGGCTGTCCCGGTACGAGCACGGGGCATGGCCCCTGGGCGGACACGGCAGCCGCTGACCCCAATAACCGCAAGTGGGCCAGTCGGCACCTGGGCGGTGTCAACCTGGGCTTTCTCGATGGCCACGCTTCTTGGTGGGCTTCAGAGCGGCTGCTCGCCAAGATCAGGGAAGACAAGAGCACCATGGGCCTGCACATGGAGTCGGAGATGTACGACACTCCCACCTCCTTCTGCCTGGGCTCGGCGGGCCTGCCAGCCACAACTCCCACGCTGTACTAGGTCGTAGGGCAGCGGGAGCAATGGGCAGAAGCTGAAGCTCCTGCCCCACGAACTGGCACAGAGGTAAAGCGGGCGGAGCGCCTTCGGGCGCTCCGCCCATCTTAGATGTGTTGGGCGTGCAGCCGTTCTCGGAGATGATGGCCGCAGGGCAGGAGCTTCAGCCCCTACCCAGACTGAGAAGAGGCAGTGATGGCTGATGGACTCTGCTCACGCGGGGTGCGTGGTGGGCAGCGCCCTGGGCGATTGCCTGGGGGCGGTGGTGGAGGGCGCCTCGGCGGAGCAGGTGGGGAAGCTGACCGGCGTGGCGCCGTTGGTCAGCAGGGCTCCATTGCCGTCGCCGAGCGCATCATCCTCACCCTGAAGCAGGAATGGCTCAGGCGCGTTCCGACCATCCGAGGCCTGGATCATCTCAGTCAGTTGTGTGATGACTTCGCTGAGTGCTGCAACGGCTAGCGGGGGCGCTCCATCCTGGGCGGCGCGGTACCGTCGGTGATCCGCCGTGGGGAACGCTGGCAGTACTCAGATCGATCGGCGGCGACCCTCCCCGGTGCCACCGAGCGACGGCTTTTGCCCGACACGCGGGTCACCGCATCCCGGACTGGAGGCGTGACCTCGAACCGATGTCACGGCCCCTTGACAGGGACAGCTGCTTCCACGTGGGCTCGTTCTTCAGTGAAACGGAGCGCCCACAATAGAGCAGAGCACCCATGGAAGCAAGGCTAGAGCGGTTCTGCGCCGAAGCAACTGGCACGCCTGGGCTGATCGCAGCCGATACTGGGAGGAAACGCAACATGAAGAAGATCCTGAATGACCCCTTCCGTTATGTGGATGAGATGCTGGAGGGCCTATGCGCGGCCCATCCGCGTTACTACCAACAGCGCGGGCCGCATGGGCGTGTGATCGCCCGCGCCGGCGGAGCCGTATCTGGCAAGGTCGGCCTCGTCACTGGCGGCGGCTCTGGACACCTACCTGTCTTCACCGGCTACGTTGGAAAGGGCCTGCTTGACGCCTGTGCCATCGGGGACGTGTTCGCGTCGCCTTCGGTGGACCAGATGGCGGATGCCATCCACGCGGCCGACGGCGGGGCAGGCGTGCTGCTCATCTACGGCAACTACGGTGGAGACGTGATGAACTTCGACATGGCGGCGGAGATGGCGGGCATGGAGGGCGTCGCGACCGAAACCGCACTGGCCGCGGATGATGTCGCGAGCGCTCCTCTCGCCGAACGCGAGAAGCGCCGCGGGGTCGCTGGCATGGTGTACGGTTTCAAACTAGCGGGCGCCAGGGCCGATGCCCTAGCTGACCTTCCCGCGGTCGCCGCTACCGCGCGGAGAGCGTTGGAGGCCACCCGCTCCATCGGGGTGGCGTTGACACCGTGCACGGTGCCGCAAGCGGGGAAGCCGACCTTCCAGCTCGGGGAGGACGAGATGGAGATCGGTATGGGCATCCACGGTGAACCAGGGATCCGGCGGGGCCGGCTGCAGACCGCGGATGAGATCGCCTCGACCATGGTAGACGCGCTGCTCGCGGACCTGCCTCTCGCCTCAGGCGATCGCGTCTCGGTGATGTGCAACAGCCTGGGCGCCACCCCGCCGGAGGAGCTCTACATCGTCTACCGCTACGTGGCTGGCCGTCTGCGCGGGCTGGGCGCGGAGATCGTGATGCCCCTGGTTGGGCGGTATGCCACGTCAATGGAGATGGCCGGCCTATCCCTCACTTTCTGCCGCCTCGACGAAGAGCTGGAGCAGTTGCTCCAAGCGCCCTGCGATTGCCCGTTCTGGCGCGTGTGATGCGAGCTGAGGTGACCACATGGGTGCATCGCTGACAACGGAAGTGCTGCGCGATGTGATCCGGCGGTTGACCGCGCAGGCCGAGAGCTGTGCCGACGAGTTAAACGCGCTTGATGGCAGGCTGGGCGACGGGGACCTAGGCGTTACTCTGGTGCGCGGACTGCGGACCGTCGCCGACCAAGCTGATGGCCTTCCGCCCGACCTCGGCGCCGCGCTGCTCCAGTGCGCA
>Ga0315294_10005408_pt1 | contig 14006 bp, 10 predicted proteins | sample YL17G13_40_MG_FD_203626 | JGI IMG/M metagenome (GOLD analysis project Ga0315294, IMG submission 203626) | Sediment microbial communities from Yellowstone Lake, YNP, Wyoming, USA - YL17G13_40 | ecosystem: Environmental > Aquatic > Freshwater > Lake > Sediment | place: USA: Wyoming | collected... | reverse complement strand
AGCTTTTGGGCGGGAAGACCGAGCAGACTCCCTTCTATGTCGTCATCTCGGGAAGAAAGGAGTATAATCCCTAGAAAGTTCTGGTCTTTTTTGAACTGGTCTGCTCGATCCTAGGCCTTGGCCTCGATCCTGCAGGCTGCGACCTTATACTCCGGGATCTTGGCCACAGGATCGAGGGCATCGGAGGTGATGAGGTTCGTGCCGTGGTAGTGGAAAGGCATGAAGGCCACGCCCGGTCTGACCTTCTCCGTCAGCCGGGCCCTGGCCTCGGTCTTCCCCCGGCGCGTGCTTACTACCACCAGGTCCCCCGCCGCGATTCCCAGGCCCCGAGCATCCTGGGGATGAATCTCCACGTAAAGCTCCGGGTCGCGCTCCTGGAGCGAGGGGCTGCGCATTGTCATGGAGCCGCCGTTGTAGTGCATCACTATTCTGCCGGTGGTGAGCAGGATGGGATACTCGATGCTGGTGGCTTCCGCAGGGGGCTTGTTTGCCACAGCAGCCATCCTGGCCTTCCCGTCCGGCGTCGAGAACCTCTGAGTGTGTAAGATGTCCGTGCCAGGGTGCTTATCGTCCGGGCAGGGCCAGCGCAGGCCTCCGATCTTGGCGATCCGCTCCTTGGTCAATCCTCTGTATTGAGGAACGAGCCGATTGATCTCCTGCAGAACCTGGGCAGCATTCTCGAAAAGGAGGTCAAGGCCCAGGCGCTTGGCAATCTGGCAGATGATCCACATGCCCTCTTTGGCTTCCCCTGGCGCTTCCACAGCCTCATCGATCCACTGCACCCGGCGCTCCATGGAGGTGTAGCTGCCGTCTTTCTCCGCCCAGGCTGCTGCTGGCAGCACCACGTCGGCTTCCCTCGCGGTAGCGGTCATGAATATCTCCTGCACCACCAGAAAGTCCAGGCTCTCCAGCGCCTGGCGGGTCTTCTTGACGTTGGCATCGCAGACCACCGGGTCCTCACCGATGATATACAGAGCCTTCAGGCGGTCGTCCAGGGCAGCCTCATTCATCTCCGTGGACGTTAACCCTGGACCGAGGGGAAGATCGGTAACGTTCCATGCGGCTTTGAAGTACTCGATTGTCTTTAGATCGGAAGCCCTCTTGTAGCCTGGATAGAACTCGGGCATCCCGCCCATGTCGCAGTTCCCCTGCACATTGTTCTGGCCGCGCATGGGCCAGACCCCCGCGCCGGGCCGCCCCATCTGACCGCAAAGGAGGGCCAGGGTGGCACAGGTCTTGACGTTGTCCGTGCCACAGACATGCTGGGTGATGCCCATGGAGTAGAGGAGGGACGATGCAAAGGATTTGGCAAAGGCTCTCGCCGCTCGGGCGATCTCTTCAGCAGGCACTCCGGTATTTTCCGCCGCTTCCTCCAGGGAGTAGCTCTTTAGGCTCTCTTTAAGCTCCGGGAAGCCTTCGGTGCGGGATTTGATGAAATCCTCATCTGCCAGTCCTTCATCCACGATGACCTTCATCATTCCTCGGAGAAGGTCAATGTCAGAGCCGGGTTTTATGCGCAGGTGAATGTCCGCCATCCAGGTGGTTGATGTGATTCTGGGATCGGCTACTATTACTACTGCGCCCTTATCCTTGGCCTTTTGCGCCCAGCGGGTGACGATGGGATGGGCCTCGGTGAAGTTGGTTCCGATGGCAAAGATGCATTTCGAGTTCTCCAGGTCCAGGAGGTTGTTGGTCATGGCTCCAGTGCCGAGCACTGCTCCTAAGCCCACGACCGTGGGAGAGTGGCAGAGGCGGGCGCAGTTGTCCACGTTGGGGGAGCCCAAGAGGCGGGCCATCTTTTGCATGAGATAGTTCTCCTCGTTGTTGCAGCGGGAGGAGGCCAGAAAAACCAGGGACTTTGGTCCATGCTTCCTGATGTTCCGGGACAGGCCCTGCGCCACCAGATCCAGCGCCTCATCCCAGGAGATCCTGACGAAACTGTCGCCGACTCGCTTCATGGGATACTTGAGCCGGTCCTCATGGTTGAGCACCTCCAGGACAGCATTTCCTTTAGGACACAGGGCGCCCTCGCAGGTGGGATGATCTACCATATATTCTATCCCTACAGCCTGATTCTTGTCTACCACCAGGTACATCCCACAGCCCACGGCGCAGTAAGGGCAGAGAGTTGGAATTAGCTTTGTGGACACTTCAGATCCTCCGCAAGAGAATTCGTGCTCGAAAATCCAGAAGCTTCCAGGAATAAACGCTCTCCCCTGCATCGAGGAGAACGCAGACCGCTTCGGAGTGAGGGACTTTGCAGGTCTTCATGAACCAGGCGTGCAGCCTGGGGTATCTGGCGGTCTTGGCAGGAGCGAGCATGATCCTCACCGTCTTCACCAGGCCTCCCGGCGGCCCGCGCAGGCTGACGGTCACTGCCATTTTGCCATGGTCCCTGATCATCAGTCCCTTGTTGCCGATGGTGCAGCCTGCCAGAACCTGGATGGGATCGAGAAGGCAGTTGTAAGTCTCGCAGGTGACGAAGAGCGCCTCTTCTTTAGAGACATCCAGGACTCTGCGAGCGAGGCTTTGCATCTGGATCCCAGCAAATGCGCCGGTGCTCAGGTAGCCGTGAAAGGATGCCACCCTCTCGACCTGGGCGCGAAGCTCTGGATCGGCGATCCTTTGGATCATCTCCTCCATAAGAAAGTCCCTGCCGCCAGTCTTGTTCCGGCTCAGGCTTATGAAGGTTTGCATTGACGCTGACATATGATATCATTTGCAAGCAAAATAGATTTACTGTGAATTAAGGATGGGAAAAATAAGAAGTGTAAAAGGACGGCAGCTCTGCCATCAGTTGGGGAAGGGTCGGGGAGAGGGCAGGCGAGTTGCTAGGGAAAAAAATAGGTGGAAGGTTGAATTGAAGGCTGATTCTGCAACTCTTGGTCTCAATGCTCCGAGGATTTGAGGAGAGCGATGGATCACTCGGTGGCGATCATCACATTGCTGGCTTTTATTACTACGTAGACCTCCATCCCCTCTTTGAGATTCAGCTTTTCGGCGGAGGTCTTGGTTATGACCGAGACTACGTCATCGCCTCCGGTCAGCCGGCAAGTGACCTCCGTGCTCACCGGCCCCTTGACGATACCCAGCGCCTTTCCAGGCAGGACATTTCGAGCGCTGATCTTCATGGTCGAAGCCTCAAAAAGTTTATTGAAATCCTGCAGTCAAAATCTCAAGAAGCTTCTTTACGTTCTTGCGATACTCCTCCAGGCTGCCGTCGTTTCTCAGCTTCAGATCGGCGACCTGCATGGCTTCGCCCATGCCCCAAGAGAGCTCCCGGCCCTGCCTTCTCTCCAGGGCAGCGGCGGCCTGCGGTCTCTCGCCGAGGCATGAAAATAAGGTCTTTTCACCGGCTTGGTCCGGCTGTCTCGGGTCGTCCGGACGGCCTCTGGCCGCCAGCCGCTTCAGCCTCGCCCCTGCGGGAGCGCAGATCTCCACCAGGTGAAACTCCTCGGCATTGGCCCAGAAGAAGTCGGCCTCCTCCCTGGAGCGAAGGCCATCTACTACTACGATCTCCTTTCCTGTGGCCCTGGCCATCTGCAGGGCCCTCCTGGCCACGGCGGCAGGGCCTTCACTGGCGCGCAACTCGTTTCCGATGCGCCCCAAATTCTCGTCGCTTGGCTCCAATCCCTGTCGAGCTGCCTCCTGGCGGATGACGTCGCCCATGACCACCACCGCAAGGCCAAGCTGCCGGGCGATCTGAGACGCCTCGCCCTTGCCTGAACCCGGCAGCCCCACAAAGCCGATGATCTTCAATCTCGCCACCCCTCGCGCCAAAGCGCTTTTTGATTATCTACTTTTTCCAAATCGGATTGGTCTCGGCTCGAATTTGAACCTTCACCAGAGCCTCGACCGATTTTGCCATCTTCTTCAGGATCTCCAAAGACACGGGCTCGAACCGGGAATCTCCCTCAAGCGGGCGTCCCTGCTGGAGAACCAGACATTCCAGGCGGTGGCCTGGAAACTGTGCCTTCAGCAGAGAGAGCGTTTCTGCAATCTCGAATACCTCGGAGGGGGATGGCATCTCTGGAAAGATGGTAGTGCGAACGTCAAGAGGAACACCGGACGCCATGCAGATCCTCAGGCTTTCCAGAACAAGCGCCGCCATGCCCTTTATTGCCGTGGCTCTCTCGTAATCCGGCTCATGCAGAGCGGCTTTGAGATCCAGGAACACCTTGTCCACCAGATTCCTCTTCAACAGCTCTTCCATCCGGTCAGGATAACAGCCCGAGGTCTCCAGGCCTGTAGCGAGATCCAGGCTCCTGGCCAGACGGAATAATCTGGCCGATGGCTCCGACTGCAGGAGAGGCTCGCCTCCAGAGAGGACTAAGGCATCCACGAAGGGCTTGGATCTTGCTCGCTCTGATGCCTCGTCCAAGTCAATCTGCTCGGGAAGGGAGTCCGAGGTCTTCCCGGCTCTCATCTCTCCTTTGATCTGGGATACAATCCTGGAGGCAACCTGGTGAAATTCGACGAGGCTCTTGCCGGCCTGAAGCTCGCGGTTATGGCAGTGAGGGCAGCGCAGGGGACATCCCCGCAGGAACACGACCATTGAGGCCCTCCCCAGCCAGTCCACAGTGGAGAGGGGCACGATCCCGCCCAGGTTGACCTTCATCCCTTTCCTCTGAACGGATCGATCTCCACCGGCCTTTCGGCAAGCTTTCCAAGCCTCTCTTTCAGTTCACTATCGTCCTGCTTTGCCCTCTCTTCCAGGGCGGCAAGATCTTGCCGGCTGCGATCCAGGCCCATCTCAAGGCTCCGGATGCCTTTTCGTGCCTGGCTCAGGGCATCTTTCAGATGCAGAGCTTCGCGGCTGCTCTCCGCCAGACGCATTTCCAGCTCTTGGATCTCCTCTTCCAGCCTGGCGTGTCGGGACCTGGCATTTTGCAGCGATCTTCTCTTGATGAGGAGGTCGATGTGATCAAGAATCTTCTCCTTCTTTCTGTCCTTCAGCCCCAGAGCGGCCAGGTTCGCCTTCAGCTCCTCCAGGGAGCCAGCGATCTCGCTATCTGGAACCTGAGATGGCCCTGTGCGAAGCTGCTCGAATACGGCCTCATGCTGCAGGTTGAGCCTGTCGCTCGACCCCTGCTTCATGATTCTGCCCAATGCCTTGGTCAGGGGAGCGATCAGATCCGCAACTTCTGCTTTTGCCTGGGAGAGCTCTTGGCGCTTCTGGTCAAGGCTCTTCTTCAGATCCTCAGTGCGTTTGCCTTGCTCGCTGGTCGCCAGCCTTTTTTGGTCTGCCTCCAGGCGGGCAAGAGAAGCCGAAAGCTCGGCCAGCCCTTCCTCATCCTCTTTTACCTTTCCCTGGAGAGCATCGATGCCAGACAGCTCCTCATCAAGTCTAGCCACAAGCTCTCTGGAGTACCAGATCTCCTCCAGCTCCTTGCGCCTCTTGCCGATCTCACCCTCCAGATCAACCAGCAAACGGCTGATTTTTGTCAGGTCGGAGTTTATGCTCTCGACGTTTTTCGGGAAAAGGGCTGCTGCATAACTCTTGGCCCTGGCAAAGGTTGTCACTGTTCTCTCCAGCCCTTTGACCAAGGTCCAGTGGTGCTCGGAGGCAGATTCGATATCCTTCTGCCGGGGCGGCATAAGCTTCTCGGCGAGGGATTCCATCTGCTTGACGACCTCTCCCCGGGCGGCCAGGCCCGCTCTCAAGAGCTTGGGCGGCGTGGACTTATCGGGCTCGGCCGATCTCAGGGCGGTCACATCCCTTCCGAGATCCGCCGCCCCTTCTTCCATGCGACCATAGATATCCTGGAGGCTCTTCTCAAATTCGGAGTTCTTCGACTTCTCCTCAAGCCATGAATTGATGTCGGAGAGCCCAAGAACCATGGTTTTTCCTTCCGCGCCCTTCCCGCGAAAGATATCTTTTAGCCACTTCAAGGCTGCATCTCCTCTCTTTTGAGTTGACCTATTACCTTCTCGGCAATCTTAGGTCCGAGGAGGCGGGCGATCTCGCTTGAGTCGGCGGATTTGAGCTTTTCGACGCTTGTTACCCCAGCCTGGTAGAGCTTTCTGGCCCGGACCCGTCCAATGCCCTTCAGGTTCAGCAGACTAAGCAGATCCTGGCCTGCACCGTAGTGGATGCGCTGCGACAGCTGCTCCGCTTTGAAGGTGATTCCCAGCTCACGGTGCTTGGACAGCTCAGCCAGGGAGTGCATGAGCCATTCGGCGGTCTCTGCCTCCCGGCGGATATCTCCTGGACCGATGCGATACCGATCGCTGATCAGCTCCTCCCTAACTTCGCCGACCCAGTCCATGAGCATGGCTGTGGTCTTGGCCTCGCGGAGAAGGAAGTCGTAGTTCTCCTCGTCGTTCAGCTCATCCTGGTGAGCTTCGATGAACTCCTCCACCCAGGAGTCAGCGGCCTGGACGTAGAGCAGATCCATGTCCGGGGTCATGGTGATGAGGTGCATGAGGGCCAGATCGGATGGCTTCTTCTTCTCCAAGGGCTTTCTGTCCTTTTGGCTCTCCTTTGCGCCCTTGCTTTGCAGGTTCTCGATCATGATAACCGCGCTCAAGGGATCGATGTAGAGCCTGGAGACTAAAGATCCCAGCCGCGTGGGGCAAAGATCCCCGGTCGGGCTGCCCTTGATCATGCCGTTCTCCACCAGGAACTCCAGAACCCTCTCCAGCGTGGCGTCCAGGTGCCAGGGGTCCTGTTGATGGGCATAAAAGGTTGTGCCGATGAACTCCTTTAGCTCCTGCTCGCTGGAGACGAAGTCTGCCGCGATGGTGGAGAGCAGGTGTGTCCTCAAGGCACTCTCGCTGGCCAGCTTTGACCAGATCTCCTCCGGCGAGCCGAAGATGTAGTGCTCCATCAGCTCCTGCATCTCGGCGTTGCTCTTGGCGATGAGAAAAGACTCGCCATAGGGGTCAAGCCCCGGCCGGCCCGCTCGTCCGGCCATCTGGCGGTACTCGATGACGGGAATGGGCACCATGCCCGAGCCGTACTCGTAGCGCTTGTAGCTCTTGATGAGCACCCTGCGCGCAGGCAGGTTCAGGCCCGCGGCCAGGGTGGGCGTGCTGGCGATGACCTTGATCTTGTTCTCGCGAAAACCCTGCTCCACAAGCCTCCTTTGCTCCGGCAGCAGCCCAGCATGGTGGAAAGCGATGCCTTTAGACACGCAGGACGCCAGACGCTGACAGGTCTCGCTCTCGCCCGTGGCCAGGATGCTCTCGGAGAGCGCGTCCGTCTCCTGCCCAGGAGGGACGAGGCCGCAGAGCTTCGAGGCAGCGGCCTCGGCATTGCGGCGGCTGTTCTCGAAGATCAGGATCTGGGCCTCTTTGGAGAGGGTGTCCTTGACCAGGGCCAGAGCCTCGTCCCGCTTCGTCTCCAGGTCGGCCTCGCCGTCGGGAAAGACCAGCTTGCCGTTGCAGATCACGCCCTCCCGAAGCCTGACGGGCCTCCAGTCGCTGGAAACCCACTCCGCCTCCAGCCAGTTTGCGATCTCCCGCCCATTGGCCACGGTGGCGGAGAGGCCGATTACCTGCATCTTCGGATTCAGGCGGCGCAGCTTGGTGATGGTCATCTCCAGGGTGGGGCCTCGCCCCGCGTCGTTGAGCAGGTGTATCTCGTCCACCACCAGGACGGCCAGATCCTTAACCCAGGCCGCCCCGTTCCTCATGAGCGAGTCGGCCTTCTCGGAGGTGGCTATTATTATCTGATTTTTCCCCAGACGCTCGTCTCTTTTGTCGAAGTCGCCGGTGCTGATGCCCACGGCCACGCCCAGGCTTTTGAACTTGCAGAAGGAGTCATATTTTTCCGTGGCCAGGGCACGCAGGGGCACGATGTAAAGAGATCTCCTGCCCTGCAGGGCTGCCTTCAGCATGGCCAGCTCCGCCAGGAGCGTCTTTCCGCTGGCGGTGGGCATGGCCAGGAGCATGCTCTTGCCGTCCAAGAGGCCCCTCTCAATGGCCTCGGCCTGGGGCGGATAGAGCTCCTTGAATTTCCGCTCTTCGTAGAGTCCGATGGCCTCCGGGGGGAGCCAGCGGGTCAGATCTTTTATCTCCAGCATCGATCTCCTCTAATCTTAAATACTACGGGAAAGTACTACCTGCCGGGCATTGTCTCGCACCGGAATCAAAATTAAATGACCGTTATCATATAAATGCGTCATCCATGGAGAGAACCAAATGTATGCCGATCGGATAAAACATCTTCCGCCCTACCTCTTTGCCGCCATCGATAAAGCCAAGCAGGAAGCCAGGGCAAGGGGCGTGGATGTTATCGACTTGAGCGTTGGCGATCCGGACCTGCCGACGCCTGGGCACATCGTCGAGGCCCTGAGCCGGGCTGCGAAAGACCCCTCCAACCATCAGTACCCATCCTACGAGGGCAAGCTGGCGTTCAGAAAGGCGGTAGCGGACTGGTACCATCAGACCTTCGGCGTCAGCCTTGATCCTCAGAGGGAGGTTCTCACCCTCATCGGCTCCAAGGAGGGCATTGCGCATGCACCGCTGGCTTTCATCAATCCGGGGGATGTGGCTCTGGTTCCTGATCCGGCCTATCCGGTTTACAGGACGGCCACGGCCTTTGCCGGAGGCGAGCCGGTGATCATGCCCTTGCTGCGAGAGAACAGGTTTTTGCCGGACCTGGAGGCCATCGATCCCGCTGCGGCGAAGAAGGCCAAGCTCCTCTTCCTCAACTATCCCAACAATCCCATCGGAGCCTTGGCCGACAAGGCCTTCTTTCGAAAGCTGATCGATTTCGCGCGGGACTACAAGATCATAATAATGCATGACAATCCCTACTCCGAGATCTACTATGACGGCCAAAGGTCGACGAGCATTCTGGAGCTGGAAGGGGCGAAGGATGTGGCTGTGGAGTTTCACTCGCTCTCAAAGACGTACAACATGACCGGCTGGAGGATCGGAGCAGTGGTCGGAAACGCCGATGTCGTCGCTGGAATCGGCAAGATCAAGAGCAACATCGACTCCGGCACCTTTGGGGCGGTGCAGGATGCGGGGATCGCCGCTCTGCAGAGCCCAAAAGAGGTCGTGGATAAGATTCGAAAGATCTACCAGCACCGGATCGAGATCCTCTACCATGCCCTGCAGGATCGGGGCCTGGAGCTGGAAAAGCCGAAGGCCACGCTCTACCTGTGGGCCTATGTGGGAGGAAGCTCCATCGACTACACCAAACGCCTGCTGGATGAGACGGGGATTGTGGCCACGCCAGGTGTGGGATTTGGCGAGTATGGCGAGGGCTACATCAGATTCTCCATAACCCAAGCAACGGAGAGGATTAAAGAGGCTGCGATGCGGCTAGAGGAGATGGAGTGAGGGATGCTGTCGGCTCAGATCCGGCATCCTATTGTTAATTTAAATATAGATTTATCTTTCATCAGGAGGAAAGAAGTTGCTCAAAGACTATTCGGCGAAGGAGATTGAGGCCAGGTGGCAGAAGATCTGGGAGGATAGAGCGGTCTTCCAGCCCGAGCCGGACACCAGAAAGAAGTTCTTCTTAACCATACCTTATCCTTACCTAAACGGAAATCTGCACGCCGGCCACACCCGCACCTTCACCATAGGCGACGCAGTGGCGCGCTTTTGGCGTATGCGGGGCGACAACGTGCTCTTCCCCATGGCCTTCCATGCCACAGGAACGCCCATCGTGGGGCTCTCCGAGCTCATAGCCAACAAGGACCCCCTGATCTGGGGAGTCTACACCAAGCTGCACGGCATCCCGGAGGACGAACTCAGTGCCCTGAACACTCCGGAGAAGATCGTGCTCTACTTCCGGCGGGAAGCGAAGCGCGCCATGCAGAGCATCGGCTACTCCATTGACTGGAGGCGGGAGTTCACCACGACGGACCCCGCGTACAGCAAGTTCATCGAGTGGCAGTACGGCATCCTGCGCCGCCTGGACTACGTGGTCAAGGGAAGCCATCCGGTGCGCTGGTGCCCGCACGATAGGAATCCAGTCGAGGATCACGATATCTTGAAGGGCGAGGATGCCACCATCTTGGACTATGCCCTGATCAAGTTCAGGATGGGCGACGATGTGCTGCCCTGTGCCACGCTGCGCCCGGAGACGGTCTTCGGAGTGACCAACCTCTGGCTGAATCCCAAGGTCACCTACACTGTCGCCCGGGTCAACAGTGAGACCTGGATCGTCTCCCGCGAGGCGTACGAAAAGCTGACTTTCACCGACCGCCAAATAGCTTGGGGCGCGGAGATCTCCGGAAAGGAGCTGATCGGCAAGACGGTCAAGAATCCGCTGACCGGAGCGGAGGTCATAATCCTGCCCGCCAGCTTCGTGGACCCGGACAACGGCTCGGGGATCGTCATGTCTGTACCGGCCCACGCACCCTACGATTACCTGGCGCTGAAGGATCTTTACGATAAAGATCTGTCGGAGTACGGAATCAAAGAAGACCTGCGCAAGATTCAGTTCATCTCCCTGATCGAGTCTCCCGGCTACGGCGAGTTCCCGGCCGTAGAAGCCGCAGCCGAGTTGAAGGTGAAGGACCAGAACGATCCCAAGGCCGAGGAGGCCACCAAGCTGGTCTACCGGCGCGAGTTTCACAACGGCCTGCTCAAGGCCAACACCGGCCGCTATGCGGGCATCGCAGTCAGCAAGATCAAGGAGGTGCTGTTGCGGGATCTGATCGACCAGAACATGGCGGAGATCTTTTACGAATTCAGCGAGACGCCGGTGATCTGCCGCTGCGGCACGCGCTGCGTGATCATGATGGTGCGGGAGCAATGGTTCCTGGAGTATTCCGATCCGGAGTGGAAGGCGCAGGTGCTGGAGTGCCTTTCCAGGATGCAGATCATCCCGGAGGAGTTCCGGGTGGAGTTTGAGAACAAGGTGGATTGGCTGAAGGACAAGGCCTGCGCCCGCAGGAAAGGTTTGGGGACGCATCTGCCCTGGGACAAAGAGTGGCTGATTGAGTCGCTGGGCGACTCGACCATCTACATGGCCTACTACATCCTGGCCAAGTACGTGAACGCCGGGATGAAGATCGACAGCCTGCCGCCGGAGTTCTTCGAGTACATCTTCCTGGATCATGGCGATGCCGCAGCCGTGGCCAGTCTCACGGGCATTCCCCTGGAGACGGTAGAGCAGATCCGCAAGGATTTCGTCTACTGGTATCCTGTGGACCTGCGAACGTCCGGAAAAGACCTCGTGGCAAATCACCTGCTCTTCTTCCTCTACCATCACGTGGCCGTGTTCCCGGAGGCGCTGTGGCCGAAGGCCATAGCCGTCAACGGCTTCGTCTCCCTGGAGGGGCAGAAGATGTCCAAGTCCAAGGGCCCCTTGCTCACGCTGCGCCAGGCGGTGGCAGAAAACGGCGCTGACGTGACGCGCCTGTACATTTTGGGCAACGCCGAGTACACCCAGGACGTGGACTGGCGAAACGAAGGCGTGGTCTCCACGCGCGGGCAGCTGGAGAGGTTCTACAATTTGGCCCGCGAGATCCTGACTGATAGTAGTATTAATGAGAACGCCGAGCCGACGCTCATCGACCGCTGGATGCTGTCCAGGCTGCAAACGCGCATCCGGGAGGCGACGGTGGCCATGGAAGGCATTCAGACCAGGCGGGCGCTGCAGAGCGCGTTCTATCTGTTATTCAACGACCTGCGCTGGTACCAGCGGCGGGGCGGAAAAAACCAGCTGCGCCGCGTGCTCTCGGCCTGGGTGCGGCTGATGGCGCCCTTCACGCCGCACGTCTGCGAGGAGCTGTGGGCTGAGATGGCCGAGGGCTGCGTCTCGCTGGCCGGATGGCCAAAGGCCGACGCGGCGCTCGTGGATGAGGAGGCAGAGCGGGCGGAGAAACTGCTCGAAGATACCTTGAAGGACGTGGAGGAGATCGTGAAGGTCACCAGGGCCACGCCCTCGAAGATCACCCTCTACACCACGCCAGCCTGGAAGCAGGAGATGCTCAAGATTGCCCTGGAGCAGATCCTGCACGGGAAGCTGGACATGGGCGCGCTCATGAAGCAGGCCATGGCCTCACCAGTCATTGCGCCGCACAAGAAAGATGCGCCCAAGTATGCCCAGAAGCTGGCCAAGGCGGCGCACTCGCTCTCTGCTGAGGCTTTATCGCTGGACGAGTTCGAGACGCTCGCCCGCGAGCGGGCGTACCTGCAGGCGGCGCTGGGAGTGCCGGTGGAGGTCCGCTCGGCGGACCAGCCGGGCGCGGACCCCAAGGGCAAAAGCAAGCAAGCGGAGCCGGGGAGGCCGGCGATATGGATTGAGTGATGAGGAATCTCATGGACTGAGAAAGTACAGTCGGAGAGGATTAGTGCCAATAAACTTTTTGGCTAGAGAAGAGCCCTTCACGGATGAGGAGATCTCTAGTTTAGAGGAGGCTGAGGAGTCAGAATGCTCCGATCCTCTTTGGAAGCAAGCCAAAAAGCATAGAAAGAAAGCCGTAAGTCTGGAAGAGTATTGCCGCCGAAGAGGAATTGATATTTAGCCATTACTCCGGCAGCATACAACGAATGCGCCCAAAAATGCTCAGATGCTGGCCAAGGCGGCCCATTTCCTGAGCGCAGAGGCGCTGGGCTGGGCGAGTTCGAGGCGCTCTCCCGCGAGCGCGCGTGCCTGCGCGGGTGGGCGAGGGGTGCGGGCCCGAGGGCGAGGGCGGGCGGAGGCGGGGAGGACGGTGATATGGATTGAGTGAGCTTAGGGAACGTGGTGCTAATCAACAATACGTCCTGCAGATCAATATTTAAAGGATGAGCGATCAAGCTCATCTCAAATTATTTTTAAGGAACGAGAATGAGAGATCGCGTTCAGACATGGTGGGCAAAAATCGGATTAGTATTAGCTTATTTTGAAGGGCGTATCTATAGATTGCTAACCCCTAGACAGTGGCTTAGTAATTATATCGATAAGGAGATGAATCAAAGAACGAATAGGAGCTTTCTAAGTTGGATCCTAGAATTTCCGAGTGCCATATTTCAAAAAATAGATTTTTTAACTATTTCCACAGATAATTGGAAGAATGCATTACTTATTTCTTTAACAATTTTAATTTTTTTTCATTTATCTATATTATTTATTGATCTCCCCTCTAGCTACATATTTTTGACAAATGAGGGTCGAATAAATTCTGAGATTGTCGCATTGTTATCTACTGCTTGGCAAGTATTAGCTAGTGTTATTGGTATTAGTTTTGTTCTGATTATTTTCTTGATAGAGTATGTTCATAGACATCGATACGAGTCCCAAATTTTTTCATTATTTTCTTATTATACTAAATTTCATTTCATAATTATACTAGGATTAATCACTTTGGCCGTTATGGGAATAGATCTAATCCTGTTAAATACAAATTATTTCGAATTAAAAATGCTTTTAAATATCATAGTATTTGATATATCATTATTAATATTTAATTTGTTCCTGATTATATTTCTATATGGTCGGACTTTTGAATTTGTTCGCCCGAATTTTTTCCTGCAGATACTAGGTGATGAACTAAGCAAAAATTCAAAGCAATCCGTTGAGGCTGAACTTAGAAAAAGAATTGGATCAAACATTCTTACTAATATTTGCAATGATTCCAAAATTGAATTTTCTCATTTTGGGTACAACCGGCAAGGTTTTGAAGCAGTAAATATTGGTGATAACCTCAACCAGGCTTTGGCAGTTGCAGATATTCATGTTGGATTAGTAAAAAGAGCAGCAAGGCTAGCAAAGACAGATCAAATATCGAATGAAATAGCATCCAAAATAGTTTGGACTTCACCAATTGAAAGTATAAAAAATAGGGAAAAAAAAGAAATTGCTTTTGTTTCCGGGATGGCTGCAAATATAAGACCAAAGGCCCATTTGGCACTTTCAGTTAGATTAAGCAAGCCAGCCCTAAGAATCCCACGCCTTATATCCGAAAATCTTCAAATAAGCAAAGATGAATTGATCGAGTCTATCCATAATGGTAACGTTTCTATCGTAGAATTACTATTAGATAGATATCTTTTTATAATACGTTCATTTCTTACCGCGATGAAAGGCTACAATGTTCGATATACAATAGCTG
>Ga0315294_10005407_pt1 | contig 14007 bp, 8 predicted proteins | sample YL17G13_40_MG_FD_203626 | JGI IMG/M metagenome (GOLD analysis project Ga0315294, IMG submission 203626) | Sediment microbial communities from Yellowstone Lake, YNP, Wyoming, USA - YL17G13_40 | ecosystem: Environmental > Aquatic > Freshwater > Lake > Sediment | place: USA: Wyoming | collected... | reverse complement strand
CACCGTGCAGTAACGGGTCCTGACTAATTTGGTTTAAGAAGAGGTTTCCATCGCTGTAAAGGCGGTGGAAACCTCTTTAATTTTATGCCCGCTAAAACAGGCAATCATTGGATGCTTTATTTTATATAAACAGGGTCTATTTTATTGTGAGCTTTTTTGAAATCTGTTTTTCATATAGGAATAATGAATGTCTGATTTAGAAACAGGGATTTTTAAGCTTAAAAGGGGTTGTTGGACGAGTTGAGGAGGTAATTGCCGCGATTATCTTTGGCGGATGCCGCTTTTCTTTCGGCCTTTTACGCTTTTATCGGTAAATAAATAAATAAATATTTTTATATCGGTTCAGCTAAATTATTTATGAGAATGGAAAATATTGCTTGACACAGGGTTTAAGAACTGATATAGTTAATGGTGTAAATATCCAAGAACAAAGTAAATTGAGAATTAAGAGATGGGTATTTGATATTGGGTGTGTTGCCCGATATATTAAAAATACCCGTGAACGGTTACAAATTCTTATTACGCCTACGTGGTGTGGGCGGCTTGGATGAGTGAAGAAGTGAAATTTATTTTAGTTTGGAGGAAGAGAAAATGAAAAAGTTAGTTTGTTTATTCGTAGTTCTGTTGGCAGCGAGTGTAAACGCTGAGGCGGTTACCTACAATGACAATGCTCCGGCTACTGTGAATGGCGGTCTGTTCGTAGACAGTTTTGTGCCTGGTGACCCTCTCCACCTAAATAACATGACAACGGCGTATTATGGCTCCACTGTCCGCGACGTCATCGGGCAGAATTTCAAGCTGAGCAATGCAATCACGTTGGACAAGGTTGCGATACAGTTGGACGTTACAGGTACAAGTACCGGCTCCAATCTATACTCCAGCAGCAGTGATGTACTCCCTACTGTTATTGGAAACAGAATTTCGGTCTGGCAGTATAACGGTGCTGAGGATTGGGAGACGCTCGGTATTGCTGGTGAAAAGTATCTGTATAGCCACGAGTATTTGAATACGGGACCTCCGGGAACGGCTCCGGTTCCGCCGACAAAGTGGACACAACTCGGCTCGTGGGATTTGGTGTGGCCTATGTCGGACGGCGGCACTATGTATAGAACGTTCAACGCTCTCATAACGGGTTGGACGACTGGAGCTGGTTGGTTTAGCCTTGACGTGCCGGATACGCTGGGTTTGCTTCCCGACACACAGTATGGCGTGAGGGTCGAATTCATGGCGAAGAGCATCAGCAGCAGCACAAAAGTGAAGGTCGGGGATGGCGCAGCCGGTTCTCTCTATGATCCTGCATTTCAGGCTGGACGCGGCCGGGCTACTAAATACTGGGGCATTGACCCTGCAACTGGCCTGTGGACGGAAGGTTACGGTCCCCTCGGCACTGGCTTCCCGGTTTCAACTTCTTGGGACTATGCGATTATAGGGGTTCCTGAGCCTGCAACAATTGCTCTGCTTTCGCTTGGCGGTCTGTTGCTTCGTCGCCGCAGCAAACAATAATGCTAACAGGGCTCGTTCTCAATGCCCTCTTGATGCGGGCAATGTAGAGAACAGAAAATGATGTTTGTAACGGGGTTTCCATAGTAATGGAAACCCCGTTTTTTTTGCAGGGGGTGGTTAACTTATAAAAGGGATTTTGTAATGTTGCATCCTGCTTATGCTTCCAATTTACAATGTCTTTTACTGCCGATATACTATAAGTCATGCCCGAATCCGTGAAGAAATCTTTCAGCATCATTCTTGTTTATTTCGCCTTGGCGGCGGGTACGGTTATAGTTTTTTGGCAGGTCCGCGTTTTTGATTTTGTCAGTTATGATGACAATGACTACGTGTACCAGAATCAGCATGTTTTGGATGGCCTTACCTATGATGGCATCATTTGGGCTTTTACCACCGGACGTACCGGATACTGGCATCCGTTGACCTGGCTCTCGCTTATGCTCAATTGCCAATTATTCGGCCCCAACCCGGGCTGGATTCATCTTATAAGTTTGCTTTTGCACATAGCAAATACTTTGCTGTTATTTGCAGTTCTAAAACAAATTACCGCCGCTCTCTGGCCGAGTGCATTTGTCGCCGCCGTCTTTGCACTTCATCCGATGCATGTCGAATCCGTTGCCTGGATAGCCGAACGCAAGGATGTGTTAAGCACATTGCTTTTGCTGCTTACATTGGCCACTTATGCCGGCTACGTCAAACGTCCCGGCCTGCTTCGCTATCTGCTGGCAGTTTTACTGTTTGCCTTAGGCCTTATGGCCAAACCGATGCTCGTTACGCTGCCGTTTGTACTTCTGCTTCTTGATTATTGGCCGCTGAATCGTTTTGAGCCTCAAACAGCAAAGACCTCCGGCCGCCAATCCCGCAAAGCCGCACCTGCCACCGGCAGACGTGAGGTTTTGTATCGAATAATAATCGAAAAAATTCCTTTTTTTGCTCTCTCGTCAATCTCAAGCATATTCACGTTCCTTGTCCAGCATAACAGCGGTGCTGTAATTGGTATTAATGCGCTTCCTCTGGAGAGCAGAGTTAACAATGTCTTTTTATCTTACGTCACATATATGGGTAAAATGTTTTGGCCAAGCAGCCTCACGGTATTTCATCCTTATGATATCGGCGTTGTCCCATCATGGCAGGTTATACTTTGTGTTTTACTGCTGCTTGTTATATCCGTTTTCGTGATTCGTTTTGGACGAAAACAAAAGTATTTGCCGGTGGGCTGGTTCTGGTTTATCGGAACGCTCATGCCAGTCATTGGCCTTGTGCAGGCCGGCGAGCAGGCTTATGCCGACCGCTACACCTATATCCCCTATGTAGGCCTGCTCATAATGATTGCATGGGGTCTGCCGGAACTTGTTTCGAAATGGCCGTATCGGAAAATTACCTTCGGCATATCTATGGCGGTTGTTCTGGCGGCGCTCGGAATATGTGGCCGCCAGCAGGTAGGCTATTGGAAAAACAGTGCCGCGCTTTTTACACACGCACTCGAAGTAACACAAAACAATTATGTTGCGCACTATTTCCTTGCAGAGGAACTTCGTAAACAGGGCAAGGTTTCGCTTGCGATGGAACATTGCAGAAAGGCGCTTGAAATCAAGCCCAACTATGTAAATGCCATTATTACCCTTGGCAGTGTTCTCGCTGAGCAGGGGGATTTAAATCAGGCCATAGGGTATTTCCAGAAAGCGCTTAAATTAACATCCAACTCGGCCTCTGCCTATGACCACTATAACCTCGGCGTTGCTCTGCTAAAATGTAGCAAACTCGACGACGCCGTTGTTTGTTTTACTCGGGCAGTGCAGATTGCGCCTGACTTTGCCGACGCCCATAACAACCTCGGCATTGCTCTGAAGAAACAGGGCAAGTTCTCCGAGGCCCTTGCTCACTTTACTAAGGCCGTCCAACTCAGGTCCGACTGGCCTACCGCTATGGGCAATCTTGCCTTGCTCATTGCCACTGCTCCTGACATCAAAAACCGTGATGCCAATGAAGCCGTTCGCCTTGCCGAACGTGCCTGCGAACTTACGAATTACAGGGACCCGACTTTTCTGGGTACTCTGGCTGCCGCATACGCATCTGCCGGCAGATTCTCCGATGCGGTCGATAGCGCCAAGAAAGCTGCGGCTCTTGCCGACAGATTGAACCAGCCGCAGATTAGAGACCTCATTCAGTACCACCTTTCCTTTTACACGCAGAGCAAACCCTACATCGAGTCTGTCCAAAAGCCCGGTCCCGACAAACCATAAATCAAATTGCCGAATCTATACGATTGACACAAGAGCATAATTCGGTACTATATACGTTGTTTGAATTTCCACTTTATACTTTATACAGGTATATATTTTAGAAAGGTTCAGATATGAAATTGTATCAATGGTTTTGCTCGGTTATTGCCTTGCTGATTATTTGCGGCTGCGGCAACGCTGTTACATTAGTTGAAAACCATCAGGCAAAGGCACTCATTGTGGTGCCTGCAGGGACCAGCCCCCAAGTCGGGCCTGTGGACTCAGTTGATACTGATATCAATCTTAAACATGCGCCGACGTCGGAAGATGCGATCAAACAGGGCCTGAACAACGCGTTTCAGTGGTACACCGCAACAACAAATTCAGTTGCGGTGGGCGCAATGGAATTGCAGTCATACATTGAGAAAGCAACAGACGTAAAACTTGATATCAAAAACGAGAATCAACTTACAAAAGACGAATCATCGTTGAACAGAATTTTTGTCGGGCCGTGCAGGGAGACGGTTGCTTTTATTGACATTTCAAAAATCCAGCCCGAAGGTTTTGTGATTAAGACAAACCGGAACGGCGTTTTCATTGTTGGCGGCGATAAGAATCAGATAGGCATGCCTGCAGACGGCACGCTTAACGGCTGTTACGGATTCTTAGAAAGATGTGTCGGCGTACGATGGCTGATGCCGGGCGAAATTGGTGAGGTTGTCCCAAAGGCCGCAACACTAAATGTTGAAAATGCCGATGTGAAGGTTGAGCCGAAATTATGGGAAAGACGTATTCGCGACTGCCATGCTCATGTGGAATACGGAACCATTGCAAAGATTTTGAAAAAATGGGGTTCGCCGATGAGTGAATGGGAGAAATGCTTTGATCATAATGTTACGAATGCCTGGTTCCGCCGTCATGGTCTTGGCGCAAGGGTTGAAATCAGGGCTATGCACTCGAATATGGGCTACTGGGACAAATACCACGAAAAGTATCCTGATATTTTCGCGATGCAGGCCGACGGCACCCGCATAAATACGAATGTGCGTGAGATGCTCTGCATTTCAAATCCCAAGGCGTGGGAAATAGTAGCGCAGGAAAAGTTTGATGAATTTAAGAAAAATCCGACCCGGACATGTGCGTCGATTCTTCCCAATGACGACGGCGGCAACAGATTCTGTATGTGTGAAAAATGCGCAGCGTGGGACCCGCCCGGTTCGCCGAAAATTTATAACGAAAACGGCAGGGTAGCGATACAGTTGTCGGACAGATATTTCCGCTACTTTAATGAAGTCTCAAAATTAGTTGCCAAGCAGATGCCTGACAGATATTTGGGCGTGTATGCTTATGAGCCGTATAAGGAACCGCCGGTTACATTCAACAAGGTCGCAGACAATCTTTTCGTCGGCTTTGTAGGCTTTGACACCTACTTCAGCGACAAGGAACTCGAACGCAATAAAGACCTGTGGCTGAGGTGGAGCAAACTCGCGAAGAAGCTGTATCTGCGTCCAAATCTGCTATGGAACGGACTTGGCCTGCCGGCAAATTACACCCACAAATTTGCCGACAATACTCGCTTCATGGCCGACAATGGAATGCTGGCGACGGATTTTGACGGTCTTATCGGCAACTGGGGCGGAGAGGGCCTGGATTATTATGTTGCGGCAGAGATGGTCTGGAATCCCTATGCCGACGTCAAAGCGATCATTGATGATTATTGCAAGGCCGCATACGGCAAAGGCGCCGATGAAATGAAGGCCTACTACGACAGTCTTGAGAAATTGACAAATGAGATAGCTGCCGGTGGAAAATACAAAGATAGGTCTGATACCTATTTTCTCGTCGGCTATTATACCGACGACGTGCTGAATGGACTTCAATCGCATGTTGACAAGGCCTTGGCCGCAGTCGGCGATTCGGACAAAAACACTGTCGAAAGGATTAAGCTGGTTTCAACCTCGCTCGATTACACTAAAAAATTGAGGCAGTTATTTTTTGCAGCGAATGCCGCGCGGCTTGGTCAAATCAATGAGGCGGAATATAAAAAAGTAAGAGCTGAAACAGAGAAGTATTTTGCTACATTGGTTACAAGCTGGGCCATTGCGATGCCGCACAACTATATATTGATTGATGATGCAATAGATCCCGGTATATTCCCTAAATAACCCGGTTGGCAAAAATTGATGCGTAACTATATATTGAGTCTGGCTCCGATTGAAAAATAATGCGTTTATGCTGAAGGCCAAGTGGAGTTATAGGCGATAGCAGAGCAGGTACCTCTTAATTGTTTCTTTGGGCGTCGAGAAGCTGCTCAGTTATCATGAATTAAGAGGCAGCTTTGCGTATAATTTTGACGATGATTGTCGCTTTTGCTACATTGGCTGCGAGCAAGTAAAATATTTGCCAAAGTTTGTTTTATTGTTTGACAAATGAATTGCGGCCTCCATAATAACAAAATAACAACCAAATGTGATATTTTTTATAAGGAGTTACATTATGTCGAAAGAAAAACAAAAACAACCCGAGGTCCATATAACCGGCGAAGATTCTGAGGGAGGTATTACCGCAAGCTATGCCAATCCAGATGGCGTAAAGCTGAAAGTTCCCTATTCGTTCTTCGGCTCGATTTACGATGACGATGAAAAGGAAGCTGTGCTGGCGGCGATGAAACAGGATTCGCTTACGATGGGACCGCAGGTAAAGAAATTTCAGGACGAGTTTGCGGCGGTACACGGTGTCAAGCACGCGTTTGCGGTGGCCAACTGCACAACGGGTATGCACCTGTGCACGCAGCTGTTCGGACTCAAGCAGGGCGACGAGGTGATTGTCACGCCAATCACATTCATTGCCACCTCACTGGTGTTGCTGAAAGAAAAGGTTACGCCGGTTTATGCAGATATTGAACCGAGGACTTTCACCATAGACCCTGCAGATATCGCTCGCAGGATTACTCCAAAAACGAAGGCAATCTATGTTGTTCATTACGGCGGCCTTATGTGCGATATGGACCCAATTATGGAAATCGCCAAAAAGCACAAATTATATGTGCTCGAAGATTGTGCTCATGTTCCGGGAGCGGCATATAAGAATCGTATGGCCGGGTCGGTCGGCGATGTCGGGGTGTTCAGCTTCCATTCGCTGAAGAATATCACAACCTGCGGCGAAGGCGGTATGATTACCACAAATCACACAGAATGGGTTGAGGCAATCGAAGCGCTTCGTTGTATGAACCTCTCGCACTGGGATGTCAATGTGCGCGATTATACCATGGGCAATTACAAGCTTCACAAGGTGGTCGATGGCCAATACAGCGATTACTGGATTCCGGGCCATTATGATGTCAATGATGTCAATGGCTACTTTGGCAACAACTACCGCATGAACGAAATCTCGGCTGCGGTCGGGCGTGCACAGCTTAAGAAGCTCGATATGCTCACCAAAAAACGCCAGGAGAATGGCCGATATATCAACGAAGGAATAAAGGGCATCAAAGGCGTCGAGGGAGTTTATGAGCCGCAAGGTTATAAGCATGTTTACCATCTGTATACGCTCTGTGTCGATCCAAAGGTGTTCGATCGTGATGAGTTCATGAGGACGCTTTATCGCGAAGAGGGTGTTCAGGGCATTCTGCACTATCAGCCGACGTATCATTTTACGGCACTAAAAAAACTTGGGATAAAAGGCAACTGTCCCGTAGCGGAGGAATTCTTCTATAAGCGAGTAATCAATCTTCCTATGCATCCGCGTTTAACAAGGCAAAATCTTGATGATACGGTCGCGGGTATTCGAAATACAGCGAAGAAACTGATCGGCAGGAAGAAATAATATTTGCTCAGACAGGCGCTTGAACAAACTGACGATAATCAGCCAGTGGTATCATAGGCTATCGGATGGGCGACTGTGCGAATCCGGGAAAAAGCACAGAAAAATGCTTATGTAAACCATATAAAGCTGCCGGGGATTTCAGCCGGAGTGGCGTTTTGTCGGTTTATGAAAAAGCAGGAAGCACGATGAAGAAAGAAATTGCATTGAGCTGGTCGTTCTGCCATGAGTGTGCTGCTATTTACGAATACTGCAAGCCGATGATTGAAGAGGCGCCGAAATACGGCATCCAGCGGCTTGAACTCTGCGGCGTTACGCAGTCCGACATAGGCAATGCCGATGCATACGTGCATTTCAAGTCTCACCCGATTATCGCTCAAACGCGCGATGAAAACCTTATCAACAGCAACATAGAAAACCTTAGACAAATCTGCCGTCGTGCCCATGAGCTCGGCATGGAAGTCGATATGTGGCATAGAGAAGTTAATTTTCCCGAAATTCTGCTCGAAAGCGAGAAAGGATTGACCACAGAAGATGGGGATATTGATTTTAACGGTCCGTACCTTGACCTGATAGACAAGAAGATTGCCGAATTTTTTGAGAACGTTCCGGAAATTGACGGGCTTGTTTTTACTCCGTACGAATCGCTTTTTCCGATAATTCACGTTGTCAACAAAGAAAAAAATCCGCCTGAGCAGAACCTTCGCAATGTGATGAATGTTTTCAAGCGGGCGTGTGATAAATACAATAAACGTTTTGTGGCACGAACATTTGCTGCGACCGATGAAGATTATGCCCTCATTAACAAAGTCATCCTGAGTATGGATATCAAATCCGATTTTTATGTCTCGATGAAAGTCGTGCCGTTTGACTGGCATCCGTTCCTGCCGATACATCCTATTATAGAGGACCTCAAGGCCACCAAACGCATTGTGGAACTGGATTTAATGGGTGAATACTACGGCCAGGGTGTTGTGCCGTGCTGTTTCCCTGAGGAAATCAAACGATATCTCCGGCATCTGAAAAAGCGAGGGGTCAAGCATATTGTCGGGCGGGTTGACAGGATGGGTGTGCGGACGATGGACACCGCCAATGAGGTCAACGTTTACGCGATGACCAAATTCATGCAGGAACCTGATGCCGATATTGATGATGTTTATAATGAGTGGGCGGCGGCTAAATGGGACGCCAAAACCGCCAAGGCGGTTATTCCCAGCCTCAAGCGCACCTTTGATATTGCAAAGAAGGTCTTTTACATTGACCAGCATCTCCAGAGTCATTGGCAATTTCCTGACTTTTTGATGTTAAAGTGGGCGCGTTTCTTTGGTTATTTCAAACCGGGCGAACCGTTGCGGCGAGCAAGGCTTGAGTGGGCAATCATCAGCGACAGGATAACACCGAGCTGGGAAGAGATTATCGCTGACAAGGACGAGGCAATCAGTCTGATTCAGAGGTGTCTGGATGATTTGGCTAAATCGCGACAGGATATCAAAAAAGAGGCTTACAATTATCTGGTTGACGGTTTCAAAAAGTTTATGGTGTTGGCAAAGGCATACAGGCTTTTGTGTACAATGAGCATCACGTATCTTAAGGTTCTCAAGGCCGACGGCAAAGGCATAGACGCGTTCGTTGCGGAGAAAAATGCCGCCCTGGCCTTGGCCAAAGAAATCGAGGCTGAGTTTGGCGCAGATTTTTATGGTAATATGCCTAAACTGCTTACTGATGACACCGAGCAAATCGCCAGGGAGCTTGAAATTGAGCTGGCAGTTCACAGACAAAACAAGAAGGACAGCCGCATTATCGACTGGGTCTTGTGCGGCGGGATATCGTTTGAGTGGGCGGTGTATAAGCTGACGCATGGCAGTTGGGCCTATCGCGACAAGGACATTATTTATCGGCTGGCCGGCGATAAAATTACCGCCGACGGCTGGTTTGAATATGAATTGAAGATGCCGGCGGGCAATTCGTCCCTTTGTCTGCTCTGGGGCGATACCGGCGAAAAGCGTCAGGCATACGTTGACATCGACGGCAAAAGACAGGTTATCGAAGCAGGTTCAAAAAAAGGGTTTGAGTGGGTTAAAATACCGATGCATTTCGACAAGGCAGGAATTGTGCCGATTCGTGTTACCAAAAAAGCAAAGCTGTCGCCGATGGTTTCACAAATGAAGGTAGTTTGTGGTTTGTAGTCTATTGAAAAAAGCTGCTGGCTTCCCCGCCGCAGGCGGACGAGCTTTCAGAGACAAATTTTGAGAGCGAGGGATAATAATGACTATTCTGGGACTTAATTTCTGGGACATAGTGGTTGTCGTTGTTTACCTGCTGGCGATAACCGGTATTGGTATGTATGCTGCGAAGAAGGTCAAGACCGTCGGCGATTTCTTTCTTGGCGGGCGCAAGTTCGGTAAACTGCTTACGGCAGCCCGCGATTTCGGAATTGGCACAAGCACCGATGAGCCTGTCGTTGTTGTGGGGCAAAGCTATACCATCGGTCTTGCAGGTGTGTGGTACACGCTGATAAACATGGTTGCCACGCCGTTCTACTGGCTTATTCGGCCGTGGTTCAGACGGATGCGGCTGTTCACGATAGGCGATTTTTGTCAGATGCGATTTGGCGGTTCATTCGGCTATTTCTATTCGATATTCGGACTTCTGCTGACCGCTGTTACGATAGGACTTATACTCAAAGGTACTTCGGCGGCGGTTGTGGGTGTAACCGGCAGTGCTGTACCGCCGTGGGTAGTGGTGCTGGTTATGGCGTTTTTGTTTCTGTTATACGGCGCTGCAGGCGGACAGTATGCGGCGGTGTTTACCAATGTCTTTAACGCGTTTTTCATCATTGTTCTGTCGGTGCTTTTGATACCCTTTTGCGTCGTCAAGGCCGGTGGCTTTACCCCTATTGCCAGGGCCGTCAACAATGCCAGTTTTTTTGATTTGTTTGGAACTTCCGCCGGAGAGGTTACCGGCGCCTTTATAGTGGTAACCGCTCTCGTCACGCTTACTGCCGCGATGGGCAATCCTAATGTCGCGACAGTTATCGGGAAAACCGAATGGGAAACGCGAATGGGGATAACGCACGGAATGCTTCTCAAACGTTTCTGCACCGTCGCATGGGCTTTCAGCGGGATATTCTTCCTTGCCTTAAATTCGAATGTAAAAGTTCCGGACGAGGTATTCGGCACCGCAATTGCGACGATACTTCCAATTGGGCTTATCGGGCTGATGGTCGCTGCGATGATGGCAACAGCAATGAGCTGCTGTCAGGGTTACATGGTTATTGCAGGGGCGTACTTTCTGGAGAATTTCTATAAGAGATTGTTGGCAGGCAAATCTGAAAAGCATTATCTGTTTGTCAGCAGAATCGCTTCCGTTGTCTGCGCGGTTGCGGGAATAACGTTTGCTTTGGTATTTCCTACACTTGTTGATCTGTTAAAGTATGCTTGGGTTGTGCCTTCGTTCGTGGGGATGACAATCTGGGCCTCGCTCGCTTGGCGCCGCGTAAATCGCTATTCCGCTTGGACAACAGCTATCGTAACCTTTGTGACTCAGTTGATATGTTCTTACTACTTTAAAATGAGCTTTGTACCGATGTGTATAATTTATATGTCTGTCGGCTGGGTAACGCTGATTGTGGTAAGCCTCCTGACGCCAAGAGAGCCTCAGGACAAACTGGATGAATTTTACGCCTTGCTGCATACGCCTATCGGCCAGGAAGACAAGCTAAAATATGCCGCGGTGCCGATTTTGCATTATTGATAGAGATATTCGAAATTAAGAAAAAAGGTCTGATATATGACAATGGAAAATTCGGAAACTCAAAAATATGCGAATAGTGTTAGCGATCAGGGGCAGCTTGACCCTCAGGAGCGGCTTCGCCGATTGCGTGAAATACAGTTGCCCAATGAACGAAAGATTATCAAGCATCCTGATTTTGAGATTGCCTGGCCGGAAAGGGTCAGCACAATAGGATTTGTTGTCATCACTCTGATTTGTGCGGCAATACTGTTCGGCACGTGGTTTATAGGCAAACTAATTGCTTCTTTATAAAAGAGCAGCCATCTGGTCGATGTCTTTGACGAGTTGCGCAGGCAAACGAGTAACTGCAGAAATTGAACAAAATTCACTTTTTAAAACCAAACTGGGGAGACAAGTCTTATGAAAGTAATCGATATAACGGGCGTTATAGAACCGGGCATGTGGTGGTTTGGACCGCCTGTGCCCAAAGTGGAGTTCACCCAAATAGGCTCACTGGACAAGGAAGGCTGGGTGTCGCATGCGATCACCCTGAGCGCAATCACGGGGACATATCTTGAAACGGGTGCTCACGTTTTCAAGAACGTGCGTACCATCGATGAGGTAAAAGGAGAAGAGTTGGTGCGCGAGGCGGTTGTGGTTAGAGTCAAACCCAAGAGCGGCCTTGAGCATGTTACAAGGGCGGAATTGGAACCGGCAATTTCAAAAATAAGGCCCGGCGATGCCGTAATTATAAACACAGGCTGGTACCACAAGTGGAACGATGAAAACTTTATCTTGGAAAGCCCGCACTTCGAGCAAGAGGCGGTGGAATTACTACTTGAAAAGCAGATTTCCATTCTGTGCAGTGACATGGTCTGCTATGACGACCCGCGTGAGCCGGAAATGCCCCTGCTAAGGAGGATTTTTGCAAAGGGGAGCATGATACTGTCGCCCGTTGTGGGGCTGGGGGAAATCACCAAAGCGAGGGTTAAACTCATCGCTTTGCCGCTTAAATTAAAGGGTGTAAGTGCAAGTCCCTGCAGGGCGATAGTGATTGAAGAATGAGAAATGGTTTATTCGGTGTGATTTCTCGACGAATTGTGTCATTTCGGACATGCTATCCCTTATACTCCTGTTTTTGCCGCAAATCATGATACTTTCTGGTGAGATTCTATATAAATTTGTTGCATTTGCACATATCAAAAGGTACAATAATCTTGCCGATATATAGGAAAAGTTACGGCATATTTTTGGCTTCTAAAATTAAGAACTGGAAAATATTTTCCTCAAGTATCCGGAGGAGAATTTCCATTTAAGGTTGAAAAGTCAAAATGCGTAAAATGAAGAGCTGCCGATGAAATCGAACAAGTGTTCCATAAAAACTTTTTTTGTATGTTTATGTATTCTCGTGGGGACGGTAAATCTGGCATATTGTGCCATTGACGAAGCACATTGGTCTATTATGGGGCCAACTGCAGTTACCTTTGACTGGCGAGGGTCGGATACTACCATTTATTATGGAACTACAAGCGGCGATCTCACCAATTCGATGGCTGCATCTGCCGCAAGTCCGACGCCGGACGCAAACGGCTCATACTGGGAATGCGCGTTGACGGGATTAAGTACCGATACACTGTATTACTACAAAATCGGCTCAAGCGGTACAGAGCATACATTCAGGACTCCCCCGCTTCCAGGGTCATCAGGATTTACGATTGTAGTCGCTTCCGATTTCCAGGAGAGCGCCGTCGGCCTTCCTCATACGTCAGCCTGCATGGACCTGATTGCTTCGGCAAATCCCCGCTTTGTATTGCATTGCGGCGACACAACCGGCGCAGATGACTACGGCGGGACACCCCGGGCGCATACTGTGTACAACCTTATGATGACTAAGTGGTCGCAGGATGCGGCCTACATGCCATGCTTCGGCAACCACGACTGGGATTCGTATGTTCATGTGAGGTGGACTATAGGCCGTTGTGCTTTTCCAAACGCTCAGGATATGCCTGACCGCCCGTGGCCTGGTTACCCTGAAGAAAATGAAGACTGGTGCTGGTTTGATTACGGCAACACGCGTTTTATTTCGTATCCTGAGGGCTGGTCGGGCGGCTGGTCGGATTGGAACACAGATGCTAATGCTGTATTCAGCGCTGCACAAAATGACCCTAATATCGAATGGATAATTGTGTGGGGACACAGGCCTCCCTATTCGACTGGGTATCATTCCAATGACGGAACTCATGATATGGCAGTGTACCTCAACCCGCTGGCGGACAAATACAGCAAATTCAAACTGTGTTTCTCCGGCCATAACCATTTAATGGAAATCAGCGGCCCGCAGGAAACGCATGGCGTCATATATGCCGGCGCCAGTTCGCCGTTCCCCTGCCAAAATTACGAAGTTGCACGAGCGTCGTTTACCACGTTCAGGGCCTTGCATCCTGGTTTTGCAAAGGTAACATTCAATTCTGACAATATTATATTGCAGTATATAGCGGGCGATGACGATACAGGCCATTTTGATTATTCGGAAATTACAGGCACTCATAACCCCGGCGACGTTGTTTATACTTACTACATGATTGATTATAATGCTCCTGCCCCTGATCCGATGACATGGGCCAGCGTACCGGCAGCAATAAGTTCAAGCTCGATAACAATGACCGCCACAATCGCAACAGATACAAGCGGTGTTGAATATTTCTTCCATAACGTGACAGATCCCAAT
>Ga0315294_10005405_pt1 | contig 14009 bp, 13 predicted proteins | sample YL17G13_40_MG_FD_203626 | JGI IMG/M metagenome (GOLD analysis project Ga0315294, IMG submission 203626) | Sediment microbial communities from Yellowstone Lake, YNP, Wyoming, USA - YL17G13_40 | ecosystem: Environmental > Aquatic > Freshwater > Lake > Sediment | place: USA: Wyoming | collected... | reverse complement strand
GGTCGGTTTTGCCAACCGAGGATATGAAGAATTTCTGAAAGGAAAAAAAGGAGAAGATTTCTTGGCAAAATCGAGAGATTATAAAGCTCTGGCTAAAAAAATGGAAATTTTGATTCAGAAAGAAAAACTGAGAAAAGAAATAGGAAAGTGGGGGATAGCTGAGGCAAAAAAATATTCCTGGCCAAAGATCTCAAATCAAGTCCTTGATTTTTATAAATTCTGCAAAAAAAACAGGAAAGAAAAAAACCACTTTAATTTAGAAGAGATATTAAAAAAAATAACCAGTGATGAAGAGTTAGGTCAGATAAAAAAAGAAGACATTTTAAAATGGTTTTAACGCTAAATCAAAAAACGCTCCGGGAGCGTTTTTTGGTTATAATATTTGACAATTAAGGAATCTAAAATAGAATAAGGAAGGAGGTTTTTAATGTCAGTATGGAAGGAAGAGAAGATTGAGCGAGTGGTTAAAGAAATGGAAAAAATTGCTAAGTCTGAGAGGTTTCTAGAAATTCCGCTGGAAGTCATTGAAGAAGCAGGAAAGCTCTTTAAATCGTTAAAAGGGGAGAATTTCATTAGCAGTTACTCTGATATTATCACTGCTCTGGCCTGTTTTTATTATGTGATTAAAACAGATCCTTCATGTCCCGCTATCCCTTTCAAGCAGTTTAAGGAAGCTATTCCAACCGAAGAAGATGGATTTACAATCATACTACGCTACGACCCAAAAAAGATTTTCCGAACTTATCAAAAGATAGTTGAAAAATACGGGATTACGCCACAAACCTGTACTCTTAGACCGACAATCTTCGTAAAGAAGTTTGGTCCAATGATGGGTTTCGACAACGCCACTTTGGAGAAAGCCGTTGCCTTAGCTGAGGAAATGGTCAAAGAGAGGGTTCATCAGGGAAGAAGTCCAATTGTTTCAGCTGCTGCTTGTCTTCGTGTCATTGATTTACAATACGGAAAGAAAAGAGATTTATGGGAAATTGCCAAACTATGCGGTGTTACTGATGCAGCTATAAATAAGGCTCTTACGCTTCCATTCTTTGCTGGTAAAATTCCGAGAAAAGAAGTTAAATACTTGAAAAAGACTGTACTTTTGAGACTTCTTCGGAAACAACTAATCAAAATCTCATTGAGTGATGAAGAGCCGATGCCGATAATTAACCTGAAGAGAAGACTTCGTTTGTCTTTACCTGATGAGTTAAAAAACCACCAGATAGGTCGGAAAGAATTTCTTGGGGCACTAAAAACGTTAGAATTAGAAAATCTACTATTCGTGGTTCCTCTGGGAGAATGTTCAAGAATCGGTCATATACCGGGAATTCACTGCCTTGATTGCGCAGAAAATCTACGATTTTGGTTCCCCTGTCGTGGTGCTAGAGTTCTTTTCAAAAAAAATAAGCCACATCAGTAAAATATCAAAAAGCGCCTTTCGGCGCCTTTTTATTGTTCGTTGTTCACTGTTTATTGCTCGTTGGTCTAATTTTCGGTCCTATTTCCGTATCTTCAATTTGCCAACCCATCTCTTTAATTTTTTTCCTTATTTCATCAGATTCTTTCCATGCCCCATTTTTTCTTAATTTTTCTCTCTCTTTTGCTAATTCTTTTATCACTTCTGGAACTTCTTGTTTTTTGATTTTATCTAAACTGAGGCCAAAAACTTTATCAAAATCTAATAACAAATATTTTTTATCTTGCGTCTTTAACCTTTCATCTTTTATTATTTTCCACATTAAAGCCAGGGCTTTTGGAGTGCATAGGTCGTCATTAATATATTCTAAAAATTTCTTTCGATAATTTTCTGAATAACACGTTTTCCACGATCGTGGAAAACGTGTTACGGAGTTGTTTTTTAGTTCTTTTATCTTTTGATAAATATTATCTAAAGCATTTTGAGCTGACTCAAGAGCAGGAAAAGAAAATGTAAGTTTTGAGCGATAATGCGTCGTCAAGCATAAATAGCGATAGGCGATAGGATTTATTCCTTTTTCAACCAAATCTTTTAGAATAGTAATATTTTCTTTTGATTTTGACATTTTTCCTTCTCTTAAAACAACGAATTCGCCGTGAAGCCAAAAACGGGCTAGATCTTTCTCAAAGGCTGCTTCTGATTGTGCAATTTCATTAGTGTGATGAATAGGGATTAAATCAATGCCGCCAGTATGAATGTCAAAGGGAATACCTAAGTGTTTTGCTGACATAACAACGCATTCAGTATGCCAACCTGGGAAACCTTTTTCCCAGGGAGAATCCCACTCCATTTGTCTTTTTACTCCTGGCGGGGCGAATTTCCAGAGAGCGAAATCAGTCGGATTTTTTTTACCCTCAACTATTTTTATTCTCGCGCCGGCTTTTATTTTTTTTGTTTTTTTGCCAGATAGTTTCCCGTAGTCTTTGATTTTGGAGCTATCAAAATAGATTCCGTCATTAATTTTATAAGTGAATCCTTTTTTTTCTAAAATTTTAATAAATTCAATTTGCTCTTTTATATATTCCGTTGCCTTAACCCATATTAATGGTTCTTTTATATTCAATTTTTTTATATCTTTTTTGAAAACGTCAGTATAAAATTGGGCGATTTCCCAAGCGGTTTTTCTCTCTCTTTTTGCGCCCTTTTCCATTTTATCTTCTCCAGTGTCGGCATCAGAAGTTAAATGTCCGACATCGGTGATATTCATTACGTGTTTTACTTTGTATCCGTTATATTCCAAAACTCTTTTTAAAATATCTTCAAAAATATAAGTTCTTAAGTTCCCAATATGGGCAAACCAATAAACTGTCGGTCCACAAGTGTAAAGCCCAACCTCTTTTTTCTTTAAAGGCTTAAAACTTTCTTTTTTTCTGGTTAAGGTGTTGTAAAACTTGATCATGTTTCTATTGTAATATTTTACTCGAGATTTCGATGTTTTACAAATGATTATCTAGATGCCGATAAATTAGTAACGGCATATTTTATCCCTACACCAAAATTTGGTAGTGGCGGATTGACCCCGTACCAATAAAAAAGATGACGATGGTTTTAGCCCCACACCAATGAAATTGGTCGTGGTGGCTTGACAAAATTTCATTTAAATTTTATTGTATTTTAAGAGGAATAGAATTATGAGGAATAGAACATTAAAAACTAAAAAGGGGATGAGATGAATGGAAAAAGAAGTAGATTTACAACCTATCGGCATATCTTTAGATCACGCAAATAAAGAAACCCGCAGAGCAAAGCAGTTGGTTGATAAATGTCCTGAATGTGGCAGCTCAAATCTTATTCATGATTATGATACTGGCGAAACTGTTTGCGGAGAATGTGGACTGGTTATTTACGAGCAAATGATGGATAAGGGTCCAGAATGGCGAGCTTTTACCGAAGAGCAAAGGGTATCTAGGACTCGCGTTGGGGCTCCAACATCTTATACAGTTCATGACAAGGGCTTGTCTACAACTATAAGTCAGGTAGGCTATGATGCTTTTGGAAGAAAACTTCCACTAACTACACGTATTCAGATGTGGCGTTTGAGAAAATGGCAGACAAGAACAAGAGTTCATGCTTCAGTTGAAAGAAATCTGGCTCAGGCAATGAATGAACTTGACCTTCTCTGTAACAAATTATATATTACCCCGACGACTAAGGAAAAAGCTGCAGTTATATACCGAAAAGCTTTGGACAATAGTTTGGTTCGCGGTCGATCTATTAAAGCAGTTGTGGCAGCAGCTCTATATGCTGCATGTCGAGATGGTGGCCTTCAAAGAACTCTTCAAGAGATTACTAGAGCAACTTTAACCCTTGATAAAAAAGATGTTGCACGATGCTATAGACTTCTGTTACGTGAACTGAAAATACAAATGCCATTTCCTTATCCTGTGGGATGCATTTCAAAAATTGCTGAGAAAGTTAATATCTCTGGAAAGACTCAAGGATTGGCAATACAGTTACTTAGTCAGGCCGGAGAGAAAAAATTCGGAAAATTGGCCGACCAGGGCAAAAACCCTACGAGTATGGCTGCTGCTGCTTTGTATCTTGCTTGTTTATATAATAATGAAAAAAAGACACAGAAAAATATTGCTGATGCTGCTGAAGTTACTGAAGTGACCATTAGAAATCGTTACCTCACAATAGTAAGGGCATTAAACCTGAAAGTTCCTAAACATTAGTAAGGGACGCGAAAGCGCCCCCCTTTTTATTGAAGATACTTGACAGAATGTAAGTATGGTGATATAATAAGGGCATAGAATAAGAAAGTTCTTTTATAAACGAGAAAGGGAAAATTTGACACTTGAACTTTTTGCGGCATGCCGCAAAAAGTTCAAGTGTCAAAGATGATGGAAAATGGAGCAAATCTTGGTTTTAGTAAACCGGAAGCCGACTAGAGAGTCCATAGCTGCTATACAGAAAATCATTTATCAGATGTCATTGAGTCAGCTCAATGAGTTTGAGGCAAAGATTTCATTAACAGAAGATGATTTGAGACGGACTCAAATGGAGTTCCAGGATAATCTGAGATTGTTCACTGTTTGCAAAATTACCGAAAGGAAAGCCGATCTAATCGTTGAGGAAATTGAGACAGGAAAATGGGACACCGAAGAATATTCTGAAAAACTAAAGTCTATACTGTTGCAGTTTTTTTCCAAAGTGTTATCAATGCGATTAGCAGGAGCGCAGTTTTCAAGGAAAGCTGATGAGATTAATAAAAAGCGAGGCGTTTCCGATAAGATCAAAGCGCAGATAAGCTATGTAGCAGCAAAATCTCTGGAAATGTCGCGTCATCCAAAACCTTAATCATCCCTTTCTTTTTCTTTTTAGCTCGTGAGAAATCATTAGTTAGAAAGAGAAATAGTTCATTGAAAAAAATATTGAGAAGAAAAAAAGTTACCTCCGTAGAAAGGGAATCAATAATGGTTTCTTATCTACGGAGGTAATGATAAAAATGTCAGACAGAAAAAGTACTCTGAAACCTGAGGATATAGTGCGGCAAACGACAGAGATAGGACGGCTTGCAAGATTGCTTCAACGGGATCGCACGGATGAAATAAGTGAAGCAACTTTCAAGTCGATCGAAGGATCGGTGAAAAGTCTCATCAGTATGATGCGGCAAATTGCTTTCAATTCGGAAACTGTAGTTCAAAACATAACCAGAGGTTTCGTTCTTGCCCAGGGAGATTTCTTTTATCTTCCTGACTTGTTTGAAATACTGAGAGAATACGGATTGCCTAACGACTTCGCCCCAAATCTGATCGTTGTGGCTCTTTCCTCTTCGCCTCGTGATGAATTTGGATTCGTTCTGAGGCAGACAGATGGGAAAGACCTCAAGATCATTGCTCGAAAAGAAGGGGATAAAAACGCCGAAACCGTTATTGAAACATTGATTGCAATTTGTAACGAAAGACGCGCACGTAAAGAAGCACTTATGTCATCGTAAATTTTGAGGACAACCGTTTCAGTGCCGCAAGAGCAAAGCTGAGAAAACGTTCCTCAGGATAAATCATCTTTTCTTCTCTTTTTCTTCGAATTCACAAATTATTTGTGAGTTGGAAGGAGAGCCAGTTCTTTTTAAAAATTATAAAATAAGAGAGAAGAACCTCGGTCACCTAATTTGTTTATTAGTTTTTTAAAATATAACTTGTAAATACATTAGGTGACCGAAGTTGGAAAAGAAGACTACAGCAAAGATCGTTAAGATTGAGTCAGGAAAAGAGGAATTAATGCTAGAGGAAGACGTTAGTCAGATGATGCTTGCTATGTCTTTCACAAACCGAAATTTTGGAGAGACACTAGGCGCTTTTGTGTCATCCGACGAAGACGAGGGACCTGAGGACAGCCATCAAAAACAAGTGGTAAAACAAGTAAAGTGGATAGTAGAAAACCGGGTACAGCGCGCAATCGAAGGAGGAACAGGAATGCGATTAGCGGGTGAGCAGCTGACAATCAATGGAAAACAATTGCTGAAGGCCATTTCAGAATGGGCGAAGAAAAGCGGAATCGATAGGGTAAGACTTCGGCTGAAACTGAATAAGGTTTCAGAAGGAGCTTTCCAGCAAAGACATCCTTCTCGTTGGACGAAGAAGTATAAGCTAAAGATCTACTTTCTAAGAACAGAAGATGACAGGTTTCCCAAAACCGGAACCACAATAATGGCTATTGATGAATTGCTGGTCAACGAAACAGTACTGCAATTACTGGATGCCACATGGTTTGCGCATACTACTTACAATTTAGTGCCGAACCAATCGATTTCTTTTGAGCTAGTGATGAGGAATCCTCAAGTACAGCCTTTAGAATCAGTACTCTTTTCCTAAAAAATCTTCTCTCTTTTTTCTTTTAATAAAAATTTTTCAGAAACTGTTTTAAATAGAATAGTCAAAACCGTGTTAAAATAAAATAAATATGATTTCCTATAAAAAAATTATCATTCCTACAAATCTACATCCAGATACCATTATCGCTATTTTTATATTGAAAGAGTTTGGAAAAGAAGCTTATCCTGGAATTGAAAATGCGGAGATTGAGATTCTAAACACAATTCCAGAGAACGAAACACTCGATTCTTTATCGAGAAAAGGATTTTTTCTTATTGACATAGGTGGCGGTAATTTTGACCACCATTCTAGGAACAAAACTGCTTCTCAGTTAATAGCGGATGATCTTAATATTACAAATGATCCTGCCTTGTCTAAACTTTTAACCCTAGCAGAGCGAGATGATAAATATGGCTTGGGAACTATTTCTACAGATCCAATTGATAAAGCTTTTGGATTAGCGGGCCTTTTATCAAATTTAAATAAGAGTTTTCCAGCCGATCCTCAAAAAATTATTGACTTAATTTTTCCAATTATTTGCGCTCACTATTTTGAAGAAAGACGACGCTATAAAGATCTTCCAGAAGAATTTAGCCAAAAATTAAAAGATAAAAAAGCTGAAGTTTTTATAGTTAAGCAAAAAGATAAAAAATTAAAAGTAGTGGTGATTGAATCAGATAACCCTAGTATTATCGGTTGGTTGCGTTCAAGTATTGGTGAAAAAGCCGATGTTGTTTTACAAAAAAATTCCTCTGGTAATGTAAATATTATTACACGGCCCTTAAAGAGAGTCGATCTTAGATTAGTAGCCGCTTTTTTAAGGCAGGAAGAAATAAATGTTGGTAATAGAGACATCAAAATATTACCCTTGGAAATTATAAAACCTGGAAAGATACAGGGAATTCCTGAATGGTATTTCGATTTAGCTACTAATTCTATACTAAACGGAGGGATCAATCCCAAAGGAACACCTCCTACATCTATTTCGTTTGAAAAAATAAAAGAAATAATAAAAGAGGGTTTAGCCGGAATTTTTTCGCAAAAAAGTACGCAAACAAGAATCGAAGAAGCTAAATATTTTCTTGAAGTTCGAGTTCCCCTTGATGCGGCAAAGAAGATTAGAGAAATGATCGAAAGTCAAGTCTCGGGTATAAAAATTCATTTGCCAGAAAATTATCATTTTACACTAATTTATTTAGGAGAATATAGATCTGAAGAAATTTATAATCTTATTGAAAAGGTCAGTGGTGTTTTGGAAAAAATTAATTCTTTTTCAGTAATAATTGATAGCAAAAACCTAAGAGTCGGTGAGGTGCCGGGATATAAAACTAAATCCTCATATTTTTTAATTGAAGAGAATCAGGGTGGCAGAGAACTAAAGGATATCCGTCTTGAGTTAGAGAAAATAATCCCACGTTTCCAACGTCAGGAATTCTTTCCGCATTTGACTGTGACCACGGCCATCGCTGGGGTTGAAGAAAAAATTATCAGTGAAGCGGAAATAAAACTCAAAGAAGAATTTAAGGTTAATTTTTCTGTGGAAAAGATCAGGCTTACTGAAATTATTAAAAAACCAAACGGCTTATTAGTTTACAGGAACAAGCATTATTTCTCATTGTATGTTTTAGGCACGAACATTTTGCACTCCTAATCTAAGAGCTTGGTTAGGAGTTTTTCCATTTAAAGCACAATGTTCCAGGTCATTGTAATACATATTCCAGAGTCTTAGTTGGTATTTTAATTCTTCTTCGTTTCTAAAGACTATTCTATCATAGAAAGATTCTTGGTCAGTTCTGTGACTTCTTTCTACTTTTCCATTCTGTTGAGGTTTGCCAGGATCAATTAGGTAGTGCTCGATGTTTAAATTATTGCATAAGATATCAAAAGGATGAAGTCTGGGATTTATTGGGTCAGCACTCTTTAAATATCCTACGTATCTGTTGGTAAAGCAAACATCGTTATCTGTTTTGATTGCTAAAATCTTAAAAGGAGCTGTCTTAACCAATTCTTTTAAAAAGATTAAAGCATTGTGAGTCGAACGATCGTCATAGATCTTGAGATATCTCCACCTGGTAGCTGAATCAATAGCCGTGAATTGATAATATTGCCTGTTTTTAAGCAGTTTAGGAACATATTTGATGTCTATCTCAACCAGTTCTCCAGGTTGAAGAATTGCTCTGACATATTTGTATCTTATCTTCCTGATTCTGTATTTCCTGGTCAGTCCCTCAGTCTTTAAGATCTTGCCAATAGTTCTTTGATGAATCAAAATACTCTCGTCTTCTAATTGCCACTTCAGTTTCAGGGCGCTTAATCTGGTTTCTTTCCTTAACTCAATTATTCTTTCTTTAACTCTAATTGGTGTTTCTTTGGGATGAGATCTAGGCCTGGTTGATTTAGCTTTCAAACCTTCAATCCCATGTCTCCGGTAACTAGACAACCAGTATTTGATTGTTCTCTCTGAGAAAGGAGAGATCTTGGATAGAGTTTTAATCCTGATTTCTTTATTCAAGATTGGCTTTATCCATCTTAACCTTTCTTCTTTTGTATCTTTGGGCATAGTTTTCATACGCCCTTAGATTAGCAAAAAAGTGCAAAATGTATGTGCACATTACCTGTATTCATTGACAAAATAAATTTAAAATGTTATACTCTATAAGATAGCTCTTTCAAAATAGATATTCTTATTAAGAGGGATTTTCCGTGTAGGTGAATTGTCTATTAAAATTTTGATAGATAATTCACCTACACGGAGGAACAAAAATGAAAGCTTTAGCGCATTTTTGCGCGGACGCTGACGCATTGTCTGGAATAGAAAAACTAAGAAGATTCGGTAAAAACAAAATTCCTGGGATAAATGATGCTGAGATTGGTTTTTGGGGAGGGGAGTTAGATCCCTTTCCTAAAGAAAATGTAGTCTTTGTAGATACCAGTCCAAATGGTCTAAAGGCCGATCCTCAGAAAGGGATTTTCGTTTTTAACCATCATCCACATAGCATGTATCCAGGCCAAACTGCTTGCAGCATGATCGATAAGGAATTTGGTTTAACTGACGAAAAAAACGCAGAACTTACTGAATGGGCTGCTACGAATGATTTCTTTCTGACGGGTGATCCGTTAGTCATCACGCGGGTCATCATTGAAATGCATTCAGATTACAGCGACGACGAAGTGTACAAATGGTTTGCATCGCACATTGATGCACACTTTAATGCGCCTGAACTTTCTGCAGAAAACTTGGGAGAAGGTCTAAAACTCTTTGAAGAAATGATAGAAAAATTCATTGACGACAAAGAGTGTCTTCCAGGAACAGAGGCTATTCTTTCTGACTGGCTTCGACGGGCAGAAATCACCATTTGTAATAAAATGGCGTTACCGCATCGAATTGCTGTCCATCTTGCTTACTTTGGAAAAGAAGAAACAGAGAATTGGTTTTTAGTAGTTCTGCGGAGCGTTGAAGAAGGACAACGAATTTTCTTACAAGCTGAAGAAGACTTCAAAAAGGCGGAAAAGATCATAGCTGGAGACAAGGTTATCGTCATTGCTGAGAGCGGAAACCTAAAGTTTCATAATTTCGCCAGAGGCAAAAGGGCGAGAGAGATGTTGGGGATAAAAACAGAGCCAATAGTCCTTGTTTTTAAGCCCAATAACAGCGGCTTCCAGATATTCCCTAACAAAAGCGGTTTCAGGCTTGAGCAGACGGCTATTGACCTGAGAATGGAAATCCTTGGACAGAGAGGAAATCTCATACCACTCGGTTGGCAGACTGTAAAAGAAGGAACTCTTGAAGGCACGGAACCTTTGTATTTCCATAATACAGGGATGCAAATGTTGATGTGGGGATGGCGGACAGCGCCAAACGTTAGGCCAATGGATATAACTCAAGAGACAGTGAAAAGAATTGTATGTGACAATGCACGTTCTTAGTTCCACCCTCTTTTTTTATTGGAAAAAATCTTGTTTTAAAGATTTTTTTTTGATATTATAAGTTAATATAAATGGTCTCGAATTAAAATAATAAACTTTAATTTTTAATATGAAAAAAATTGACCTAATTTTATCAATAATTATTGGCTTAATAGTCGGAATTTTCTCTTCGTATATTCTAGGGCAAGTTGGATTTGCAACCAGTTCTTGGATATTCATAATTCTTTTTCCCATTTTGGCCTTCCTGGGAATGTATATCGCTTCATTGATCGGGCAGAAATTTTTATTTATCTATCAGGCGGCCAAATTCTTTTTAGTTGGAGTTTTAAATACTCTGATAGACATAGGAGTTCTAAGTTTACTGATTGATCAAACTAATATCGCAAAGGGGTTGTTCTATAGTGTTTTCAAGGCGATTTCTTTTTTGGTGGCAACAACCAATAGTTATTTCTGGAATAAATTTTGGACCTTTGAAAAACGAGAAGATGTGAGAGCCCGCGAATTTTTAAAATTCCTGATAGTCGCGACAGTTGGATTTGTAATTAATGTTGGAGTAGCTTCGGTTGTCGTTAATGTTTTCGGTCCCAAGGTGGGGATATCAGAGAAAATCTGGGCAATGCTGGGCGCAGTTGTTGCTGCTTTCTTTGCTTTCATTTGGAATTTCTTAGCTTCAAAATTTATTGTTTTCAAAAAATAGAATATGTTAAATTTAGTTTTATATAGAAAATACAGGCCGCAGAGTTTTTCTGAAATCATTGGGCAGGAACATATTGTTCAGACCTTGACTAACGCATTGTCTGCCGGAATGATTTCCCACGCTTATTTATTTCACGGGCCAAGAGGTTCGGGAAAGACTACCATTGCCAGACTTATGGCCAAAGCCGTCAATTGCGAGAACAGAAAAGAAAAGGATTTCGAGCCCTGCAACAAATGCTCGTCTTGTTTAGAAATTATGGCGAGCCGTTCTATGGATTTAATTGAAATTGATGCCGCATCTCATCGCGGGATTGACGAAATAAGGGAGTTGCGGGACGGAATAAGATTTGCGCCGGTAAAATCGAAATATAAGGTTTTTATTATTGACGAATCTCACCAATTAACCAAAGAAGCGGCTAACGCACTTTTAAAAACTTTGGAAGAGCCGCCTTCACATGCTATTTTTATTTTAGCCACCACCGAGATTCACAAGATGATTCCGACAATTATTTCCAGGTGCCAGAGATTTGATTTTCGAAAACTAACAATACCTGAAATTATAAAAAGACTGGAAATAATTTCCAAAAAAGAAGGAGTAAAGATTGAAAAACCCGCGCTCGAGTTGATCGCCCTAAATTCTGGAGGCGCAATCAGGGATGCCGAAAGCTTATTGGACCAGGCTTTGACTTTTTCCGGTACTATTGGTAGAGAAAGAGAGATAAAAGCCGAGGATATAAAGGATATTTTAGGACTGGTTGAAGTTGGCTTAATCCAGAAGTTTACTGAATTTATATCTCAAAAAAAAGCGTCAGAGACCATTAGTTTTTTAAACGAGATTTATGAGAAAGGAGCAGATCTTCAAGAGTTTAATAAAACATTAATCAATTACTTAAGACAAGCTCTGATTCTTAAGATTACAGGAGTAAAAGCTGGAAATCCGATAATTACCGGCTTAACAAAAGAAGAATTCCAAAAGCTGGAAATCCAGGCGCAGCTATTTCAGGAAAGTGATATTAGGAAAATGCTGGATTTATTCTTGGATGCCGAGAATAAAATGAAATATTCGCCAATAACCCAGTTACCGTTAGAGTTGGCGATAATTGAAAGTTGTGGATTGTCTGATAACTAAGAACTAAAAACTAAAAACTGATATTTTGCGGGGTGGTGTAACGGTAGCACAGTGGACTTTGACTCCATTAATCTTGGTTCGAATCCAAGCCCCGCAGCAAATAAAAATCGCCCCTATGCCTGACGGCCGGGCGGTTTTTTGGTTGACAAAAATAAAAAGATATTATAAAATTATGGAATGAAAAGAAGAAGAGGTGAATGATATGGATAATGAAGAAATGGGTAGGATATCTTTGACTCTCGTGGAGAACTACTGGATGACAACCGCCTTTTCGCCTGAAGGCTTAACAAAGATAGGTGACAAGCTTGAGGAAATCTCCAAGGCAACAGGAATCCCGCTTGGAGAACTGAGAAAGTATGCTGCTGAATTAATGAAACGCCTGATAATGCGTTCTGCAAAACACCCAGATCGAATAATTCGTCAAATATTAGGCAAGGACAAATAGAACGTAGAAACAACAATACCAAGCCTCAACCCATTTTCATTAAAATCAGCACTTTTTACTTAAAGAGAGTTAAATACCTCTCTTTTTTTATTCCATCCATGCTTGATGATACAAGACCTATTATCTTAAGTCAAGCAGTTGCCATAGTGGCAACTGCTTTTAGCATATTCAAACTAGGAATTTCTTTCTTTAGGTAAGGAGTTCCTCTTTTCCAGACAGCATAGATTCTGGAGACCAACTTTCTGGTAACAGCGCAAACAGCGACAGTATATTTCTTTCCTTCCGATCTCTTTTTCTCATAATAGAGTTTTAATTCAGGATCATATCTTCTGGCCACGCTGGCTGCCACAAACAGAGCTCTTCTTAAATGAGGCGAACCTCTTTTGGTTAGCTTCCCTTGGTTATTCAGGCAATGGCCTGACTGACGGATCCTGGGATCTAAACCTGCAAAAGCCACCATCTTTTTATAACCATCAAATTTCTTAACATCTCCAATCTCTGTCCAGATGGTAAAAGCTAGTTTGAAACCAATGCCAGGGATGCTTTCCAATAGTCTGACCACAGTCTCTTCAGAGTATCTTTCTTTCAGGAAAGAAACTTGTTCTTTAATAGTTTCTCCTATCTTATCTTCTATTTCCTTGAATTTATTATCTAAGGACATCAAATCTTCGTTTTGTTCCTGGAACTTTAAGCCTTGGCCCATGAGAGAGAATTTGTGTTTTTCTTCTGTTAACTTCTCTAATCCTCTTTGCAAGGTTTTAGCTGTTAAGTCCAGCTCTTTTGAATCAATCTGATAACCTTCTCCTTGAGCCAATAACTTAGCTATTATCAAACTGTCAGTAGCATCTGTTTTCTTTTTTCTGATGGTAGTTCTAATGAATTGTTTGACCAGGAGAGGATTGATTAACTTAAAGATAAAACCTCTTTCAACAAGGATTCTTAAAACTAACAAATGGTAACCTCCGGTTGACTCACAGCCAGAGATTAGTTTCTTTGGAAGTTTAACATCATTCAACCAATCTGTTATTGATTGATAATCGTTGTTTATTTGAAAATACTTATTCTTTGTTCTAAGATTGGTTAAAATTCCATCCAATTTGCTTTTAGAAACATCAAATGCTAAGTAATACATGTTTTAATATATTTTAGTTAATTTCAACCTTCAAGAAAGAGAAGAGAAAGAAACCAGATGCAAAGATGTCTGAAATGATGTATGCTCAAAGCAATCTTGTAGGTGATAGTGGGCTAATCCCAAACCTATTATTGGCCTCTAATACGCACCAATCAGACCACATTCTGTTTAAAAGGACAGAAATCCTAAGGTTCGAACTGTGGCTCTGGTTGGTGCTTATTATATTCCATCCATGCTTGATGATACAAGATTCTAACATCGTCCATCAGGGTGAGCAAAAAGAATCGCCAATCCGGCGGTTTTTAGTTTAGCATGTTTTAGGCACGAACATTTTGCACTCCTAATCTAAGAGCTTGGTTAGGAGTTTTTCCATTTAAAGCACAATGTTC
>Ga0315294_10005404_pt1 | contig 14010 bp, 13 predicted proteins | sample YL17G13_40_MG_FD_203626 | JGI IMG/M metagenome (GOLD analysis project Ga0315294, IMG submission 203626) | Sediment microbial communities from Yellowstone Lake, YNP, Wyoming, USA - YL17G13_40 | ecosystem: Environmental > Aquatic > Freshwater > Lake > Sediment | place: USA: Wyoming | collected... | reverse complement strand
CTATAAAATCACAACCGAGGCCCAACATCCGGACGCTGTGCTTGCGGCGATGGGATACAAAGACCCCTATCTGATTGGAGAAAAAGACCAACTTAAAGTTATGGCCACCTTTAAACGAATCCAAGCCGAGACCCAGGTTGAAATTCATGTTTCTCAAATCGATGCGATTGCAGTAGGCGGGCCTGTTTTAGAAATGCTTGATAAAATTCGAGATGAGATAGCCGCAAAATTTAAAGAAAAAATAGGCCATTAAGGCAACTAAAATACCCGCCTTGGATGGCCAATATTTTAAAAAGGAGGAGAACATGGCAAACAAGAATCATGGAAAAATCCACATTGGCGGGACCATTCATGTCGAGGGACCGGATCTTTTAAGGCGGTTGGCGGAGGGGGCGGAAGTCACTTTTGAAGAAGAAAACATGGAATTTTATTTGAAGGTCAAAAACGCGGCCGGCAAAGATTCCCTAAAAGAGATTACACCCTGGATTGCTCTTTACAAAGCCGACGTGGAAATCACCAATGATGTCAACTATGACGACGAACCGGTCTGTGAAACCTTCGGCCTGATGTTTAAAGGAAAAGATGGCCGGAGATTTGATCTTCACTTTTCCATTGACCAGGCTCGAGTAGCCGCGGAATTTTTAAATGCTTACGTGAGGGCGCATGATTCTCAGGCAAGCCTAAAAAGATCGGTTCCCGTCCAGGGCTTACAAGAGCAGGCAAGCTAAGGAAAAGCCGGAGCCAATTAGAAGGTGAGCCGGGGCCGTTGCAGCGGCCCGTAAACCCCGCTCCGGTGGCAAGGCCGGGGAGTGAGATAGAAGATGAAGATATCGCAAAACAAAACTGGCAAGTGGGTAATTGACTTCACTTGCAGAGGCCGGCGGATCACCCGGGTCATCGGCCCCAGCAAGCGCGAAGCTGAGGCCGCGGCCGCTGCCATCAAGACCGATATCGTCCGGGAAAAGTATGATCTCTTCCGGAAGCGCCAGGAAGTCCTCTTTGAGACGCACGCGGATGAATTCCTCGAGCTCTACTCCAAGCAGAACAAGCGCAGTTGGGCCCGGGATGAGGTCTCGATCGGACACCTGAAGGCTTTCTTCCGCGGGAAGAACCTGTCCGAGATCACGCCGGATGCGATCGAGAAGTATAGGCTTGAGCGTCGGGCTGCCAAAGTCAGCGACGCTACGATCAACCGGGAGCTCGCCTGTCTGAAGACCATGTTCAATAAGGCCATCGAGTGGGAGCGCGTTAAGACAAACCCGGCGGCGAAGATCAAAAAATTTAGGGAGGCGAACATCCAGGAACGGATCCTAGCCATCGATGAAATGAAGCGACTCCTAGAAGCGGCCGCGACGACACTCCGACCGGTTCTGGCCCTAGCGCTCAATACCGGAATGCGGCGCAGCGAGATCCTGGGCCTGCGCCGGAGGGACGTGGACTTCGTCAAGGGATTCATCCTCCTCGAGGATAGCAAGAGCGGTAAGGCGCGGAAGATCCCGATGAACAGCTTGATCTTCGACCTGCTCAGGGAAAGGAAGCGGGAGGGCGAATTCGTATTCCCCAGCCAGGACTCTCATGGCCAGGTGCAGCCACTGCGGGACGTGAAGACTGCTTTCAAGGGCGCCTGCCGGCGAGCCGGGATCAAGGCCCTTCGCTTCAATGATCTCCGGCATACAGCCGCAACAAAGATGATCGAAGCCGGCGTTGATCTGGTCACTGTCTCCCGGATCCTGGGGCACGCCTCAATTCAGATGACGATGCGCTATGCTCATCCGACACCCGAGAACATGCGCCGGGCGGTTGAGAAGCTGGGCGATATCTTCGAAAAGAGTCGAGGCAAAGTCGAGACCGTCGAAATCAGGCGGCCCGTATCTCAAATAAAATCATTCAATTAGGAGCGATGATTTCCTGACTTCGAATCCAAAGGTCGGGGGTTCAAATCCCTCCGGGCGCGCTCTCCCATTTCCTTCACTTTTAAGGCCATTTTAAACTTTGTCCTTTCAATCCAAGACCCATAGTATCAGCGTAATTCAACCGAATCTGTCACAACGGCGTCACACGGGGAGAGGTCTGTTATAAGCTCAGGTGGTTCTCAGCCATCAGACCGGGGTTCGAATCCCCGTGGCGCTGCCAGCTTATTTTCCCATTTTTCAATGCATTAGGTTTTCCTGACTTTCAACCGCCGTACTATATTTTCAGCGCAAGACAACTCAACTTGTTACGTATTTGCAACGCGGGGAAAAGTCTGCTTCTATTTTGGTATTTCTCATAACCCTCTCTCATGCCGGAGGGGGAGGTCCGGATGATTTCCGGATCATCGGGCACCGCTGACGGCTTCCAGGTTGCCCTCCCGCGTCCCCAGCCGTCCTTGACATATTTTGAGCTCCGATTTATGTTCGCTCACAGAGGTTGGATGGGATAAGTGAGGCGAAAGTGCGCTCGCGGGCAGGCGCAGCAGAAAAGTAAATTCCTATGGACTCCAACACTTTAAGGACTATCAGATCTACCGGCCGCCCTGGTGTCAGGCGGAGAGGAAAGCATGGGAAGATAAGGCCAATCGCTTCGGTTACAAGACTATGGAGTTCTTGCATGGTACACAGTGGGATAGAATCTGAAGATATTGGAAAATAGTACATCTTGGTTGTCGTTTCGGATTTTGCGGAGACCGGATCCGGGCGGATATCTCGTACAAAAATATTTTTTCAAGGTCGCTCATGAGGTTCATCATATTTATTAATCGAAGCCCTACCGCTTACCGCGGATCAGGCTGCAAAGAAAGCGTCAAAGAGAGGTGAAGGATTTTTTATATCGCTGGGATAGCCTTCCCTGATTGACTTCCGTGAAATATTTTTGATATATAAACTCAAAGGGGAAAATGCGATGAACTGGTTAGGCCCGAGGAATCATGAACGGTCACATCTTGAGTCATCCACCTCGGCGATGTGCCAATTTTCTCTCAGATCACGCAAACGATACGGAAAAAATCTAAAGTAAAATTGATTTAGGGAGGAAGAAGTGTCTTATTCGGCTATGGTATATAGAGTCTTTTTAGCATCACCAAGCGATGTTATTGAAGAACGAAATGTCGCCCGAGGAATTATCAATGAATGGAACTACGTGCATTCATTTCCACGTGGCCTGATGCTTCATCCAATAGGTTGGGAGACACATTCCATACCTTCTATGGGAGATCGTCCTCAAGCTATACTCAATAAACAGATTCTAAAAGATTCGGATTTACTTATAGCGATTTTCAGAGCGCGGCTCGGTACGCCGACGGGAGATTCGCGAAGCGGAACCGTTGAGGAAATCGAAGAACATCTCAAATATAATAAGCCTGCCATGTTATATTTTTCGTGCGCCGAAATAAACCCAGATGATATCGATCACGACCAATATATTGCGCTTGAAGCATTTAAGAAAGCTTGTGAGGCTCGGGGTTTAATCAAACAATATTTAGATATAAATGATTTTAGAGAAAAGCTTTCAAGGAATTTAGCGATAATGTTAAACACTTCTCATTTCGACAAGCGTCTTCAACCTGTTGAAAGTCAAGATAAATTGTTTCCTTCGGCTAAAAGAATGTATGAAATATATTCCTACTTATGGCATTGGCTGTATAAATTAAAGGAAATCATAATAAGACCACCTATTGATAAAGAAAATTATGAAAAAGCTTATTATGAAGTCAATGAAACATTAGCTAACAATATTCCTTTCCTTGATATAGCTGTTCGAGATCACACCCGCAAAATATTATCGATAGCGCAATTCATTAATATTCAGATCCAACATCCGCAAAGGGATCGCTATATTTCTAGTAAATTTCAAGAAGATAAAAAGGAATTTATTAATTATTTGGACGCAATTGAAGAAGTTATCCGAAGCAAATGATTTTGAACAGAATTATTAACCAAGGTTTTTCGGAGGATCCAGAAGATTTGAGAAAGAAACAGGATAACATACTAATTTCAAGAAGATATACATCTGAGGGAAATTATGGTTCCTCATTTTATTATTAAATCTGGAAGGGCTACGTGAGCATGATTGAGGCATTAGAAGCTTTCAGAAATAACCGTCTTGAATTATGGTGTCCCAAAATAACTGTTCGCAAACAAAAAAGCGAAAAGCTTATTGAATATTCGGGTGCCGGCCTAATCCGGCAGAACCAAAACCGAAGGCTTGAGTTTGTTCTGATAGAAAATCCCTCGCCATCTGTTTCCGAGAACTTAAAACGCATGTTGGATCATAATGTGAAGGTCGGTAAGCTTATTTCATCCGATGATTATTACTCACTCGAAGCAATTGATTTATCAGGATTGAATTGGACGGCTAATCGTCTCTGGATTTCTCACAGCTTCGGTCCCGCCGGCTCAATCGCATACGGGGATGTTTATATTTTGGAACATAAGGGTTATTCTGATTCTCAAAATAACACTATTAATATTGAGATCTTCGATAATATAAATCTTCCTCTCCCCGAGGCCACAAAAAAGACCATTAAATTAGGATCGGATGAATTGGCTTCTTGGCGACGAAATATGGTTAATATCAAAATCGGCCAATTTGAAATTACGATATTAAATGAACCTGGCTTTCTGACCGTTTCGGCCGCGGCGGATAATGAAAACTTTCCTGGAAACTTCGAGACACGCATTATCGAAGCTCTTCAGTTTATTTCATCACGTACTATACATTGGGGAATTCTTTGTAAGACTATTGATGGAAAATCGTCTATAATTTTACAGTCGCCTCAAAAAAAATCGCGGCCAATAAATTTATCTCTGCCGATTGATTACAATCGGAGTGATATATTTGGGTATTATGTTTGGCCCCTTTTTGAAAAGTACCTACAGCACATTTTAAGTTTCGAAGGCGAGAATATATTCGAGATGCATCCAATTTCTGCGTGGCTTCATTTTGCTAGAAATGCGAGTACGGGTTCGATTTATGCAAAAGGGCTTGGATTGAGCATCGCGATTGAAGGAATTCTCGAATGCGAATATTCAAATATTGGGATTCCTTCTCAAGGATATGTTAAAGATCTCGAAGAAATGATTAGTTACGTTGATTCTTTTTCTGGAAATGAGAATATTAAGCTCAGAGCATTAGGTGCATTGAATTCGATGAAAATAACTCGTGCAAAAGACAAGCTCTTGGCTTTAAGGGAAGAGGGTATTGTTAGAAGAAATGACGTATTTGCATGGGATGCTATACGGAATAAGGGCGCTCACGCACGCCCCCCCGAGAAGGAAGAACGGCAAACATGGATAGATAATTGTTTTAAATTAGAAGTACTTCTTAATCATTTGATATTTAATGCGATCGAGTATAATGGGGAGTACACTGATTATTCATCTTTAAACTGGCCGCAGTCACTTTACCCGGGCAATAAGCATTAACGCTAATTCCGAGGACAAAAAGCGTCTTTTATCAAAGCTCATGGCCACGTCAAGAGTTCGCAATTTGTCAAAGCTACATGAATATTTCCGCTTTTCTCATGGACTAAGGTCTGTCGAGGGGAGAACTTGGGGAGGGCGAGATAAAGAGTTGGCTCCAGGGGTGATTCGGGGGCGGCATATACTTCGGCGGCTTCGGTCGAAGTGCGGTTTTCGGTTTCCGCGGCGTCTCTCATTTCTCCATCTCATGGTTGGCCAGGTTTGGGACTTGGATGTGGATGCTCATCCGGCCGTAAAAACACTCGATAACCAGGGTCGGCTACCGTTGCATCCGCCGTGAAGGGGACTCGATCGTTTTACTTCAACTCCACCGTCTTCACGATCTTCCCCGCGTGGCGGGAGTCATAAGATCGTGATCGGACCCTTGCCCTTGACTAAGAATTGGTGCTCGACTTTGCCGAAACCCGGCATCGACGTGAATTGGAGCTCGGGTTTGTATTTCTTGTAGGCGATGAGCTCGAGATAGGGATCATTAAGCATCCCGCCGGCGAGGACCTTGGCCCCCGTCACCTTGAACATGTCCTTAGGGTAGACATTGTTCTTTTGGGCCAGCGCGCTCATGGACGGGATGGCCTTGGAATTCGGGGTATAAGGATTTGATTTTTCGCTCTGCACGACTTACGCTCCCATTAAGCGTGGAATCAACGCTCCTCATTACGAAAAGAGGATAATCCCGGACACGGATCGAGTCAAGAACGAGAAATTTGCCACGAAAGAGGCCGGCGGGCCGGCTTAGCGAGCCGGACGGCCACAAATGCGCCCAAAAAGACAATAGACCCTCATCCCCCATCAAAACCACTCGTCCTAAGAATACTCCGCCCGCTCTTCGGCCACCATCAGGGCGACCTCGGTAAAAACATGGGACGGCGGGGGGTTCTCCGCGACAAACGTCAGCTTGAGGTGTTCGATGATGCGGTCCACGGCCCCGAACTCCGTGATGAAGGCGACGACCTTCATCTGACCGCCGCATTTGGGACAAACCGAGCTCGGAATGAAACTAACATCTCCAGAGGGTTTCAAGAACTATCCCCTCATCCATGCAGTTCACGAATCTCTCCTGGACACAGCCATCCAATGCAAGGCTTCCAAGACATCTTTCTCTATAACGAGCTCTCAATCCTAGGGATGAGGAAGGTCGAGAGCTATTTATAGACAAAATATTTTTAATTTGTATGCATATGTCTTATTTTATATAAATTAGGTTGAGATAGCTGATTGAAGGTCAAATGGCGAAGCCCTGAACAATAAAATGGCTAAAATGGCAACGGATACCAAATCTTCAATGTACCTTTAGAAGGCCATTAGAATGTCCAAAGAATGGGGTTTACCTCAATTTTTTCTTGCAATTATATTTTTTTATATATAAAGTATTTTTAAAAGGGTGACTTTTTAGCTATGCAACTAGAAGAATATCGAACAAATGAGAACTCCATTTTACGAATGGAAGAAATCACTAAGCGGTTCGTTAGCGTAATAGCGTTGAATAAGGTTAATTTTGAGCTCCGAAAAGGAGAAGTGCACGGAATTGTGGGAGAAAATGGTGCGGGGAAATCAACCTTAATAAAAATTCTTAGTGGAATGTATAGAGATTACGAAGGGAAAATCTATATTAATGGAATTGAGAAAAATATTTTTAGCCCAAGGCATTCAATCCAAGAGGGTATTTCTGTAATCTTCCAAGAGTTCAATCTCGTGCCCGATCTAACTGTATCCGAAAATGTGTTCCTGGGAGATGAACTCATAAAATCGCGGTTTCTAGGGCTTCTTGATTACAATCAGATGCGTAGAAAGACGAAGGAATTATTTGACAACTACAATCTATCCATTAGCCCAGAAGTTAAGGTGAAGAGGTTAGGAATTGCTCAAGCTCAGATTGTCGAAATAATAAAGGCACTGCGAAAAAACTCTAGAATAATTGTAATGGATGAGCCTACGGCTGCTCTAACCATGAAGGAAGCCGGTGCCTTGTTTGAGACGATAAAAGATTTGAAAGAAAAAGGTATCTCAATTATATTTATCTCACATAGACTTGAAGAGATATTTGAAGTCTGCGATAGGGTAACAGTGCTGAAGGATGGAAAGGTTGAATTTATAGGCGGCATTCAAACAATAAACTATGAACAGCTAATAGAAAAGATGATAGGGAAAGAAATCACGGAGTTTAAACCTACGTCTCATAGTATTGAAGGCAATGAACTTCTCAGAGTTGAAAATCTATATTCACAGAGGTTGAAAAACATCTCTTTCACTTTGAGAACTAATGAGGTTTTAGGGATCATCGGGAGAACAGGATCTGGAAGAACTCAGCTTCTCCGAACAATATTTGGAGCTCAGAAAATAGAACGAGGCAGAATATTGCTAGATGGAATTCAAGTGAACATCACATCACCCAAGGATGCAATAGCTCGCGGAATCGGCTTCCTGACTGAAGATAGAAAAAACCTCGGGTTGATTCTGCTAATGACAATTGCTGAAAATATAACTCTTGCAATACTTAGGCTCCTCTCCAATTTTTTTATAGTTAACCACAAGAAAGTAATAGGAGTATCTGTTGATAAAATAGAAGAATTGAAGATAAAGACTACCGGTGCTGAACAGAGGGTTGTTTACTTAAGCGGAGGAAATCAGCAAAAAGTAATACTTGCTCGTTGGTTGTGTAGCAATTCGAATATTTTACTGTTTGATGAGCCGACGAGAGGAATAGATGTTGCAACCAAATTTGAGATTTACAGGATAATTGATAAATTGAGAGAAAAGGGAAAGGGCATAATAATCTCGTCATCAGATTTAGATGAGGTCTTCAGAATATGCGATCGAGTGATTATTCTTCAGCAAGGGAAAATAGTACATATCTCAGAAAAAAGCAAGGCCATAAGGTCGGAACTGCTGTCATACGTTGTAGGAAATAAAAGCTAAAGGAGAGAGCTCTTGCTCAGAGCATCTATTTCTCGATATGGGGTACTAATCACTCTACTAGTTCTTTGTTTGTTTATTGGCATCGTTAATCCTGTGTTCTTTTCATTCTCTAACATATCAAATATACTTGTGCAAGCCACAATCAACGGTATCTTAGCCGTTGGGCTAACCTTCGTAATCATTACAGCAGGAATTGATTTATCAGTTGGATCAATCCTTGCATTCTCTGGCGTAGTTTTAGGCTCCTTTCTACAGAAAGGTTCTCCTTTACCGCTTGCGATTTTTATCTGTCTAGCCATTGGAATCCTATGTGGTTTTACTAATGGATTGCTCATCACCGCTGGAAGATTGCCGCCTTTCATCGCCACCCTTGGCATGATGAGCATTTCAAGAGGGTTGGCCCTCTTGTATACGGGCGGACGCTCAATATCTGGGTTTTCGCCTACCTTCACAGCAATTGCAGATGGAAGACTTTTTAAAATCCCTGTTCCTGTACTCATCATGTTTTTAGTATATGCCTTGGCATTTTTTGTAATGAAATATACATACTTAGGCAAATATATTTATGCTATAGGCGGTAATAAAGAGGCTTCTTGGCTTTCAGGAATAAGAGTTAACCTTTACATAACAGCAGTGTATTCTGTGAGTGGGCTATTATCTGCCATTGGAGGAATTATACTTGCAGCCCGGCTGAACTCCGCACAGCCGATAGCAGGCATGATGTATGAACTAGATGCAATAGCGGCAGCGGTGATTGGCGGAACAAGTCTTAGCGGGGGGAAAGGCTCGATCATCGGCACTCTTATAGGAACATTAATACTAGCAGTAATAAAAAATGGCCTTAATATTCTCAACATATCATCATTCATACAGCAGATAATTATCGGTTCCGTTATTGTATCAGCCGTTATATTAGACAAATTGAAAAAGGAAAGCTAAATGCTTTTTCAATAAATATTTCAACCAAAAAGGAGGAAGCATGAAAACTTCTGCTAGTCTTTTCAAATGGGCTACACTCTTTCTTTTAGTAATGTTGGTGATCACTCTGCCCTCGGGCTGCGGTCGACGCGGGCAAAAGATGAGAATTGCTTTCGCGGTAAAAACCTTAAGCAATCCCTTTTTTATTGACATGGTAGAAGCAGCCAAAACAGAGGCAAATAATCACTCAGACATTGAATTGATAATTCAGTCTGGAGAAAGGGAAACAGACATCGAAAGACAAGTTCAGATAGTAGAAAATTTTATAACCCAAAAGGTGGCCGCGATATGCGTAACTCCCTGTGATTCCAGGGGAATCATTCCAGCGATACTAAAGGCAAACTCAAAGCGAATTCCGGTCTTGATTATTGACACAAAGATTGATAAAAACATTGCCAATGAACAAGGAGCCAAAACCCAGACTTTTATAGGATCAGACAACTATCTTGGCGGTAGGATGGCTGGCGAATACCTTGTTAAAAGGCTAGGGGGCTCAGGAAAAGTAGCTATACTTGAGGGTGTACCTGGCCAGGAAACCGCGATCTCAAGAAAGTCTGGCTTCTCAGATTACATGAAGCAGTTTTCTGGAATGAATATAGTCACTTCACAACCAGCTGACTGGAACAGAGAAAAAGGATTAAACGTTTTTCAAAACATGTTGCAAGCAAATCCAGATATACAGGCGCTTTTTGCATGCAATGATGAGATGGCATTAGGAGCAATCCAAGCAATAAGAACTGCTGGCAAGGAAGGTAAGATCTCAGTAGTTGGATTTGATGCAACAAAAGACGCCCTTGATGCAATCAAATCTGGTTATATGGATGCTTCGGTCGCACAATTACCCGCTGAAATGGGAAGGCTAGCTATTTCGAATGCTGTAAAGGTGCTGCATGGCGAAAAGATCCCTCCCGAGATTCCTACTCGCGTCGAGTTAATCACTAAAGAAAACATTAAGTGATGATCTGATCCTGTAGATAGTAAAGCGGACAGGATTTAAAGAGGGGTATATGAAGTTTATTCTTATGTAATAAAAAATGTGAATATGGCTTGCCTGACGTAGAAAAAGAAGGAGGCTCGTATGTCTCGATTTAAACATCGTAAAGGGAAAAAGCCAGTTGTACTGATATGCTCAGCACTCTCATCAAGAAATACCATGACAGGCATGGATTTTTTTGCAGTGGTTGCCGCCAGATTATCGCAAAATCTGGCAAGTAATTATGATTTAGTTATAAAAGTTCCTTTTGAAGATTACAATGTTGCGAGTCAAAATTATTTAATCCAATCAGTGCTTGAAAGAGCATCAGAATTCTCGGGTATTATTTTGGTTCCAATTGACACGGATTCAATTAAAGATGAAATTATTAAATTCTTAAAGCAAAAGCCAGATTACCCTCTTTGCACTTTCGACTTAGGATACTCGCCAGATGACAAAGATTTCGATGGTGTACCACCCCCATTTGTTAAGGTTAATGGCAAACATGGCGGCGAGTGTGCAGCCGAAGCATTGGATTATTACTTTAAAAATAAAAGGATAAATGCTCCATGTGTATACATACTAAAAGGGATGAAAAGCTCTGAAGAAAGAATATCTGGTTTTAATAACAAAATTGCGTCTCTATTTAAAGGTGCTGAGAAGATATTTGAAACTAGAGCGATCCCTTGGGAAAGAGAAAAGGCGGAGTATGAAGTTACTAGTATTCTAGAATTAATGAAAACATCGAAATTGGGTTATTACGTCAATGCATTCTTCTGTTGTAATGACGAGATGGCTTTAGGCACCAGAGATGCGCTAGTTAAGTTTGAGAAGAATAACAAAGATTATTTTAATAAAAACCCAAGAATAAAAATTGTTGGATTCGATGGCATAAGGGATGTAACAATACACTTAGATTCAAAAGATCCGTGGATTATGAACACCGTGGTAGTTCATCTCGAAAATCAATTACAAGAGCTCGCACACAAAATAGAACAAATGATTGAACAAAAAAAACCATATAAGGAAGTAGAGTCCTATCAACAGAATTGCACTTTGTACATACAAGATGTACGAAATCAGTATATAGATTAACCGTATATTTTGCTTTTATTAATTTAATATATTAGGAGGTGAAAATGCAAACAAGCCAGATTTTCGAGTTCGCCCCTATTTTCGTATCGATCTATCTAATGCTCTTCCCGAAAATATTTATAAAATATGGGGAATCTAGAATCAAATCACGGTTCCAGAGATTAAATCTTGATAATAATATCATTAAGCATGTATTGAACGTAGCCTTTGATTGGGATAGCTTTATTGGATATCTAGGAGCGGCGATTTCCCTCATATTTGGCTCTATTCTTCTTGTGCTGAGCGGATCTACATTGTCCCATTTAAAAGCACTACTATGTTTTTTGATATTATCCATCTGCATTCTGATGATATTGATGTTGTTTATATGGATGGAAAAAAATCATCCGCTGAGCAGCAAGTCTAAATGCCTAGGTTTAACATATGCTAACTTTATGGACATTACTCTCTGGATAAGCAACATTATCCTTGGGATACTAACCTATTTAAACATTGGATCAAGAGTATAATTATTGCTATTCCCTATAGAATAGGATCCGGGATTATGCATGATGCCTAGAAAAGCCATAGTAAAAAATAAACAGCTTGAGTTAGGACTACCCCACCCAGTCTTTATTACTGATGGCTATTCTGAAAAGCTTTTGCTAGCAGAGCTTATAAAATTGGACTCGGCGAACAATTTTTTAATAACAGATTATAACGTTAATAGATTATTTGTCGTAAATTTTCTTGATTTTTTAAGAAGACACGGAATAAATATCGTATTATTACCAGTTTCACCTGGCGAAAAATCAAAAACCATAGAGATATTCGTGCGACTACTAAAAGAACTTTATAAGCATAAAGTTTCACGATATGACTCTCTTATAGGGCTAGGCGGAGGGATGGTGCTAAATCTTTCAGGTTTTTTGGCGTCAACTGTTTGTAGAGGAATTAATCTGTTCTACATCCCTACAACCGTATTAGCTCAAGCTGATGTTTGCATAGGTTCAAAAGCTGGATTGAACTTTGAGGGAATTAAGAATCTTGTGGGGACTTTCTACAACCCTAAAGCTGTGATTATAGATTTTAAATACATTGAGAAGCTGCCTCCACCAGAGAAATTTAGTGGTCTATGTGAGTGTGTGAAGCACGCTTTGATTAAAGATGTAGGAATGTTCAGATTTATTATGCAACAAAGCCCTCAAGATCTACTAAAATCTTGTGTACTTAAGCAAATAATCCTAAGAGTTTTGAGATCTAAGGCACTGTTATTAAATAAGGACTGGGAGGAAGAGGACTTTGGTGCATTATTGAGATACGGCCACACTATCGGAGGAGCTCTCGAACATCTTACAAAAAACAAAATGAAGCATAGCCATGCAATTTCTATGGGTATGGTCGCGGCTGCCGAAATCGCTAATGAACTTGGTTTTCTTGCAACCACTGATGTAGAGAAGCACAGGGAAATACTAAAAAAAATTCAAATGCCCACAACGATTCCAGCAATATTTCGACCAAATAGCATATTATCGTCTCTAGAACATGATAAATATAGAAAACATGGAAAAAACTACTTTGTTCTATTGTCTACTATCGGAAAGCCAAAGGCTATTAATCGCCATTATCGAATACCCTTAGAGAATAAAATCATTAGAGAAGCACTATCTCGGTGCTATTAGTCACTAAACATAAAACAGCTTAGCTTTTAGAATGAAAGCCATAATATATTTCAATAGACCTAATCGAATTAGGATTATCGATTTACCAGTCCCAAAACTGCATAATCCAGAACATATATTGGTTCGAATATTTCAAACCGGGATTTGCGGCACAGATAGAGAACTTATCCGACAAAGAGATGTTTTACTCCCAATTCATAGCAAATATATAATTCTCGGCCATGAGGCGGTGGGCAATGTCGCCAAAGTGGGCAGGTCAGTACATAAACTCAGTGAAGGCGATTGGGTAGTGCCAACCGTGAGCAGAGGTTGCGGAAGATGCAAATTTTGCAGAGTTGGGTATCCAGACCTATGTAACTCCGCGAATCTCAGAGAGCGGGGGGTTAGTCGAATTAATGGCTTTATGGCAGAGTATGTAGTTGAGCATGAACGTAACCTAATTAAAATACCGAATGCTATAATAAATTTTGCAGTACTTGTCGAACCATTGTCTATAGCGTTGAAAATTTCAAACGTGATTTTTGCCCACCAACCTGGCAGAATGAAACCTAATGTCCGGAGTCTATTAGGCCTAAAATGTTTCGTTTTAGGATTTGGCGCAATAGGAGCTTTAACAAGTATTCTTTTTAAATTCCAAGAGGCCCAAGTAACGTTGGTAGGTAGAAGATCCGCTAATAGTAAACACGCTAATACCCTGAAACAAATAGATATCTCATATCTCTACGATAGAAGCAACGGGGGGAAGCTAGATAGTAAAATAAAAGATAGTTTTGATGTTTTGGTAGATACAACAGGAAATCTCTTAATGGTAAAAAATGTTCTATCCAAGTTAAATACCAATGGAATTATAATTTTTCTAGGTATCAAGAATTCTTCGTTATTTAGATTGAATCTTAAAGATTTTAATGAGCTAGTTATAAAAAAGGGA
>Ga0315294_10005403_pt1 | contig 14012 bp, 18 predicted proteins | sample YL17G13_40_MG_FD_203626 | JGI IMG/M metagenome (GOLD analysis project Ga0315294, IMG submission 203626) | Sediment microbial communities from Yellowstone Lake, YNP, Wyoming, USA - YL17G13_40 | ecosystem: Environmental > Aquatic > Freshwater > Lake > Sediment | place: USA: Wyoming | collected... | reverse complement strand
TTACTGGGGCGGGAGGATTCGAACCTCCCCAACAGGATCCAAAATCCTGGGTCCTGCCACTAGACGACGCCCCAAATAATTTCGTTTTATTAATAAATAATATAGAATTTAATAAATATTGCATAATAAGTATTATATAGTTTCAGTAAATACAACTTTTATATTTGCCTTTCGTAAATAATTTTTCAGAGTTTTTATCATGTTCTGTTTCACCAGACCAAATAATGAACTCCCGCTTCCTGAAAGACTTGCCGCAAAAGTACCGGCTGATAAAAAATTATTCTTTATTTCAAGTAAGTCTGGATATTTCGAGAATACCAAACTCTCAAAATTATTAACAATTAATGCATTTATACCTTGTAAATCATTGTTTACAAGTCTTTTCCTAAGTATCATAAGGGAAAAATCGTTGTCTGTCAACCCTGCACCTTTCCGCTTATCTACATTTTGATATGCCCATTTGGTCGAAATCCCATATTTCGGTGTGTAAAGAACCATATAAACTTTTGGTGTTTTAAACGATGTTAATATTTCACCTCGTCCTTTAGCATGACAGGCTGATTTATACAGAAAAAATGGCACATCCATACCAATATTGACTGCTAATTTACATAGCTTTTTAAAACTTAGAGGATAACCAAATAATTGATTTAAACCTAAAAGAGTACTTGCGGCATCGCTCGAACCTCCGCCCAATCCAGCTCCAATTGGTATATTTTTCTTCAGGTAAATATTGATTCCGCTATTAATCTTTGCCGCTTCAAAAAATAAGCGTGCTGCTTTAACAACTAAATTATTATCTATTGGCAGTTCTTTTGCATTGGTCTTGAAAAATATTTCTTTTTCTTTTTTAGTGATTGTTATCTTATCAAATAATTTTATCGGAACCATAATTGTTTCAATCTTGTGATAACCCGAAGGCAATTTTTCCTTTACCAGCAGACCAATATTAAGCTTCGCTGGTGCAAGTAGTTTAATTTTTGATATTTGGTTTTTAATATTTAATTTTCGGTTATGGTATCCCATAAATCGTATCACCTTTGTTTATACTATTTTCGGCAAACCAACCGTGATTCATTTCCAATGCCACGAGAAATGGTTCGGTTGGTGAATAGGTTATTACTTCCTGATTCGGGACCATTTCTAAAATATCAATAATAACATTATTCTCATCAATGTAAGCAATACTCAGAGGAATTCCGGTATTTTTCATCCAGAACGGATAAATCCCTTTCTTTTCGAATATAAAAAGCATACCTGAATTCTCTTCCAGGTTTTGCCTGAACATCAAACCTAGCGCCCTTTTTTCTTCGGTATCCGCGACCTCCACTGAAATCTTTTTATCTTTGATTGTCAATTCTGTTTTCTTTTCCGATTTTTTTAATATCTCTTGTTCACTCTTGGGTGACTTGGCTTTGAAGTACAATAATAAAACTGCTGCTATTACGATAGCGGATAATACAAGCAGACAACCTATTCTACGCACTTTGTTTTTCTGTTTTGTTAAATAACTATTTCTGAAAGATCGGCAACTTTCATAAAGAGTGATTTGACATACTGTAACAAGCCAAGGCGGTTATTCTTGATATTTCCGTCTTCGGTCATCACCAATACCTTGTCAAAAAAACCATCGATTGCCGAACGCAGAGTCAGCAAAAGCGCTAACCCGTCTTTATAATTACGCTTGCTGATTTCGCTATTCAAAGGATTTTCTAGCGCCTTTGCCTGATTGAATAAAATCTGCTCATTAGCTTCGGTTAATAAATCTTCCCGTATAGTAAATGACTCTGAAATTCCTTTAAGAATATTATTAACCCGTTTCTGTCCGATGACTAAAGGTTCAAAATCAGTCTGCTTGCGAAATTCGCTCAGCGCCAGCGCCCGTTCATACGCATCAAGCACATTAATCCCGCTTACTTTTAAAACCGAATTGGCTGTGTCATAAGTTATCTTTTTATCAAGCAATAAAGCATTCATCCGTTCGAAAAAGAAAGCGATTACGGTTTTTCTCAGAGTCTCGTTCTGGGTAGCATTAAAATATTCCAGACTTAAATCAATAATATCTGCTAAGTCAATAAAGAACCTTTTTTTCAAGCAAATTGCACCAATTGCCATTGCCTGTCTTCTTAGTCCGAACGGGTCATTTGAACCGCTCGGCACGGCATTGACAATGAACGCACCGACAATGTTATCAATCTTATCCGCAATACTCAGAATTGAACCTTCAGTTGTTTCAGGAAATTTATCATCCGCTGATTTCGGACGATAGTGTTCGCTGATAATTTTTGTTACCAGTTCGTTTTCTCCTGCAACCTGTGCATAAATACCGCCCATTATCCCTTGTAAAGATGTGTATTCTTTTTCTCTGACCATATTGGTTAACAGGTCGGCTTTGGATAAAAATGCCGCTTTTAATAATGAATTGTGATTGACATTCGCGATTCTTTGTGACAGAATCAGTACCAGCTTTTCCATTCTGGCAGTCTTATCAAACAAAGTTCCCAGACCTTCAATCCAGACCACTTTCTTCTCTTCTTCAACTCGGTTCTGCAAACCGAACTTTACATCTTCATCAAAAAAGAATTTCGCATCATCCAGCCTTGATTCAACTGCCTGTTCATACCAGTATCTCACTTGCTTTATATCGCATTTTGGCGTGTTGGTAATGGCAATAAAATAGGGCAATAATTTATCCGATTTGATATCCTTGACTGCAAATGAACGGGTATGCTTTTTCAGGGTAGTGATAAGCACTGGCGCGGGTAAATTCAGAAATTCCGCTTCAAAGTCGCATAGAATGGGATTCGGCATCTCGCAGATATTAGCCGCCTCTGCCAGCAACTCTTCATCATCAACCGGTCTGCCCTTAATCTTTTTCGTCAGACTCAACAACTGTTTTCTGATAAATTCCCTGCGCGCTTCGGCATTGATAATCACATTCGATTTCTTAAGGATTGATTCGTAGTCACGAATATTTGCAATTTTTACTTTGACCGTTTTATTATTACGATGACCCATTGAATACTGGGAGCTTTTTATTCCTGCGACATTCACGATAATCGGTTTTAAACCATAGACTAATGTAATCCAGCGGATTGGTCGGGCAAACTTAACCTGAGTTGTATTTAGCATTGCACCCCAGCGCATTGTCTTGGGAAACTGCAGATTAAAAATCAATCCCGCAAGATTATCTTTTAAAAGCTGTTCAATCGACTGTATTTCTGACTTTTTCTTTATGAAGACATACTCCCCTTTTTGCGTTTGCTTGAAATAAATATCACTTGTTTTTAGTTTATGTGAATTAGCAAAACCAACAGCGACTTTGGTCGGTCTTCCCTGCTCGTCAAACGCATGCTTTCTGGGTGGACCTTGCACTTCCAGGGTTTCTTGTTTTTGTTTTTCACTCACATTCGATATCAAAAGCGCCAGTCGGCGCGGTGTGTAAAAACTCTTAACCGCACCAAATGCAATTCGTTTGTCAGTCAGAAACTGACAGAACTTTTCCTTAAGCAAATTACTTGCTGGTGCTAAAAACGATGCGGGAATCTCTTCGGTCCCGATTTCTAATAATAAATCTTTCATTAACAATTTCCTTTTAACCACACGATTAACACAGATTTTCACAGATTTTTCCTTTTTCGTGTCTTCTTCATTATTTCGTACTTTCGTGGTAGTCTTTTCTTTTGGCTTCCATAGTTTCATTATTTGAATAATATCTGATAATTACGCATTGTCAAGTATGCTTTTCCAAGCAAAATAACTTGTGATTTGTCATTCTGAATATAAATAAGAAACCATAAATCATAGCCGTAAACTTCTAAAATCTATAAAATCAACCCATAAAGAAATGTTGACAAAGATGTTAATCAGCATATAATCAGGCGAAGTCGGGAGAGGTAAGAAACAATGAATGCCAGATTTAAAAGATAGGAAGAAATATGAAACGTTATAAGATGTTGTTTTTACTAATAACTGCTCTCTGCTCGCTTCTGCCTGTTCTCTTAAACGCTCAATGGTTGGAAACGACAATCTTTGTTCCAGATTCGCTTTGTGGAATTTCTAGACCGCGAGCTTTTGCTTATAATGCAACCAATAATCGGATTTATGTTGGTGGCTCTGGTGGGTGTGTAATTGCGATTGATGGTGCAACCGATCAAAAGATTGCAAAGATCCCAGCCGGAAGTGCTATATATGCTCTTTGCTGGAATTCTATAAATAACAAGATCTATTGTGCTAACGGCGGCAGTAATAATGTAACAATAATTGATGGTGAAACTAATACAGTGATTACAACTATTACAGTTGGAACTGGTCCTTATGCCTTAGTTTATAATCCGATCAATAATAAGGTTTATTGTGCTAATCGGAACAGTGATAATGTGACCATTATTGATGGTGTAACCAATGTAGTGATTACAACGGTTACAGCCAGCACTCGACCTTGTGCTTTAATTTATAATCCGACCAACAATAAGGTTTATTGTGCGAATTATTATGGCAATAATGTGACCATCATTAATGGTGCAAACAATACTGTGATTACAACTGTGACCGTAGGAATAAATCCTTGTGCCTTAGTTTATAATCCAAGCAATAATAAAATCTATTGTGCTAACTATGGTAGTAATCATGTGACCATCATTGATGGTGCAACTAATGCAGTAATTACAACTGTTATAGCAGGAAGTGAACCTTATGCCTTAGTTTATAATCCAAGCAATAATAAAGTCTATTGTGCTAACTATGGTAGTAATCATGTGACCATCATTGATGGTGCATCTAATGCAGTAATTACAACTGTTACAGTAGGAAGTGAACCTTATGCCTTAGTTTATAATCCAAGCAATAATAAAGTCTATTGTGCTAACTATGATGACAATAATGTTACAATCATTGATGGTGCAACCAATACAGTAATTACAACTGTAACAGTGGAAATAAATCCTTGTGCCTTAGTTTATAATTCGACCAATAATAAGGTCTATTGTGCTAACTTTGGAGGTATCACCATCATTGACGGTATTATCAATTCAATAATTACAACCGTTTCAGTAGGAAGTTGTCCACAAGCTCTGGTTTATAATCCTATCAGTAATAAAATCTATTGCGCCAATTATAATAGCGGTGATGTGACCATAATTAATGGTGCGACTAATTCAGTAATTACAACTGTTACGACAGGAACTAATCCTTATGCCTTAATTCATAATCCAACTAATAACAAGGTCTATTGTGCTAACAATGGCAGCGGCAATGTGACTATTATTGATGATGCAACCAACACAGTAATTGCAACTATTCCAGTGGGAAGTTATAGTTATCCTTGGGCATTAGAATATAATTCAACCAATAATAAGGTCTATTGCGCTAATTATGATAGCAATAATGTGACCATTATTGATGGTACAACCAATACGGTGATTACAACTGTGTCAGTAGGAATAAATCCTAATGCCTTATTTTATGATTCAACTAACAATAAGATCCATTGTTCTAACAGTAGTAGTGGTGATATTACGGTAATTGATGGTACAACTAATGCAGTGATTACAACCATTACGGTAGGAAGTTATCCTCAAGCTTTCGCTTATAATGCGACTAACAATAAGATTTATTGTGCGAACTATGGTAGTAATAATGTGACCATCATTGATGGTGCAACCAATGCGGTGATTACAACTGTCACAGTAGGAAGTTACCCATGGGCTTTAGTTTATAATTCGACTAATAATAAAATCTACTGCACTAATTATGTAGGAGGGACTGTAACCATCATTGATGGTCAAACTGACTCAGTAATTAATACCATTACGATAGGAAGTCTTAGTTATTCTTGTGCATTAATTTATAATTCAACTAATAATAAGATTTATTGTGCTAACAAACTTCTTAACAATGTGACTATCATTGATGGTGTAACCGATTCAGTACTTTTAAATATAATAGTGGGAACAGCGCCTTCGATACTTTGCTGGAACTATATTCAGAATCGAGTATATGTAGGTAATCAAATGAGTTCCAGTGTCTCGTTAATTCGGGATGTGATGCCGGGAATTGAAGAGAATGAGATTGCCGCGCCTTTGGCTCGCAACGACTTCGTCGTTTATCCGAATCCTGCGAAAACATACCTTACCATCCGCATACCACAATCCGCGTGCCGTCGCCAAAAAGGCTTTGGCACGTCGGCGACTGACCGCCTAAAGGTATTTGATGTGATGGGGAATATAGTGAAAAGCGTAGAGCTAAAAGGGAAGAACGGTCAAGAAATTAGAGTTTCACTTGATGGTATAAAGAATGGTGTATATTTTGTACAATTAGATAACCAAGCAACAACCAAGAAATTGATAATTACAAAATAATTTTTAGCCCATTTCATATTAATTTCATCTGGATTAGTAATACGGGTCGCAACCGTCATACAGAATTCCATTTAACTCCCCACCTTATCTGACCCCGTAGGTTATCTGCCTGGTAATATATCAGGTAACCTATCGGATTATCAGCTAAGCTATATACAGGGTAATGAGTTAGGCAATGATATTGGCTGTCCAATAGGGTGACCGGGGGGATATCCCCCCGGTTATCCGAGGGATTACCGGTCGGATAACCCTTCGGATAACCGGAAACACAACCTGATGTATTACCGATTATGCCAGGATGGCTCGTGAGTCATTTAGAAAAACGGGTGCGACCTGTCAAACCGCAACGCACCCGTGATAGATTCCGGATCACAGTCCGGAATGACAAGAAACTGTTCTATTGTAGGGCAAGGCTTTAGCCTTGCTTATAATATTCGCAGACCTAAAGGTCTGCCCTACTCATTAAATAAAATTGCCGAGGATTGACCTTGGCAACTTGTTTAAATTTTATTTAGATTTATTTTTCTATGGTTGAACCTGTGTCACGTATCTCTGTTCTCCATTTTGGTATTCCAAGATTACCGCACTTTTGACCGGATTACCAAATGCATCAAATGTAATATTACCTGATACGGTCGGGAAATTGCTCATTTTGACTAAAGCATCTCTGACCGCTTCTGGTTTTTCCGAACCAGCTGAACGCATCGCCTCAATCAGTAAATTCGTTGCATCATAGCCCAATGTGCCCAGCGCATCTGGTTTTTGACCGTATTTTGCCTGGTACTTTGAGACCCATTCCTGAACTTCTGGTCTTGGGTCCTGTGGTGAATAGTGATTGGTAAAATATCCGCCGTTGATTGCATCACCGGCAATCTTTGCCATCTCCGGTGAATCCCATCCATCACCGCCTAAGAATTTTGCTGTGATACCCAGAGCCCGTGCTTGTTTTGAAATCAAACCGACTTTAGTGTAGTAATCAGGTAAAAATAACACATCTGGTTTATCTGCTTTTACTTTGGTGAGCAATGCGGAAAAGTCCACATCATCCTTACCATACGATTCAACTATCGATACTGCTCCACCATTCTTGGTAAAATTATCCTTAAAGAACTCGGCAAGACCAGTGCTATAGTCGTTTGATTTATCGTAAAGTACTGCTGCTCTTTTCGCTTTCAGGTATTCAACTGCGAATTTTGCCGCAACCGTTCCCTGAAACGGGTCAATAAAACACGCACGGAATACGTAATCTTTTCGCGTGCCGTCATCCCTGACCGTGACCTTGGGATTGGTTGAGGTTGGTGTAATCATCACAACTTTTGACTCTTGACAGATTTCCGATAAAGGTATTGATGACTTTGATGCGACTGAACCGATAATGAATTTGACTTTATCCTGATTAATCAACTTGCTTCCTGCATTTGCCGCTTCGGTCGGGTCATTCTTGTCATCGGCAGATATAACCTTGATTAATTTGCCATTGACACCACCCTTGGCATTTGCTTCTGATACCGCAAGGATTACGCTGTTACGGACTGATTCACCGAATGTTTTAACGTCACCAGTGATTGGCACGATTAGTCCAATGCGGATTGTATTACTCTCTTTTGGTTTACAACTAATCGTGAGACCAAAAATTAAAAACCAAAAACTAAAAACACATATCAAATATTTAAAAATGAGATTTTTTTTCATATTACACCTTTTTATGTTTGTGTTTTTGATATTTTATTTTTCATTTTTAATTTTGTAAGATTACCAAACCTGACAAATGACTTCGCCGCCCACGTGCTCTTTGCGGGCATCGCGGTCGGTCATCATACCTTTTGATGTTGATACAATTGTAACACCCAAGCCGTCAATCGCTCTTGGGATTTTCGAAACACCAGTATATAAACGGCGCGATTGGAGTGAAACCCGTTTCAAGCCAAAAATCGCTGCTTTGCCGTCTTCGGTATATTTTAACTGGATAAAAATTCTTTTATGAGGTTCGTTACCCTCAACGATAAAATTATTGATGTACCCCTCTTCAAGCATTATACGGGCGAGTTCAAATTTTACTTTGGAATGGGGTAGTCTCACTTCCTTGTATTTACGGGTAATCGCATTGCGAATGCGGGCTAACATATCAGCAATTTGGTCCATTATATTCCTCCTACCAGGTTGCCTTTCGGACTCCGGGAATCTCACCCTTTAAAGCCAGTTCACGGAAACAGAGCCGGCATAATCCAAACTTACGATAATAAGCGCGTCGGCGGAAGCATCTCTGACAGCGGTTGACTTTTCGCACGTGGTATTTGGGCTCGTTTTCTGATTTAACAATCCAACATCTTTTTGCCATACTGTATTATTTCCCCTTCTCAAACGGCATTCCCAATTCTTCTAACAATGCTTTTGCTTCGTCGTCATGTCGAGCATCGGTTAGAATTGTAATATCCATGCCAAATACTTTTTTGATTTTGCTCACTTCTAGTTCTGGAAAAATAACCTGTTCAGTTAAACCTAAAGAATAACCGCCACGCCCATCGAATGAATCAGGTTTGAATCCGCGAAAGTCACGAATGCGCGGTGCGGCAAAATTGAATAATCGGTCTAAAAACTCATACATGCGGTCGCCCCGCAGAGTCACCTTGACGCCGATCGGTAAACCAGCCCTTAGTTTGAAGGCGGAGATTGCCCGGTGTGCGCGTGTTATAATCGGCTTCTGACCAGTCATAATTCCAACATCCTCGCTGATTACTTCAAGAATTTTCGGGTCAGCAACCGCTTCACCGGCACCGACATTTATCACAACCTTTTGAATTCTTGGCACCTGGTGAATATTTTTATATCCAAAACGCTGTGTGAGATTTTTTGATACCTTTTTAATAAATAACTCTTTTAAACGAGGAATCGTTTTTTCCGTGCTTTTCTCGGTTTTCTCAGCTTGTGCCATAATTAATCTATTGCCTCATTACATAACTTACAAATTCGTATTCTTTTTCCTTCAGTTTTTTCCCGTCGTATTTTAACTAACTTACCGCATTTTGGGCATACCAGTGAAATGTTTGAAATGTGCAAAGAATTAGGTAGATCGATAATACCACCGGGTCGGTCGGCTCGCTGGGTCTTTTTATGCTTTTTTGCCAGATTAGCACCCTCAACCACTACTCGTGTCTGGTGTTTATCCTTATCTTTGACAATCTCTAAAATCTTACCGCGTTTCCCTTTATCTTCGCCGGTAATTAACTCTACTAAATCGCCTTTTTTTAGCTTCATACAACCTCTGCTGCTAACGAAACAATCTTGGTAAATTTTTTATCTCGAATTTCACGGGCAACCGGACCAAAAACCCGTGTGCCTTTAGGCTCGCCTTTCTCATCAATTAACACACAGGCATTATCGTCAAAACGGACATAGGTTCCATCCTCTCGCCTGTATTCTTTTTTCTGACGGACAATCACCGCGCGTGCTTTGTCACCTTTTTTCATTGGTGCATTGGGTGACGCGTCTTTAATCGTCACGACTATAATATCACCAAGATAGCTGAACCTGCGATGTGAGCCGCCTAATGTTTTAATCACCATCGCAATACGTGCGCCGGTATTATCCGCAACCGTCAATCTGGTGAAATCCTGAATCATAAAACCTTACTCACCCGCCAGCGTTTTGTTTTTGATAGTGGTCTTGTTTCAAGTAGCATAACCCGGTCACCAATTTTAGCTTCATTCTTCTCATCGTGTGCATATAGCTTGGTTCGTCGCTTGATATATTTCTTATACTTCGGATGAAGTACTCGTCGTTCGACCAGCACCACAACTGTCTTCTGCATCTTGTTGCTCATTACTTTACCAACATAACTTTTTATCATATTTACTTACTCTTCTTTTCTGGTTTGACTTCTGCTGCTGCAACCGAAGGTTTTTCTGGTGCTTTTTCTTTAAGAATTGTTTCCATTCGCGCAATATCTCTTTTTAATAAGCGTAATCGAATCGGATTGGGAAGTTCTTCGCCGGTACGCCGCATCCTCAGTTTAAAATGCTCATCACGTAAATCGGACAAACTGTGGATGATTTCATCTCTGGTCATATTCCGAATCTCAGTAGCTTTCATAATCCATCTCCTCGCGGCGAATAATATGAGTCTTGCATGGCATCTTGCTTGCCGCTCTTCTTAATGCTTCAAATGCATCTTCGTGAGTCAATCCTTCGAGTTCGAATATCATCCGGCCTGGTTTGACGACTGCCACCCAAAACTCTGGATCACCTTTACCTTTTCCCATTCTTGTTTCCGCCGGTTTCTTAGTTACTGGCTTGTCCGGGAAGATTCGCAGCCATAATTTACCGCTCTTTTTTAAGAACTTAGAAATCGCGACTCTGCCTGCTTCAATCTGACGAGCCGAAATCCATGATGGTTCAGCTGCTTGTAACCCATACTCACCAAAATCCAGTTTGTTGGCGCGGGTTGCCTTGCCTTTGCGATTGCCGCGATGGTGCTTGCGATATTTAGTTCTCTTAGGCATTAACATAGATTACGACCTCACCTCCGGCGTAACATCCCCTTTATAAATCCAGACTTTACAACCAATCGTGCCGTAAATCGTCTTGGATACGGCACAATAATAGTCAATATCTGCTTTTAATGTCTGTAATGGTAATCTGCCTTCCTGATACCATTGGGAACGGGCAATTTCTGCACCAGCCAAACGTCCTGAAACCATCACTTTAATACCCTGTGCACCTAACCGCATTGCTTGAGTTACTGCTCTTTTCATCGCCCGGCGGTGGGCAACACGCTGTTCGAGTTGCATGGCAATATTTTCACCAACCAGTTTTGATTCCAGTTCCGGAACTCTGACCGCTTCAACTAATATTTGGACATCACGTTTAATTATTTGTTTGAGTTCTTCTCTTAATGCATCTAAAGCCTGGCGCTTTGCACCAAAAACCATACCCGGTCGGGCAGTATAAATTGTAACGGTTGTTTTTGCGACAACCCGCTCGATACGAACATTGGAAATCATCGCATCCGCTAATTTGGCTTCAACATAACGTCTAATTTTTAAATCCTCTAATAAGTAATCACGATAATGTTTTGCATTAAACCAAGCTGATTTCCAACCTTTGGTAATACCAAGTCTAAACCCGATTGGGTGAGTCTTTTGTCCCATTAAATTTTCTCCTTTGTCGCTACCGTAATATTAATATGACAGGTGCGTCGTAAAATCGCTGCTGCCGAACCTCTGGGACCAGCTTGAAACCGCTTCATCAGTGGTCCACCGTCTGCGGTCGCTAATTTAACATACAAGTCCTTTTCCGTAATTTTCGCTTTACCGACCTTTACCATCGCATTGGCAACCGCTGATTTTAATGTTTTAACTATGGGTTTCTTAGATGATTTAGGTAAAAACTCAAGTATACCAATCGCCTTTGGTACCGGCTTGTTTCGGATGAGTGCTAATATTTGTCCCATCTTTCTTGATGAACCGCGTTGAAATCTTGCGTGAGCTACTGCTTCCATATTACGCTTTCGCCTCTTCTTCGCCTTCCTTCTTTTCGCGACGCTGACCTGAATGTACGCGGAAAGTTCGGGTCGGTGCAAATTCACCTAACCGGTGTCCAACCATCTGCTCGGTTATATAAACCGGTACAAATCTGTTACCGGTATGTATCGCAATCGTGTGACCAACAAATTCGGGCGGTATTTGACAGCGTCGAATATAAGTCTTGATAACTTTGCGTTCACCGGTTACACTGATTGCATTAATCTTTTTCAAGAGTTTTTCATCGACATATGGTCCTTTTTTAGTCGAACGGCTCATTTCTTTCTCCTCTGAATAATTAATTGCGAAGAATATTTATGATGTTTACGTGTCTTTTTTCCTTTGGCCATAAACCCTTTTTCATTACAAGGGTGACGTCCACCCGATGATTTACCTTCACCGCCGCCCATTGGATGGTCAATCGGGTTCATCGCTACTGCACGCACGCGCGGTCTGATACCCATATGACGGGTACGACCAGCTTTGCCGATTGAAATATCCTTATGTTCGAGATTCGATACTCGACCGATTGTCGCAAAACATTCTAAAGAAAATTTTCTAATCTCACCGGACGGCAGTTTAATAACTGCATGGCCTTCTTCTTTGGCTAAAATCTGACCGGCGGTTCCAGCGCTGCGAATTAAATATGATTTATAATTAGGATAAAGCTGCAGGTTATGAATTTCGACACCGACTGGAATTACTTCCAATGTCATCGCATTACCGAATCTGATTGGCGCTTCTTTACCGGCAATAATCGTATCATTAACTCTTAAACCGTCGGGCGCTAAAATATAACGGTATTCACCATCTTTGTAACAGACTAAAGCGATGCGGGCTGAACGATTCGGATCATATTCAATTGACTTTACAACTGCTTCAATACCCAGTTTGGTCCGGTCAAAATCAATCAACCGGTAATGCCGCTTTTCACCACCACCGCGATACTTTGCCGTAACGCGACCAAGGTTATTTCGACCGCCATTTTTCGTATGGTGCACTAACAATGATTTATGCGGTTTGGTTGTCGTAATCTCTTCAAAAGTTGAAACTGAGTAGTAACGCCGTGATAATGGTGTCGGTCGGTAAGTTTTTATACCCATACTATCGCCCCAAACTCTCTATTTTTTCACCTTTTTTCAGAGTGACAACCGCTTTTCGCCAATTCGAGCGTTTACCGGCAAATGCTCCCATTCGTTTTGGTTTGCCATCATAATTCATCACCCGTACTTTTTCCACATGAATATTAAATAATTTTTCCATTGCTTTCTTAATTTCAATCTTATTACTTCTGCGTGCGACTTCAAAGGTGTATTGATTACAATCGGTTTTTAACTGTTCGGTTTTTTCCGTAACAATCGGTCGAATGATAATTTTTGTTTTATCCAGCATTTTAATTCACACTTTCACTAAATCGTTTCGCTAAACCGTCTAATCCTTTTAATGTAAATACAATATTATCCGATGCGACGCAGTCATAAATATTTAAATCTTTAGCGGTAACGATAGAACAATTTGGAATATTTCTACTTGCGAGCATCATGTTCTTGGGACATACTTCTTTCACAATCACGGTTGAACCAGTCATTAGACCTAAAGTTTTAAGTATGCTGACCAACTCTTTGGTTTTACTATTTGCCAAATCGAAATCTTCTACAAATGTTATGCCTTGATTCTTTAATTTCATTGACAAAGCGACACACAAAGCCTTGCGTCGTTTTTGCTTGGGTATTTTGTAAGAATAATCGCGCGGAACCGGACCGAAAACCGTGCCACCGCCGACCCAGATTGGTGAACGAATTGAACCGACTCGCGCTCGTCCAGTATGTTTTTGACGCCATGGTTTCTTACCGCCACCGCGAACTTCGCCACGGGTTTTAGTTTTCGCTGTTCCCTGTCGCTGATTTGCCATATAATTACACATCGCTTCCCAAACCAATCCGTCGTTTTGTTCCACGCTAAAAATTGATTCGGGTAAATCAATTTTATCTTTCACGCTACCGTCAAGAGCAATATAGTCTACTTTCATACTTTTCTGATTTCAACCGGCGTTAATGCTGAACCCGGTATCGCACCTTTGATATAAATTAGGTTTTGCTCAAGTTCAATTTTTACTACTTTTAAATTTTTTATCG
>Ga0315294_10005402_pt1 | contig 14012 bp, 12 predicted proteins | sample YL17G13_40_MG_FD_203626 | JGI IMG/M metagenome (GOLD analysis project Ga0315294, IMG submission 203626) | Sediment microbial communities from Yellowstone Lake, YNP, Wyoming, USA - YL17G13_40 | ecosystem: Environmental > Aquatic > Freshwater > Lake > Sediment | place: USA: Wyoming | collected... | reverse complement strand
GAGGCCGCGCGGCAGGACGTGGCCGAAACCGAACGGACGCAGGGCGTCGATGAGCACGATGTCCAGGTCGCGGGCCAGGCCGCGATGCTGGAACCCGTCATCCAGGATCGCCACGTCGCACGGGTTCTGCGCGACCCAATCTTCCAGTGCCCTGCGGCGGTCGGGATTCTGGAGATGCGGCACGCCGGGGCACAGGCGCTCCAGTTCCAGGGCCTCTTCGTTGGGCCGGCCGGCGGGCGCGGCGTAGCCCCGGCTGAGGATGACAGGACAGCCGCCCATCTCGGCCACCAGCCGCGCCAGGTGTGCCACCAGGGGGGTCTTGCCGGTGCCGCCGACGGTCAGGTTGCCGACGCTGACCACCAGGCGCGACGCGCGGCGGACGGCGCCGGGCACGCGGAAGCGCTGGTCGCTGATGAAGAGCCCGGCGCGGTAGAGGCCTGCCAATACGGTGAGGCCGGTCCGAGCGGCGGCTGCCGCAAGGCCGCGCCGCTCACCGGAGATTATGGCCAGCCACGTATCGCGCCTGTTGCGGGTGGCGAGTTGGCTTGAGCGATTGGCACTCATAAGGGGCACCGGCTCCAGGACCGGTCTTGCGCGGCGGCTCTCCGCAGCCGCCGCGCCGAATGCCGCCAGATTTCGTGAACTTGCGGCGCTCCCGCGCGGCAGGTGCGGAGACCCGCCGCGCAAACAGCAATCCAGAGTTATCGCACTAGGGGCGCAGGGCGCGGATGATCGCCTGGCCCATTTCGCGAGTGCCGACGGCCGTGGGGTCGTCGCGGCTCGGCTTCAGGTCGTACGTGACGAACGTGCCCTCGGCGATTGTCGCGGCGACGGCGGCCTCGAGGCGGCGGGCCGCCTCGCGCTGCCCCAGGTGCTCCAGCATCAGGGCGCCCGAGAGGATGAGGGCCGTGGGGTTGACCTTGTTGAGGCCCTTGTACTTGGGGGCCGAGCCGTGGGTGGCCTCGAAGACGGCCGCATCGGGGCCGAGGTTCGCCCCGGGGGCCACGCCCAGGCCGCCCACGAGGCCCGCGGCGAGGTCGCTCAGGATGTCGCCGTACAGGTTCGGCAGGACCAGCACGTCGTACAGTTCGGGCTTCTGGACAAGTTGCATGCACATATTATCAACAATGCGGTCCTCGAACGCGACGTCGGGGTACGCCCTGGCCGTCTCGCGGGCCACCTCCAGCCACAGGCCGTCGGAGCACTTCATGATGTTGGCCTTGTGGACGGTGGTGACCTTGCGGCGTCCGTGGGCCCGGGCGTACTCGAAGGCGAAGCGGTGGATGCGCTCGGTGGCCTCCACGCTGATGGGCTTGATGCTGAGGCCCGTGGTCTCGGGCGGCGTCCCGATCTTCCTGGCGCTCGCCTGGTTGACGGCGGCGTACACGGCCCGCAGGGCGTCCGTGCCGCGCGCAAACTCGATGCCCGCGTACAGGTCCTCGGTGTTCTCGCGGATGACCACCAGGTCGACGTCGCGGTAGCGGCTGCGGACGCCGGGGTACGACTTGCACGGTCTCAGGCACGCGTACAGGCCCAGCGCCTGCCGGAGGTGCACGTTCACGCTCCGGAACCCCGTGCCCACGGGCGTGGTGATGGGGGCCTTCAGGGCCACGCGCGTCCGCCGGATGCTCGCGGTCAGGGCGTCGGGCAGGGGGGTGCCGTACTTCTGGAGGCAGTCCAGGCCCGCCTCCTGCACGTCCCAGCGGATGGCCGCGCCGGTGGCGTCGATAACCTCTCTCGCGACGGCGGCCAGTTCGGGCCCCGTGCCGTCGCCGGTGATTAAGGTGACATCGTGCGCCATCATGCCCTTCTTCCGTGAAAGTCAAACAAACCGGCAAGAAACCGGCGCATGGTAGGAGCCGCGGCGCGAAGTTTCAACACTTTTTGACGGGGCCGGGCGCCGCGTCACTTACGGGGTGGCATGCCCAGGGCCTGGTCGCCCAGGCGACCCGCTGCTGGCCCGCCCAGGCGGGCAGGCTGTGGGCATGCTTGGCGCCGAGGGCAACAGGGCCCCTGCCTTGTTAGCCCCCGGTGAATACACCGGGGGCCAAATGCTCGCAGGTGCGCCCCGCGCCACACCTGCACCCCGTGTGTTCACGGGGGGCTAAAACGGCATGACCACGGGTGCGCCCCGCGCCACACTTGGCAGGCCGTGGGCATGCCACCCGGTGCTACTCTGCGAAGTAGCGATGCCTCTTCGCTACGTAGCACGAGCAACGGGAAAAAGCCCCCTATAAGTGCTGTACGGGGCCGGGCAGGTGGCCGAGCAACTCGGTCAGGATTTCAACCGTCAGGTCCGCGGCGGGCGACTCCCGCGGGGCCGGGGACCCCCGGCGCCGGATGAACGCCGTCCGCATGCCCGCCGCACGCGCGCCGGCGATGTCGGCCTCCGGGTCGTTCCCCACGAACAGCGTGCGAGCGGCGGGCACGCCGGTCTGCTCCACGGCCGCCCGGAAGATCCGCGGGTCCGGCTTCCGGAACCCGACGACCGAACTGAAGCACCGCACCGGAAAGTGCGGCTCCAGGACGAAACGCTTCACCTGGGATTCCCACAGGTACTCGGGCGTGCCCCAGGGGGTGTTGGACACGAGGCCCATGCGGTATCCGCGCTTTTCAAGGGCCAGGATGGTGGGCATGGCGTCGTCATAGAGGCGGCTGGCGGCCAGCAGCCGCCGGGCGCAGGCCTCGGCCATGCGCGGCAGCGTCCGGCCGCTCAGGCTGCGGATGACCCGCCGCAACGCCAGCATCACGCGGTGGGCCGGCGGCGTCCCGGGGGCCGGGCGGCCGCGCAGGGCGCCGGCCTCCCGCGGATCGGGCACCTCGGCAACGCGGGGCGGCTGCTCGTGCTCCGGGCGGACCAGGTAGGCGTAGGCCCCGTGCAGGCACCGGCCGACCGCGACCGGCCAACTGGGCGTCGGGTAATCGACGAGCGTGCCGCCCAGGTCGAACAGGACCGCATCGATTTCCGGGAACAAGTGACGCCCCCTCGCCTGGCCTGTAGGCCGGGATGCAATCCCGGCCTGGCTGCTCGCGCGCCAACGTTGCCGGGATTTCATCCCGGCCTACCTGGGCTGTTGCCGAATCATGTAGGCCAGGATGCAATCCCGGCATGTCTGCTCGCGCGCCAACGTCGCCGGGATTTCATCCCGGCCTACATGGGCGCGAAAGCAAGGACCCGCGGTCTCGCATCCTCGCGGCTCAGAACAGACGGAACCCGTAATCGCGATTGTCGGGGTCGAAGTCGGCGTCCGTCAAGCCCGGGTTGATCTTGAGGTCGCTGTAGATGTACTGGCTCAGGAGCGTTCCGTCCCAGTCGTACGCATCGGTGCGGACGCAGACCATGAACTGCCGGTCGACGTAAAGGATGAGCACCGGGCACGGGTAGTCGTCTTTCTGGGGCAGGACGCGCTTGAAGACGTAGGTGGGGCGGCCTTCGAGGTCGCGCAGCCCCTCGTACGTGAGCGTCAGGTCGCCGTTGGCCTTGGCCCGCTCGCACTGCGGAATCGCCAGATGCAACATGTTGGCCATGCCGGCAAAGGTAAGCGGCCGGCGGCTGTGCTTCAGGGCCGTCTTGCCCGCGGGGTCCAGCATCACCTTGTGGAAGAAAATGCCCAGGATGCCCGAGGGGTGCGCGGCCACCTTGCCGTCGTTGGCGCCCTCGACGTAAAGGACCTCCTGGCCGGTGGAGACGTCGCCGACCCATTTCAGGTACACGCTGAAGGTCTTGGCGCGGAACTTCATCTGCATCGTTTCGGTCTTGGCCAGGGTGCCGCCGATCTTCTCCTGCTTCTGGAAGCGGCAGGTGTAATCCAGCACCTGCTCGTCGCTCCACTTCAGGGCGACGCGGAGGAACTCCAGGGGGTCCCGGGCCGCCAGTTTCTGCATCTCCTCGGGGCTGTCGTTGAAGACGGCCTTCTGGGCGCCCGGCGCGAGGGCGCCCGGCGCGAGGGCGCCCGGCGCGAGGGCGCCCGGCGCGGGCTTCGCCGCCACTGGCTCAGGCTTCGCCGCGTCGGGCGCGGCCGCCGGGGCCGCCCCTGCCGCAAGGAGCATGGCGACCCACGCCGCCGCGGCGGCCAGGCGCCGCAGCCATGTGGCCCCCGGCCGTTGCCGGACGCACGAGCCCCAGGGCCGCCGCGCGGCGCCCGTCCTGTGCACGTCGGTCATCGAGCACCCTGGCCCGCCGGGCGGGCCTCCTGGACCGGGACGAACCCTTGTGTCAGAAGTATCGGAAACAGTGAATACGTCCGTTTCTGCGTCACCTGGCGGAACCCGGCGTCCTCGAACAGGGCCCGCACGTCCTGCGACTCCCGGTGCCAGACCGAGCCGCCTTCGACGTTCGTAATAATGAGGTCGTAAACGATGCGGCCGATGAACTGGTCCGGCCAGCCGTCCAGCAGGAGCAGCCGCCCGCCCGGCCGCAGCACGCGGAACATGCCCTCCAGCACCTTGGCCTGGTGCGGGTAATGGTGGAACGAGTTCGCGCACGTGATCACGTCGAACGACCCCGGCTCAAAGGGCAGGTGCTCGCTGTCGCCCACCGTGACGAGCGCGCCGCCGCCGAGGCCGGCGGCCTTCGCACGCGCCTGGACCACCATCGACTCGCAAAGGTCCAGCGCCCAGACCTCCCACCCGCGCGCGGCCAGGCGCGCCCCGAACTCGCCCGTGCCGCAGCCGACGTCCAGCACGCGGCCGGGAGGGACGCCGTCGAGTTCCTTCAGCAGGAGCGCATGGGAAGGCTCGAACAGGAACCGGTTGAGCCAGTGCCTGTCGTAGGTTGCGGCCCACGCGGTGAACTGCGTATGGGCCTTGCGTTTGAACCGCCGTTCGCGGCGGCTCGGCTTGGCGGACATAAATCCTCGCTCGCCACGTCTCCGGGTGATAACATCGGCTTTCCGAAAGGACATTCTATAGCCTGCCCCGGCAAAAGGGAAGTGGGGCGGCAGGCGGCGGACGCAGGAGGGACCTACGCCCGTGGACATTCTGGCAATCGGCGCGATTGCAGCGGGGAGTTTCACCCTGGCCCTGTCGGGGGCGCTGGCGCCCGGGCCGATGTTCTTCGCGACGATCGCCGGGAGCCGTCGCCGGGGGTTCTGGTTCGGCCCCGGGGCGGTCCTCGGGCACGCCCTGGCCGAGTTGCCGGTCGTCGCGCTGCTCCTCGTGGGCCTGTCGGCGGTCCTGGAGAACGATTATGTCCTGGCGGGCATCGGGGCGATCGGCGCAGCGGCGCTCCTGTGGATGGCCGCCGGAATGATACGCCAGGCGTTCCGCCCCCCGCCCGACATTACTCAGACCAGCCCCCGCCCCGAGGCGGGCGAGGCGCCCGCGCCCGGCGCGCCATGCCCGACTAGCCCCCGCCGTGAGGCGGGGGCGGCCGCACGCCAAGCGTCACCTGGTTCAGCACCCCAGGAACCCCGGGACGCCGGCCGCCGCATGCTCGTCGTCGAGGCCGCCGGGGCAGGGTTCGTGACGAGCCTCTTGAACCCCTACTGGCACCTCTGGTGGGTGACGCAGCCGACGCTGCTCCTGGCGAGCGCGGCCGCCCAGGGCTGGCCCGGGGTGGGCGCGTTCTTCGCCGGCCACATCTCGGCCGACCTCCTCTGGTACAGCCTGACGTCCTACGGCATTTCGCGCGGCCGCAGCCTGCTGGGGGGACGGGTGTACCAGGGCCTGCTCATCGGCTGCGCTGCCATGCTCCTGGTGATGGCGGCCTTGTTTGCAGCGCTGACAATCGAGAAACTGGCCGGGCCGACAGGCGCGTGCCTTGTTAGCCCCCCGGTGAATACACCGGGGGCCAAATGCTCGCAGGGGCGCCCCGCGCCACACCTGCCCCCGTGTGTTCACGGGGGGCTAAAGCAGTTCACGGTTGTTTGTAGCACGCCGCGCGGCGGGCAGTCTTGCCTGCCGCGCTTCGCCTGTGCCTAGGCGTCCCGTGGCGCGGTGGGCAAGACTGCCCACCGCGCGAGTTCCCGCTACACCCGACCGTTAACTGCTCTAAAACGACTTCGGCGCTTGACAGGCCGGAAAATCTCATTACTATTTGTACCCGTGGGAACTGCGAAGACCGGCAAACACGAGCCCTAGTGGAGGATGAACGCCCGGCTTGTCCTGTGCGGACGGGGCCGGGCCCAGATACGCGATGCCTACGGTCAGACTTCCTGATGGAAGCGCACTGGAAGTGGCTGCCGGGGCGAGCGTCGCCGATGTTGCCAACCAAATCGGTTCAGGCCTGGCTCGGGCTGCCGTCGCTGCCAGGCTGAACGGCCAGTTGGTGGATCTTTCGACGGTGTTGTCGGGCCCCGGCCCGCACACCCTCGCGATCCTGACCGACAAAAGCGACGAGGCCCTCCCGATCCTCCGCCATTCCACTGCGCACGTGATGGCCGCCGCCGTCCGCCGCATCTACGGCGAAAACGTGAAGTTCGGTATCGGTCCGTCCATCGAGGACGGATTCTACTACGACTTCGACCTTCCGCAGCGGATCGCCGACGAGGACCTGGCGCGCATCGAGGCCGAGATGGCCGGGATCGTGGCCGCGGCCGAGCCCTTTGTGCGCGAAGAAGTGTCCCTCCCGGCCGCCGCCCACCTCATGCGGGCCGCCGGCCAGGACTACAAGGTCGAACTCCTGGAGGCCATCGCCGCCGGGGGCCTCGCGCCGGGCGATCCGGTCGAAGGCGCCCAGGCCAAGCCCGCCCCCGAAAAGCCCGCCTCCGTCACCCTCTACCGGACGGGCGACTTCGTGGACCTCTGCCGCGGGCCGCACGTCCCGCACGCCGGCAAGATCCCCGCCTTCAAACTCCTGACCGTGGCGGGCAGTTACTGGCGCGGCGACCCCACGCGGCCGATGCTCCAGCGCATCTACGGCACGGCGTTCTTCTCCAGGAAAGCGCTGGACGAGCACCTCATGCGCATCGAGGAAGCCAAGCGCCGCGACCACCGCCGCATCGGCAAGGACCTGGACCTCTTCAGTTTCCACGACGAGGGGCCGGGATTCGTCTTCATGCATCCCAGCGGCATGATCGTCCTGAACGAGATGCTGGATTTCTGGCGCGGCCTGCACCGCGAGGCCGGCTACGTCGAGGTCCGCACCCCGGTCATCCTGAGCGAGGCGCTCTGGCACCGCAGCGGACACTGGGACCATTACCGCGAGGCGATGTACTTCACCAAAATCGACGACGCCGACTACGCCGTCAAGCCGATGAACTGCCCGGGCGGCCTCCTCATCTACCTCAACAAGCCGCACTCCTACCGCGAGTTGCCCATCCGCATGGGCGAGTTGGGCCTGGTGCACCGCCACGAGAAAAGCGGCGTGCTCCACGGCCTGCTGCGGGTCCGCCAGTTCACCCAGGACGACGCCCACATCTTCTGCCTGCCGGAGCAACTCCAGGGCGAGGTCCTGGGCATCATCAACCTGGTGGACCGCATCTACAGGACCTTCGGCTTCGAGGACGTACGCGTGGAACTCTCGACGCGGCCCAAGCACTCCATCGGCACCGACGAAATGTGGCAGCACGCCACGGGGGCCCTGCGGGGCGCCCTGGAGGCGCGCGGCATGACGTACAAGGTCAACGAAGGGGAGGGGGCCTTCTACGCCCCCAAGATCGACTACCACATCCGCGACTGCCTGGGCCGATCGTGGCAGTGCGGCACGATCCAGGTGGACCTGGCGATGCCCGAGCGGTTCAACCTGACCTACGTGGGCGCCGACAACGCCGAGCACCGCCCGGCCATGATCCACCGGGCCATCCTGGGCAGCATCGAGCGGTTCCTCGGCATCCTCATCGAGCATTACGCGGGCGATTTCCCGCTGTGGCTGGCCCCCGTGCAGGCGGCGGTGCTGCCCGTGAGCGACCGGTTCAACGCCTACGCCGGGTCGGCGGCGGCGGCGCTGCGCGCGGCGGGCCTGCGCATCGAGGTGGACGACACGAGCGACAAGGTCGGCGCCAAGATCCGCCGGGCATCCCTCCGCAAGATTCCGTACATGCTCATCGTGGGCGACAAGGAGGCGGCGGCCGGGACCCTCAGCGTCCGCGACAAGGCCGCCGGCGACCGGGGCGCCGAGCCGCAGGAGGCCTTCATCCGTCGCGCCACGCAGGAGGTCCGCGAGAAACGCCTGCGGCCGAAGGCCGCCGAAAAACCGTAGGCGTCGCCGGGCGCCTGCTGCGCGTTTAGCCGCGAGCCGCAGGCGAGCTGAAACGCGCGATTTCGGCCTCGCGGCGTGGGATCGCGTTTAGCCGCGAGCCGCAGGCGAACTGAAACGCGCGATTTCGGCCTCGCGGCGTGGGATCGCGTTTAGCCGCGAGCCGCAGGCGAGCGCGTAAGAACGCATGCCGGCAACACGCCGGCAATTCGATCGTCAAAACAGGGTCAATCGAGAGCAAAGGAGGACCTGCTTGAAAGAACTGAGGCAGCGCGTGAACGAGCAAATCAAGATCTCACCGCTGCGGGTCATCGGGGAAAATGGCGAACAACTGGGCATCCTGGACCGCGACGCGGCCTTGCGCATGGCCACCGAAGCGGGCCTCGACCTCGTGGAGGTGGCGGGCGACGTCCGGCCCCCGGTCTGCCGCATGATGGACTACGGCAAATTCAAGTACCGGCTGGCCAAGAAGAGCCACAAGTCCAAGAGCCACGAGGTCAAGATCAAGGAAATCCGGATCCGTCCGAAAACGGACGTGCACGACCGGGACACCAAGATCCGGCAGGCCCGCGGGTTCCTGGAAGACGGCGACAAGGTCGTGGTCAACATGATGTTCAAGGGCCGCGAGTTGGCCCACCTGGACTTCGCCCAGCAGAACATGAAGGCGTTCGTCGACCAACTGGCCGAGGTCGGCGCCGTCGAAAGCGGGCCGCGCCGCGAAGGCCGGCGCATGATCCTCCTGCTGGCGCCGAAACCGAAAACGGCCTGACCCCGGGGACGGTCGCACCGATACCGGAAGCCTTGGCCGCAACCGCCGCAGGCGGCCGGCTTGATACAGGGTGGCGGCGCGTCCGGTCTTTTGACGCGCACAACGGAAAGGCGGGGCTAACCATGCCCAAACTGAAAACGCACAAGGGAATCCAAAAACGCATGAGACTCACCCGCAAAGGCAAGATCGTCCGATGCCGCGCAGGCGCGGGGCACCTCATGAGCGACAAGAGCGGCCAGCGCCGCCGGCGCCTTCGCCGCGCGGCCCTCGTCCACAAGACCCAGGTGAAAACCTACACGCGCCTCATCACCGGCTGACGCCCGTAGCGCGGGGCCTTGTGCCCCGCGCAGGAAGGCGCGGGGGATAAACCCCCGCGCTACGGCTGGATAGCAGACAAAAGGAAAACGGTCATGCCTCGAACGAAAAAGGGCGCCGCGCGGCGGAAAGCCAAGAAACGCCTCTTTAAGCGCGCCAAGGGGATGTACGGCGCGCGGAGCAAGTTGTACCGCATAGCCAAGCAGTCGGTCATGAAGGCCCAGCAGTACGCCTATCGCGACCGCCGGGCCAAGAAGCGCGGATTCCGCCGCCTCTGGATCACCCGCATCAGCGCCGCCTGCCGCCAACGCGACATCGCCTACAGCGTGTTCGTCAACGGACTCAAGAAGGCCGGCATCACGCTGGACCGCAAGGTCCTGGCCGACCTGGCGCTGAACGACCCGCAAGCGTTTGACGTCGTCGTGGCGGAGGCCAAGAGCGCCCTGGGAGCCTGACGATGGGCCTCGAGGAAATCGGGCCTTTGCGCGAGCGTGCCCTGTCGCTCATCCGGGCCGCCAAGGACCTGGCGGCGCTGGAGGCCGTGCGCGTGGAGTGGCTCGGCCGCAAGGCCGGCCGCATCACGGCCCTCCTGAAGTCCATTCCCACGGTGGCCGCCGACGAGCGGGCCCGCTTCGGCCAGGCGGTCAACGACTTGAAGAGCGCGGTCACGGAGCACCTGGCGGCGCGGCGGGCCGCGCTGGAGGCCGCCGCGCCCCGCGGGCCGATGGCCGACGTGACGATGCCCGGGCGCCGGCCGCCCCTGGGCCGCCTGCACCCCATCACGCGGGCCACGCGCGAGATGGTCGAGATCTTCGGCCGCCTCGGCTTCGAGGTCGTCGAGGGCCTCGAGGTCGAGGACGAGTGGCACAACTTCGTGGGCCTGAACATCCCCCCCGAGCACCCCGCCCGCGACCCGCTGGACAATTATTACCTCAAGGACCGCGTCCTCCTGCGCACGCAGACCTCCACCGTCCAGGTGCGCGTGATGGAGAAGCGCAAGCCCCCCGTGCGCATCATCGCCCCAGGCCGCGTGTACCGGCCCGACACGGTGGACGCCAGCCACTCCAACATGTTCCACCAGTTGGAGGGCCTGTGGGTGGAGCAGGGGGTGACGTTCGCCGACTTAAAGGGCGTCCTGGCGATGTTCGCCCGGGCCTTCTTCGGCCCGCAGGTCCGCACGCGCTTCCAGCCCAGTTACTTCCCGTTCACCGAGCCGAGCGCCGAGATGTACGTCTCGTGCCTCCTCTGCGGCGGCGAGGGATGCCCGGCCTGCAAACGCAAGGGCTGGATGGAAATCCTGGGTTGCGGCATGGTGGACCCGAACGTCTTTGAGGCCGTCGGGTACGACCCGGACCAGGTGACCGGCTTCGCCTTCGGCATGGGCATCGACCGGCAGGCGATGCTCAAGTACGCCATCCACGACATCCGCCTCTTCTTCGAGAACGACGTGCGGTTCCTGCGGCAGTTTTGACGGGGAACTGTACCGAGATTGCGAGGTGCCCGTTGTTCGACCCGCCGAAGAAAGGAGAATAGTATTGCGTCCCGAGATTACGGTCCCCAGATTACGTTAGGCGCTTCAAGGCGTGTACGGTGCGGCGGGCCAAGCCGCCTCAACCAGGTGTACGAAGTGGCGTGATCCCACAGCGACGGAGTAAAGGGCGGCCCCAATCGCGACAAGGCCCATTACAGAATGTAACACCTCCACCATGCAGGAAGCGTACTTTCGGGGCGATTCTCTCGCAACTAGGACCCTTGTAGCCCACACGCGCCTTCCCTGGCGCAGGTAACTGTTGACCAGGCAGGCTGCCGCAAAAAGAAAAATAGGCATAACCAGAGAAGTGACATCCGCATTGCTCGGCGCCGGGAACAACTGGGCACCGTAGTAGGCGTCAACGCTTATGGTCGTGGCAAGACATGCAAGAATAACGGCAAGATTGGCGAGTGCCCTACTTTCAACCTGAGCCTTGCCTATCTCCTGACTCTGGGGGTGGTCATAGTGGTCCCTTACATACTCCGTGAGAAACTCACTCCACCCCTTACAGTTGCCCGCTGCCCAGTTCCGCAACTTGTTCTGTATGTTGGCAAAGATGTCCGACACCCACCACGATACAAGCCCGTCTGCGGTCTGACCCGCCACATATGCGACGATAACCAGTGCCAGAGACAGAATCGTACCAACCCACCAGTCGGACTCCGTCTTTAAGATGGTGGTCCACATCGAGGCGGCGCGTTCATGATGACAGGCCGCAAGCAAGAACAATGCCCCCGCGATTGATACCAATCCTGGCACGATGCGGGCGATCAGGTCATACTGAAAGAAGGCTATTCCGAACTTACTGGGCATTTGTGACTTGGAGGGCTCATCTTTCGGCATGTTCATGTGGCATTCTCCTTCATCGGCACTTGCTACTCTCCTCTGTCCCCGGGACAATACAATCCCTGCGGGTACGTTAGCCCTTGACGGGCACGGTTATGGGTGTGCCCGAAACTACCCCCCCGCTTTTTCGAGCCAGCAGGTAAGTTGTATGTCACCGGAACCTTTCCTATCACGTCCTCCGTTTCGCAATGAATTGCGAAAGAACGAGACTCAATTTCTCAACAGTTCCGTGATGCTCATATTCGTACTCAATAATTCCAACATGTGGCTGAAATGTCATGACCGCATGATCTGGATTCGTTCTCATTGCCATGCGATATGCTCGTTTGGACTCCTGGGACAAGTTGGAAGCAATATCGTATTCCTCCTCAACATGCCAGACATAAAATGTGTCTTCCCTTCCCAGAACTTTGACGTCCCCAAATTGTACGCCCTTGCATAGGGGAAACTCAAACAGGATATCTTCGTCTGAGAGTGCTCCAGACGCATCCCCGGTCTGAGAGATTCTGTTTATAGAGGCAGGGTCGTGAATCTTGTAAACCTTGCTACCAACAAAAACCAGTGCACACCGCTGCGCTGAATCGTTCTCCCACACCTGATCGAAAGGCCATGCGTTGAGTTCCGCGAGAATAAGGTGAGGAAAGCGGTATGCTCGCAGGACTGTCATGCTCAAAGTGACATTCGTGCTTACAACCTTGTTTGAGTTAGGTAGGGTGTAATCGTGCTTCCCTTTGTAGACCCACGTATTCCCTTCCTCGATGGGGAAATACTTTGTGCTATCTGATACGGAAAAGGTTTCTGTGTGATCATCAAAGGCAGTGCGGTCGATCAAGCGATTCAGAAAATGGGAGGAGGCGCTGGCAAGGATTCCACCTATGAATGCAACAACAATTGAGGCCACGTAGTGCCTCTGAAAGAACGCCCGCAATCGTGATCGTTGCATCTCCATTTCCATCTCAGTGGCCCAGCAATGCGTAGGCTGACCGGTACGGCTATTAGGGAAGGTACGCTTCCCCATTTCGGCCCCTCTCTCCGGGGGCGACCCGCCGTGCGGGCCAGCAGCGGAATCGGTCCATGCGGATAGTCTAACACAGAAGGTTCCAGGTTCAAGGTGCAAGGTCCAAAGTCCGGGGGTGCGGCCGCGGGGGCGCTATCGCTTCATCCAGAGCGGGGCAAGGAAGTCCTGGTTCAGTTCAATGACCTTGAAAAAACCGAGGGCTGCGGTGCAGCCCTCGGGAGGTCATATACCCGTCTGCCCAGTGAGCCGACGGGGTGATAATCCTTTATCATTATACACCATATCGGCCACCGGTCAAGTTGCCATAAACATTTCCGGCTTCCTGGGATTGATGCTACTTTGGGTGCAGGCTGTGTCCACCAAAATTGTCCAGGTTCAGGGATCGCAGGGGACGCTACCCATATTCAGATGCCGCCAGGCAACTCCTTTGAGTCGTGGCCGAGGCCGCGGGTCACGCGGCCTCTTCTTTCCGGGCTGCGAAGGGCTTGCGTCCAAGCCCCGAAGTGGGGGTGATTGATAATAGTCGCCCCGGCGCACGGGCCGTCCACGCGGATTATTCTGAGCGATGCGCCTTGCGGAAACCTGGATTAACCGCAAAGAACGCGAAGAACGCAAAGGACGGATCGGCAGTATGGTAAAGAGCGAAGAGGTTGTCTTTGCGTTCTTTGCGTCCTTTGCGGTTCAAGGCCCGTGTTGCCCGGCTGACAATGCCGGGGCGATCCCTGGCGCGTGCTGCCCGCCGCTGGCTCTCGGCTAATTGGGCGGGGGCGCCGTCTGGCCGTCGCCGAATCCCCAGCCGCGATTCCCGGCCGTCGGCCGCCTGCCGTTTTGGCAGTTTCCTCGTCCCTCGGCCTGCCCGCCTGTGGCCTTTGCGTGAGATCGCCAGCGTTGCCTTTGCTTGAGTTTTTCACTCCGCATTCCGCACTCCGCACTCCGCACTCGTAACTCCTGTTCCCGCCTTACTTTACGGCCACGGGTGTCCCCAGGTTTCCGGTTCCCTGGCCTGCCCGCCTCTGGCGGGTTTCCCGTCCCCCGTTCCCGCCTTTGCCCCCAGGCACGGGTGTCCCCAGGTTTCCGGTTGCCCGTTCCCGGGTCCCGGTTCCCCGCTTTTGGGAGTTATCCACAACGGCGTATGGCCATCCGTCCATGTCAAAAACCGTCAAATTCGGGTCAAAATCGATCAAAAAGGCGACGTTTTCCGTCAAAAAGGGATCAAAAAGGCGCGCATTTCGTCATGCCCATCTTAACATTTTGGTGGGTCACCCCCTCTGGCGCTAGTGTAGTGCTTCAGAATTAGTGTTGCTTATGTTCGCCTCATCGGCTATACTCCTCCGCAGGAGGTGAAGCCGATGCGCGTCGCTTGCCCGATAGTGTTGACCGATGAAGAACGCAGAAC
>Ga0315294_10005401_pt1 | contig 14013 bp, 11 predicted proteins | sample YL17G13_40_MG_FD_203626 | JGI IMG/M metagenome (GOLD analysis project Ga0315294, IMG submission 203626) | Sediment microbial communities from Yellowstone Lake, YNP, Wyoming, USA - YL17G13_40 | ecosystem: Environmental > Aquatic > Freshwater > Lake > Sediment | place: USA: Wyoming | collected... | reverse complement strand
GTCGGAATCGTCTGTCAAACCGCTTACAGATTTTTACTTAGAATTTCTTTCAGAGTTTTGCAGACGATTCCGACCTCGTCTTTGGTCAGGTTGTTATAGAAAGGTAGTGAAATGGTACGTTTTGAGACCGAATCGGTAACCGGGAACTCGCCGGCCCGCGAGCCAAACTTTTTCGCCATGAATGTCTGCAAAAGCACAGAAGGAAAATAATTCTTTACCTGAATACCATGGTCTTTCATTGCTTTAATAACGGCATCGCGCTGCTGCAAAGTGAATCTCTCTGCAAGCCTGACAACAAAGACGAACCAATTTATATCGCAGCCAGCCGGTTCTGTGGGCACTATCAACCTATCATCACCAGCGAGCATTTGCTGATACCATCTTGCGACCTGTTTGCGTTTGGCTTTCATTTCGCCCATTCTTGTAAGCTGTACAATACCGAGTGCGCAATTGATGTCACTGAGTCGGAAGTTATAGCCTAGCCGTTCATGGTCCAGCCAACCACTGCCTTTACCTCTGCCCTGATCGCGAAGTGATGCGCACATATCAGCCAAACTATCATTGTCGGTTAGAATCATTCCGCCTTCGCCGGTAGTTATCTGTTTATTAGGGTAAAAGGCAAACGTGCTTATCACACCGAATGTCCCTGCCTTTTTGCCGTTTAATGCAGAACCGAGAGCCTCACAGCTGTCTTCAATCACTATCAGATTGTGCTTTCGAGCTATTTCGCAGATTTTATCAAAACCAGCGGGGTTGCCGAAAACCTCCACCGGCATAATCGCTTTGGTTTTTTTGGTAATCTTCGATTCTATTTTAGATGGGTCGATATTCAAACTTACCGGGTCAATGTCAACAAAGACAGGCTTGGCACCAACCATCATGATGGTATTTGAAGTGGCGATGAATGTAAACGGTGTAGTAATGACCTCATCGCCGGGGGCGATTCCCAGAGCCAACATGCACAAAAACAGGCCGCTGGTCCCGCTGTTAACGGCGACGGCCCGTTTTCGACCGATGTATCTGGCGAAAGCTTCTTCGAATTCAACCAGCTTGGGACCGAGTGAAAGATTGGGGCTGCGAAGCACCTCGCAAACGGCTTCGATTTCCTTTTCGGTAATATCCGGCCGAGACAAATATACCCGCATAACAAATGTCCTCACTAAATACTTTCAGCATCATCCATAAAAAGCAGATTGTATCGCCAGCCGCTAATAAATCAAAACATTTTCACCCAACGCCAATATCACCGGGCAAAACCGCTTTAACACGTGATTTGGTTGTTTCTGCAGGAACCGCAACCACTTATAGGACGTAGTATTAGAAGGACAGTTTCTTATTTGTTACGAAGTCAAAATTTACGATTTCCATGGTAAACAGCCCCCGCTTTACGGCCGAAAAAGGATATAGCGTAGAGTACACATATGTGACATTAGGGACTAAAAAATGGCCAAAGGTAAAAATGTACTGACCACAGGCGAAGTGGCAAAGATTTGTAACGTCGCTCCGCGAACAGTCTCAAAGTGGTTTGACAGCGGTCAACTGAAAGGCTACCGCATACCCGGCAGCAAGGACCGACGGATACCCGTTAACGAATTAATTCGCTTCATGAAAGTGCATAACATGCCTGTGACGGCTCTTCCGGTCGGTAAGATTCGCGTACTGATAGTAGACAGCAACACTGAAGCAGCTTCCGCCTTGGCAAACGCTTTGCGAACCAAAACCGATTATGAAGTGCAAACCGTCCGGAGCAATTTTGAGACCGGCATAGTTGCTCATAAATTTACACCGCACGTACTATTGATAAGTCTTTTCGCTAAAGACATAGCAGCTACGGACATCTGCAAAGCTATCCGTGCCAATGAGGATTTACAAACAATCAAAATCATAGCCTTGGCAAACAAGTTGAGCGAATCTGAGTCAGCCGCTTTGCTCCAGAAGGGTTTTGACGGCTATGTTTCAAACTTCGAAGATGTCACCAAGGTTATCGAGGAGATTGAAAAAGCAACTGCGATTATCTATTAGCAAAGTTTAACTCGTACTCAAAACAGACCAGCAAAAAAGGCCGGTTCACTGAATCGGCCTTTTTTATTGCCAACCTTACCCATCCCCTGCAAATTCTATTGCAAAAGCAGCCAATTTCGGGTAAGTTAAAACAAATGATTCAGAATTGGCGGCGTAGCCAAGTGGCCTAAGGCGACGGTTTGCAAAACCGTTATCCGTGGGTTCGAATCCCACCGCCGCCTGTTTTTGCCTCCCATTTTAGCGAGCTATCCTCGCTAGTTGTGATCCAAAAAAGAAGTTAAAAAACACACCACCTGACGCAAAAAGCATCGATACGTACGATAAAATCAAGAATAAACGCACAAATTCCAATAACGCTTGCGCGAAGCATTTCGATTTTACCTCCATTAAATGTGTCAAATTTGTTACTTAACCTGGTCAAAATTTATTCCGATATACAGCTTGAGAATGCGAAAAAACTATATCCATTAATAGGAAAGGGAGTAAAAAAATGGCTATTCAAAATTTGTCAGAAAACATTATTGTAGTAACTTTGCCTGAAGAACCGCTGATAAATAACGACCTCGAAAACGTTAACGAATTCGTAAACAAAGAAGACAAGCGTGACGTAATAATCGACTTTTCGAGGGTCGAAGTGCTAACTTCCTCAAACCTCAGCAATCTCTTAATATTGCGAGAGTCACTGCACAAGTCTGGGCATCAGCTTGTCTTCTGTAGTGTTTCCATGGCTACAAAGGGCATTTTCATTGTTGCAGGTCTTGACACATTTTTCGATTTTGCTGATGATAAACTCGCCGCCTTAGAGATTATAAAACACGGCAAGTTGGCCGGCCATCCTTCTGCATGACCCTACATGGCGTCGTACCGTTCTCGGTCGTTTGCCCACAGCAAGTTTAATCAAGACTTTAATCCCCCCAACATGCCTAGCTAGTACCAGTCTAACCTATAATTAATTTGCCAGTTCAACCAACTCGACAGCCAGTGCAATTAGCAAACTTTGGCTGTCTCGGGTCTCTTCTGACTGAACCATTTTTTGCTTTCAATGCTTACCAAAAACGATAATCTATTACGAGGATTAACGAGGCCAATAATTGTGAAAGTGAACATCGGAAATTGTGCTCTGGAACTGGTTGAAGGCGATATTACAGAAATGCAAACCGATGCAATCGTCAACGCTGCCAATGCGCAATTAATTCTAGGCGGCGGTGTAGCTGGCACAATCAGAAAAAAAGGCGGTCCGAAAATCCAGGAGGAATGCAACAAAATAGGGGAAACCTTCGTAGGTGGGGCTGTGATAACCGCCGGCGGCAATCTAAAGGCAAAATACGTGATTCACGCCGTCGGCCCTCGAATGGGTGAAGGAAACGAAAACGAAAAACTAAAAAACGCAACGCTAAATTCACTCAAATTAGCCGATAAGAATAATCTAAAAAGTATCTCTTTCCCGGCAATCAGTACAGGCATCTTTGGTTTTCCCATCCAAAGATGCGCCGAAATAATGCTGAAGACAACCATTGACTATCTCAAAGCCAAAACCGGACTACAAAAGGTCATTTTTTGTCTTTTCGGACAGGAAGCTTACCAAATCTTTGCAAACCAGCTAAAGAAGGAAATACCAAAATGAAGGCGATGATACTAAGTGAAACCTCTCCGATCGAAAAAAAACCCTTAAGGATGGCTGATTTGCCAATCCCAACCCACGACGACAATCAAATTCTCGTTAAGGTCTCGGTTTGTGGCGTCTGCCATACCGACCTTGATGAAGTCGAAGGCAGACTAAAACCACCCTCTCTCCCAATAGTGCTCGGTCACCAGATAGTAGGAACGGTGGCAGATAAGGGAAAGACTGTAAGAAAATTTAAGATTAAAGACCGCGTTGGAGTCACCTGGCTTTATTCCAGTTGCGGCAATTGCCATTTCTGCAAAAGAGGCAATGAAAATCTCTGCGATAATGGAAAATGGACAGGCAAAGACGTCAACGGCGGCTATGCAGAGTATATGGTTATTTCGGAAAACTTCGCCTACAATATTCCTGAAAAGTTTTCCGATTCCCAAGCAGCCCCGCTTTTGTGCGCCGGCATAATCGGCTATCGTACTGTCAGACTTGCCGAAATCACCGACGGCCAAATTATTGGCCTGTATGGTTTTGGGGCATCGGCCCACATCGTAATTCAAATCATTAAATACAAGTTTCCCAACAGTCCCGTCTTTGTTTTCACCAAAACCGCTGAACACGGGCACTTAGCCAAAAGTCTCGGCGCCGCCTGGACCGGGTTTTCCGGCGACCAACCTCCTGCCAAACTGGACCGGGCAATGGATTTCACTCCTGTCGGAGAATGCGTCCGCGATGCCCTGCTGGCTCTTAATAAAGGTGGTAGACTAATCATAAATGCGATTCGTAAAGAGACACCTGTCCCCGAGTTAAACTACGCCAAGCACCTTTGGCTTGAAAGAGAAATAAAAAGTGTTGCAAACGTCACCCGCCGCGACGCTGAACAGTTCCTGCCATTAGCTGCCCAAATCCCCATCAGACCCACTGTTGAGGAGTTTCCGCTGGAAAATGCTAATGAAGTTCTCATTGCGCTAAAGCAGTCCAAGCTCCGTGCTGCTGCTGTTCTGAGAGTTTGCGAATAGAAAGAATTACGTATTTGTTCCGGGCTGTTCAATAAATTTTAAAAATCGGCAGCCATTTCGCGCGCCAGTTCAATAGCTTTCTGACGCTTCGAAGCTGCAACATCCGCCCCCTCCTCCAATGTCGGTTCAACTACCAGCGATCGTATATTTCTAAAACCCATGAACCCAAATATCAGCTCGATATATTCTTTTTGCAGGTCAAACGCCCCAGCTCTATTACCAGCGTGATATTCGCCACCTCGGGCGTATACGGCCAGCAGAGGCTTTCCCATTACAAGCCCGCGATAACCCGTATCTTTGCTGTAGGTAAATGTATAACCAGGTTGAACTAGAACATCTATATATTGTTTGAGTCGATAAGGAATACTGAAATTCCACATGGGCACAGCCAAAACATACTTGTCAGCAGAAACAAATTGCTCTATCACTTTCTCAATATCCTTCCATACCTTTAATTCTTCTTTTGAGTGCGACTGGCCGTGTAAAATAGTGTACTTGGCCTGAACCGCCAAGCCGTCAAAGCTAGGAATCGGCGAATCAAACACATTCAAAGTTACAATTTCACCATCTGGGTTCTTCTTTTTGTATTCCTCGACAAAAGCATCAGCAACAGCGATGCAATAAGACCGCTTGCCTCGTGGAGAAGCTTGAATATACAAAAGTCTGCCCACGATTTTTCTCCTTACTTCTTTGTAATTTTCTTGAAGAAACGTTGTAGTCAAAACTTCCCAGTCACGGGTAACATACAATTACCATACAGTAATTCAACCTTGCTCACAACCAGCAAAATCCTCAGTTTGAGGTAGGAAAATGCTCGCTTCTATAGGCAATTAGTACTATGCAACTCAAAAACTTCGCGGATGCACAGGCAGAGAAGGGGTAAAAGTTCAATTACCGGCAGCGGATTAGTTGCTCGCTGTCATACTGAACCAAAGGGACACTCTTTTTCAAATCCTCGATAAAGCGCAGACCATCCTTCCAGTAGCCTGCGGTGGGTTTGAGCGTTGAGCAAAAGCTGATAAAATAGTGGTTTAGGCAGCTCATGAGTAATTGGCGCAAGTACTTGCTCACCATAGAAGCTAACGAAACAGGCAAAACCTCTTCATCCGCACCAACCACAAAATGCAAACGCATACCTTTGCCGCCAGCCCGCATCTGGTAGCTGCTCACCGCTGGCTTCTCACACAAAATCGTCAGCTCCATTCCAGGAAACATCCGCAGCAGGTCTTTGCGATAGTGAACCCTGCCCCCCTGCCGATCGATTATAATCTGTAAGTCGTCGCTGGCAAAATTATCGTAAGCTCTCTCTATAAGTTGTGAGGTGGCAGTAAAAAGCACACTGGCTTTGTTTTTTACTCTACCGACCATTTTGTTGTAGTACGCAACCTCCAGGCAACAACTCCTAAGTTCCAGCAGTTTAATATCATTCGAAACCAAGTCATTTCTCAGCACGGCCGAAGCTATCCCAATATCTGCTTCATCGGTCAAAACGCTATGACAAGCAGCATTCTGATACCAGGGATAATCATTTAGTTGTTCAAGACAATTCGGACACAGCAGCGCCAATAGTTCAATTAACGTAGCAGGTTTTTTATCAAGACACCTAAGACACACCAGAACCGTCCGTTCCAGGTGTTTGATGCCCATTGATTTGCTATACGCCTTTTTGCTGTCGGCAATAAGCAACCGTCCAGCAAGTCGCTTTCTTCTCTTAGCAACACTTTTGCCTAAAACCTGCCACAGGTCGGCCATCAACAAATGACGCGGGAGCCAAAATGCGCTCGACGATACAACCAATGGTCCCAGAATTGGTCCATAACCAGCTTCGTCAATCCCTACCAAAACCGACATCCATGCAGCCCTCCACATTCCCTTTCCGAATTTTTTGAGCGCACTTCAAATAAGCGTGTTTCAATTGCCTTTGCCCAAAGTCGCTATATGGGGGATTCTATTAAAAACTTTTGGATTGTCAAACAAAGATTCAACAGCCCACTGCACTATTTCAGCACAATACCAACCTCAGAACGTGCGCCTGCCCCGGTTCAGCATCGACGGTTAAGTTTCACCTGGTCGGCATTCGGCAGTCTCATCCATTGCCCTACTAACCCACGAAAATTTCCGGCGCCTGGCACTGTAAATCAACGTTGAACCTACGAGATGAAACTTGGGAATCGCCACCCCTTGCAGTACTACTCAGCTGGAAGGTTAAACATCTCGGCGGCCTGCCCTCTCCAACAGTTATCGCCTCCGCATGACAGATATCATTTTCATTATAGGCACAATCACTCACTTTACACTTCGTTACTTTTGACATTTCCATAACCACACACCTTGCTTTCGCTTTGCGATTTTCCTGCCTCATCATAGAGCTATATTCAGCAGAAATCTCTGGTTTGTCTCTTTACTCGATAATAGTGAGGCGTCCGGTCTCTGTAAATCGGGGAAACCTTGGTTTCTACTATAAGGTGAACCTCTTTTCTTTGCGAAGGAGAATTGCCTATGGCATAGGCGGGAAAAATGATCACAATACAATTGCAAAAACATTCGGCAAAAGGTTTGGGAAAGATGCTGATATGTGACTGTAACCCGTGGCGGAATCACTAGCCGTTTCGGCTGTTCACCCATTTAATAGCATACTGCAGCAGTTGAGTTGCCTTGGTGAGGTTCAGTTTTTCCTTGATGTGGGCACGATAAGTCTCGATTGTCTTCACACTCAAGTGCAATCGCTCAGATATCTGCTGGGTCCCGTAACCCTGACCGATCAAAAGAAACACCTCCAGTTCGCGGTCGCTTAGACGGTCTATCGGAGAATCACCTGTCTGTGGCTTACCCCCGACCAGTTTACTCACCATCGTTGCTGCCATACTATCGCTAACGTATATCTGGCCGCTCAAAACCTTACGAATCGCGATAATCACCTTTTCTGTAGCCTGCTGCTTTGTAATGTAGCCCTTGGCACCTGCTCTAAGAGCCCGCTCGGCATACAAAGATTCATCGTGCATAGAAAGTGCCAGAACAGGTAAGCTGGGGTACTGAACCTTGATGTCCTTTATCAATTCCATACCGCTCGTCTCTTTAAGACAAATATCAACAATGGCCATATCCGGCTTTAGTGTCCCTATAGCTTTTATCGCTTGATGAACATCCTCAGCTTGTCCACAAACCATAAGGTCATTTTCTTGATTTATGAGCCCCGTAAGCCCCTGCCGAACAATAGGGTGGTCATCAACTATCAGAATTTTTTTTCTGTTGTCGTCGATTTTTTCTTGCTGTTTTTTCAGACCCATAATTTTACCCATAACATTCTAGTGTTTCTTATTCGGAAATACACAGGTCACAATTGTACCGCCGTTGATATTTTTGCGGACGTCGAGGCTGCTGCCTATCATCTCGGCGCGATGCTCCATAATTTTCAACCCCATGCCATTACCCCCCACTCGGCCTTCCGGAAAATCTAAGCCATCACTTTCCACCGTCAAAACAGAGCTGCTCTTGCCGTAAGCCAAGCTTACCCGGATATTTTTCGCTGCACCATGTTTAATTGCATTGGTTATGGCCTCCTGCGCAATACGGTAAATGTGTATCGCCGTCGCAGCATCATCTATCACAACGCGCTTGTGGGCTCTGAAACAGCAGCTGATACCAAACAACTGCTCACTGGTCGCAGTCAATTCCTTTAACGCTGATTTCAAGTGGGCTGCATCTAAACCAACTGGATGCAGACCTCTGGCTAGACCATGGGCTTGGTCCACCGCCAGATTCACAAGTTTTGTTATCTCCGCGGCATCGGCCGCTTCATCAGGCAATCCAGCCAGCTTCCGTTCCAGTATTTTCGCCATTAGTGCAATACCCGTAAGCTGTTGCCCGAGACTATCATGCAATTCCTGCCCGATGAGCCTTTTCTCCCTCTCACTAACACCTAAGAGCTCTTTTTCCAGACACTTGCGTTCTTCGACTTCTTTTATCAATAGTTTATGGGCTCTTGTTAGTTTGGCTGTACGCTCGACCACCCGCTGCTCCAGCTCTTCATTAAGTCGGAGGATTTCCTGCTCAGCCTTTCTGTGTTCCGTTACATCATTTCCATATACGTTCACGTAACCTGCCTCAACTACGGGCGCAATCACAAATGAAAGAGTATTGCCATTGTGCTGGACCTCCATGACACCGTTATGGTTGGCATCTAGAACTTTTGCAATTAACATGCGCCAATTCTCAGGTGCACATGCACCGACTTGACAGTTCCATTGGCTCAAAAGAGACATCCCCGATGCATTAGCATACAAAAGAGTGCCGTCTTTGCTTATTCGCAGTACTGGAAAAGGACTTTCAGAAGGAAATTTCGCCAGGTTCTCTGCCCGCTCTTCAGCACTAATTCTTGCCAGTGCTATCCCCAGGCTTGCTCCAATTCCTTCAAAGAACCGAATCATCTTGGGTGTAAAACGTTCCGGACGGCTATCGTTCAGCTGCAATAATCCAACAATCTCGTCGCCCGAACGCAGCGGAATAAGGGCTACCGATTCGTAGCCGGCTTTTTGACAGCGGCCCCTTACCAGAACCCGAATATCTTGCGACGGATTGGCCTTCAACAGTTCAGTTGTACTATTGGTCCAGAAGCTCCCTCCCTTGGTAAAGAAAGGCAACCCTGAATCTACCTCGCCGGACATTAGTCTGCCACATATGCTACCAAACGGAAACCTGTCTCTGACCTCACTCATTGGGTTACCACCTTGGTCAGGCAGACAGAGATAATTTGTTGCCTCAACAAATTCTGCTGGTAAACCTTTAACAGCAAAGTAAGGAAAATCATCACCTTCACGCAATCGAATACCAACCGCCTGGAAACCGGCTGACTCTCTAATAAGTTCGAGAACATTATCGATTACGTCTAGCCCCACACTTTTACGATTCAGAACCTGCAGGATTTTCGCAGCCAACACGTGCTGTAACTCCGCCTCTTTGCGCTCGGTTATGTCATGGAATATCCCTAACTTTGAAATGCTGCCATCAGTATTTCTTAGGGGAGTAGCAATCATGTCATACGTCTTCTTGATCTTCGGAGAATACCATTCCCAGCGAAGTGATCTGCCGGCAAAAACATCCTGGTTCTTGCATGAAGGACAAGCATCCGCCCGGTCATGAAAATATTCATAACACTTCCGCCCCTCATAACGACCAAAATCCTTCTCCAAGCACGGATTTGCGTACTGGACGTGATACTGCTCATCCACTATATAAACACCATCTTGCATACTGGACAGAACATTCATAAGATTGCTTCGTTCGCGCAGCAATGCCTCCTCCGCCCTCTTACGCTCGGTGATGTCCATGTCCATCTCAAGGATCATAGGCGAACCATCAACGTCGGTGAAGGGGAAGTCATATGCGTCGATAAGGGAGCCGTCCGGGGCTATTACTTGCCAATGATGAGGTTTTCCGGTTTTTAACACCCTGTATGCCTCGCAAAAATCACAGGGCTCTTTTTTCCCAAAACAATACTCATAGCAGCGCCTCCCGTGCGACTCGCCAAACTTGTTCCGGAAAGCGCAATTGGCAAAGGCGACACGATAATCCGGCGTCAGCAGGCATACCATTATCGGCACAGCTTCCAGCACATCATGTAACCGCTGTCGTTCCGCTTTCAGCTCCTCCTCCGCCCTTTTGCGATTGGTGATATCGGTAACAACCGAGATTAGTCCGGTGACGCGTCCCAACTCATCTCGTTTGTAGTTCCAGTCCACTTGAACATCGATGATTCTGCCATCTTTGGTCAGGTTCTTGCTCTCAAACGGAATTGGAAGAAGCTGTCCCTGCCCAACGGCTTTTGAATATCTTCGCAATCTGGTACGTTCGGCTTGTGATGCTGCAAAGTCAATGAATTTCTTTCCCAGAAGCTCCCCCTCAGCATATCCGTAGATTTCATGAAAGGACTTATTAGCAAAAATTATGCACCCTAACCTATCGACTTCCTGAACACCATGAGGTATAGTTTGAACCAAACTTCTGTACAATTCTTCTTTTTTTTTCAGCTCTTCACTCACCCGTCTGCTCTCGGTGATGTCTTTAACCGCTGCAAAATAACTGACGATGTCCCCCTGCTCATCTTTTATCCATGATGGGCTGACAATAACTGGAAACCGCTCACCATTTTTCCGTTTGAATACCAGTTCAAAGTCCCCAAACTCGCCTCTCAAGGTCTTTTCGAAGGCTTTTTGGATATTCTGGTATTCCTCCTCCGGCCAATAGGGATACGGCGGACCAGTCCCAACTAACTCCTCCTGCGTAAAACCGGTCATCTGGCAAAAAGCTGTGTTGACTTTCAAATGAACGCCTTGATCATCCAAAATTGAAAAGCCATCTCTCATAGAATCTATGAGCTTTTCCGCAAATTCTGCGACAGTTAGCCCGACTGACGGCGTAATGTCTTCAACTCGCTGTCCAGCAGCATCCACAATGCCATAGGTATGAAGATAATCAGAAGCAGTATTCCACTTGCAGATAATGTCCCTGCGGTCGAAACTCTGTGTCCTCGTCATAACTGTGTTGTTAGCAAGAGCTCCAATCCGCGACAAAGTTACCCCCAAAGAATTCCGGGCAGGCTTTAGCGTTTCCCTCAACTGCCTTGATTTGGCTTTAATCTTTCCCTTCGCCATCATCGCCTCTCCATAAATTCACCGAGACAGTATATGACCAGGAAAATTCAGGAGTTTACGGTTTTATTTTTACAGTACGGTCTTTACAGAAAAACATCTAGCCTTTCTGCCGCTATTGATTTCTTGACGGATAGAAGCTTTCGCCATTTCACCTCTCCCACTCTTCATTCACTAGTTCTTACCCCTAAAGTGCACATCTTGCGATGTTGACAGTGCATCATAGTACCTAACCGAATTCTTATATGCAACAAATCTTTGCTTTTCCTCAAAAAAATTGCTCAGAAAAAAATGCTTCAGACATTCTAAATTCAGCTAAAAGACCGTTTCTTGCCACAAAAATAAAGACTACATTTGGTTTACCGGAAAACATATAACTTTTTGGGTCTAAACCCTAATTATAATTCGGCACCATTTCGAGCAGCAGTTCCCGTGCCTTTCTAAATGTCGCCAACCGAACCCGCACTATTTCCATCAGCTCTCATTTTCCTAATATCTTTCACTTTTTAATCTGGCACATATTGGCTCGTTAGCTCTTACCCGTCAATAGGTGTTAACCCTGATTATATCGTAGGGGAAAAACCCTATGGTCACGGTCAAACAACCGCTGTTTTAGCTTTGCGACATCTCTAACACTTTCAGATATATCTGTCAAAAGCCTGTCAGGATACTTTCGTTATTTCCGTTCTGTACGATGTAAAAAAACCGTCCCGTATTCTGTACCCGCTGAATTCACTTCTAGCTTCTAGCCATGGTGACATCTAGTCAATACTCCTGAATAAAAAAACCCAAGGCTACGGCATTTTCCTGCGGCATGACCGTTCACTTTAGTTTTCTGCATAGCAGCGGTGTAAGAAATTTCCCTGCGGGCATAATAGGATTTACCCCTATAGAAAAACCATATTTAGTCCCGATTGACCCTGCCTAACCCCTGCTATAGTATCAACACTAAAACCTAATTTTAGTAACCGTTAAGAAAGGAGCGCAGTAAGATGAGGATCAAGAAATGGTTTATTGTGATCGTGACTGGTGTCGGCTTGTTACTGCCTGGATGCGGGGAATGGTGTCGCCCTGCGAAAAAGGAGGCACAGAAAAAACCTGTTATGCCAGCGCCACAAGTGGCGAAGAGCCCCTGCGAGGCCCCACAGATGGGCAGAACTGTACAATCCTACCCAGCAGGTGACACTAGGGGAAACGCAATAAGTCTGGAGAAGATGGTCCCAAAGGAAGTCGTAGCAAATGAGCCGTTCGAATATCAAATCAAAGTCACAAACCTCACTGACAGAGAACTGTACAATGTAATAGTTAAGGATTGTGTACCAAAAAATCTGGTGTTCAAAAGCTCAAGCCCGGAGACATCGAAGATGGAGGGTGATAACGTCTATTGGATGCTTGGGAATCTCGAACCAAAAGCTTCCAGAATGATCTCTGCCAACGCTGTCGCCGAGGGAGAAGGGCCTATTACAAGCTGTGCACAAGTAACTTATGATAGTCCTATTTGTGCCAAAATTAATATTGTCGAGCCCAAACTACAGATGGCAAAGTTCGCTCCATCCGACTCGCTAATGTGTGACCGAATACCTGTAAGGTATGTCATTACCAATACCGGCAGCGGTTACGCATGTAACATCACACTTAAAGACCAGTTCCAGGAAGGACTCATGACCGCTGAAGGCAAAAACGAGGTTATGTTCACACTCGACTCACTGGGACCTGGTAAATCACATGAGTTCAAAACAATGCTCGATGCAAATAGGCGGGGTAAGTTCGCAAGCAAAGCAATTGCGACCTCACGAAGCGGCGGTACAATAGAATCCAACATAACAGAAACAACTGTAAGCCAGCCGGTTCTGGCAATTACCGAAAGCGGCCCTGACAGCCAGTATATCGGTAGGTCATTGACCTATGAAATCACCGTCACCAACAGAGGTGATGCAACAGCCAAAGACACAGTGATAGAGGCAATGCTTCCAGAAGACGTCAAATTCGACAGTGCCTCACTGGATGGACATTTTTCGCGTTCATCACCGGCAAAGGTCGTTTGGAATATTGGCGAGCTTGCGCCAAATGCATCAAAGAAAGTCAGTATGACTTTGATGGTTGACCAGGCTGGAAGCCTCAAGACAATAGCGGCAGTGAAAGCTTATTGTGCCGAAGCAGTTTCCACCTCGATGCAAACTACGCTTTCAGGTATTCCAGGCATATTGCTGGAAGTTATCGACGTCGCAGACCCTACAGAGGTCGGGCAAAATAATACCTACGTTATCACGGTAACTAACCAAGGCTCAGCATCTGACACGAACATCCGGATTAACTGTACATTGGAAGACAACATGAAATATGTATCTTCCAGTGGTCCAACTACGGCTTCGGTGACCGGCAACAATGTCGACTTTGCCCCACTGCTTTCGCTGGCACCCAAAGCCCAAGCACAATGGCGCGTGAATATCGAGGCCTTCAGTGCAGGTGACGTTCGCTTTAAGGTAATTATGAACAGCGACCAGCTCGGTCGACCCGTAGAGGAAACCGAAGCAACTACATTCTATAAATAATAGCTCCAGCTTTATCGGCGCAGTATTTGTTCGCTGGCATAGAGTTGCAATTGAAAACCCAGCTAAAGCCTCAAAGTCGTAAGGCTACAGGGTTCGAAAAAAATATGCCTTGATACTTTTGGCTATGTTTTTTGAGCTAATTCTTTCGGGTTAGTCAA
>Ga0315294_10005399_pt1 | contig 14016 bp, 19 predicted proteins | sample YL17G13_40_MG_FD_203626 | JGI IMG/M metagenome (GOLD analysis project Ga0315294, IMG submission 203626) | Sediment microbial communities from Yellowstone Lake, YNP, Wyoming, USA - YL17G13_40 | ecosystem: Environmental > Aquatic > Freshwater > Lake > Sediment | place: USA: Wyoming | collected... | reverse complement strand
ATAAAACTGATTTGGACCGAGGGTGACAACGGCGCTACATACGGTGTTGTTTTGGGAGGTACATAATTAAAAAACATGCTTGTATCATTAGTCACCCACATAACAGAAATGACATCATCAATTTGTAATGGAATAATTATATTGAAAGCTATTGTTTCATCTGAATTATTATGGTTTATTGTTTGTAAGGCACTACTGGCTGGTAAATCTGAACCATTTTTGCGTATCCATGCTCGTAATTCCGATGTATTACTATTTGTGCTGGATATATGTAAAATTACTTGAATATTATAAGTTGCTGCCTCTAATATTTTGATACTACGATAGTTAGTGCTTAAAGGGTCATTCAATATCATACCATTGTTACTAGCATACGCTGTTGTAAAAGTTGCCGTGTATATTGTATTTGTTGCCGCCGCCGTTTGGTCTATGGTTGAATAAAAAACACCGTTGTAACCAACTTCTTCTGTTAAATATATTAAACTATCTATTTGCTGTTGTATCGTTTGATCTGTTCTAATTCCAACAAGTTGTTCCCATTGGTTGTTAGTTAGTCCTAATGAACTTATAGAAAATTCATTTCTTACATTCAAATCATAAACATCTAACATTTCTGTAGTGTCGTCTCCGTTTAATGGCGGAAAGTTTGTTTCAGGGCCAAATCCATTCGAACTCATTTATATATAATATAAAGATTTAAATTTTATGTATTTTTTAGTTTCTCTCTATTATATATAAATGGAACTTGAATTAGAAATGAAAACTCCCTTTGATGATTTAAGAAAATGTCAATTATGTAAGACTTGGATTGAGGAGAATACTGGTAAAAGATTTTACATATGTAATAAACTTATTTATTATCATCCTATTTGTTTTGAATTAATGATGAAAAAAATGGAGATGTTAGGATATTTATATTCTTAATAATATATATGTTTATTGTTAAAATTGAGAACACCCCTTTAAAGATGAAACGATTTAGAGTTACTATGGATAGTGGGAAAACTTTTGACTTTGGTTTACGAGATGGTTCTACTTTTATAGATCACGGAGATACTCAAAAGAAATCTGCTTACCAAAAGAGACATCTTGGGAATGCTATAGAGAGAAAGTTAATAGAAAATCTTGTTCCTAGTCCATCTCTATTTTCGTATTCCCTACTTTGGGGTCCATATCCTGATTTAGAAAAAAATGTAAAACATTTGAATAAATTATGGAAAAAGTAATTAAATAAATATTTAGGAGAAATATTTAGTTAAATAAAATATTTGTTTATATATATAAAATGAATTCTACATTTGAAACAGCACAAATAAAACTTATGAAAGATTATATTAATTATGATGAATTAATTAATCAGTTAATTGATACTAAAAATAAAGAATTATTAAAAAGTGAAATTGAAAATCTTACAATTAAGAGAAAGACAGGAATACATTAAGCGAGATATAAAACGAATAGAACAAGAAAGAGATTTAAGTAATTTAGGTAATTATATACCTTATATATTTGTAAATCCAATAAATATATATAATGATTTAACTAAATCTAAAATTTAATTAATTATTTTATTTAGGAATAAAAATATTTAAATAAAATATATCTGTAAGTATATAAATGAATTGTTATATTTGTGAAAGCCCTCCTAACCAAGATATTCCACTTTTGAGATGCGGACATTATGTTTGCTGTGAATGTTACTGCAGAATTAAAAGTGATAAAATAAATGTGTGTCTTTTATGTGAAAAGAAATTAATTCGTGGCAGAAAATTAAATAAAATTGAAAACCATTTAAAATAATATTTAGAGATATATATAAGAAAATGCCAAATACAAATACTGAAGCTCATAAGAAAGCTCGTGCTAAATGGGTCGAGAATAATAAGGAATTTTATAGCATTTTGCATACTGAATACACAAAGAATTATTATAATAAACACAAAGAGGAAAGATTAGCTTATGCAAAATATTACAGAGACAAGAAAAAAGCAGAAAAATTAGGTCAAGATTTTTCGGTGGAAACTTTAGGAGAAATTTAATTAACTTAAAACAAAAAATTGATTTATTATATTTAGCGAAAACTAAGTTAAATATAATATTGATAGATATATATAGAAATGACAACCTACGAAATCTGTTCCGTTCCTGACTACAAAAAGTTTGTTTATGCTTTTAATCCTGAAAAGATTTACTTGAATGTTGCTAAGAAATATATTCAAAATATTGAGAATATTAGTGCTGTTGTAAATAATGATTTACAATTACATGAAAGATTTAAAAAAGATGATTTGTTGAAACTCTTAGTTGATGTTGATAAATTAACTTTGCATAATAAAAATGCTACTTTGGAAAGTGTATTATCTCATCTTTGTGAATATGTTGGTGTTGAAATGGATGATATTAGGTATACAACAAATTTTAGTTGTGAAACTGGTTCTCATCACATTGTTATTCCAAAATATTATATGAAATCATCTAATCAAAAAATCTATTGGAAACAATTTCGTGAAAAGTATGGTTATGGAAACGAAATTGATACTGATGGTATATTTGATAAGGAATGTTGGTTTAGATTACCAAATCAAACAAAAGAAAAAGTAAAAGAAACAGAACACATTATCCAAAAAGGTAAGATTTCTGATTTTGTTTTAAAATATATTGATAATTCAGTAGAAATGAATTTACCAAATATGTTTATAGAAACCAAAAAAGTAACCAATAAAGTAACAAAAAAAGTTGTAGTTCAAGATGAATCTGAAACCGACACCGAAAGCGTATCTGTCAATACTCCGCTAATTGAAACCGATATTTATTACAAATATTTGAATTGTATTGGGTCTACAATGTGTGGTAAAGGCGATCATTTAAATACAATTAATGTATTACAAGCTTTACGAAATGAGAATTGTGATGATAAATATGTAAAATATTGGATTGAGAGTTTTTGTGATTCAAAACTTAAAAAATACACTTATGCTATTGATTATTATAAAAATCACAATTATATTAAATATACTCCTTTACATGTTGAAAAGCGTTTATCCATTAAAAGTTTGAAGAAATGGGCTAAAAAAAATAAAGAATTATATGGAACATATTTCAAAGATGATTATGATTTTCAAATCAGAAAAATGTATAATTTTAAAAGTTTAATTACAAATTATCAAGATGAACGCTCCTATATGCTTTTAATTTATACATTACTTGAAAAAAGAATTATTCTTGACGGTGAAACTATTTATTTATATTATAATGATGAATGGCGAACTATGAAAGAAAAGGATTGTAAAATATTAAAAAATGTAATTATTGAAATATTTGATATTTATATTAAAGTTGGTTTAGATATTGTAAATGATTATATTAAAGATAATTTAAATAATGATGAAAAATTAACAGAGGGTAAAAAGATGCAGAAAGTTATATATGAATTAAATTGTGCTATTAAAAAAGTAACTTATGTTAACAATATTTGTTCTTTGTTAAAAAATAAACTTGCTACTATTAAAAATACAATTGTTTTTGATTTAGGCACGGATAATTTATATAATATTCAATTTAAAAATGGCGTTTATGATTTAAAAACTGGTTTTAGAACAAGAGTTGAAACAGATTATGTAACTCAAACATTAGATTATAATTATATTGAGGAAAAAGAAATTAATAAAGATATTCAAAATGTTGTAATGTCTTACTTTGAAAAATCACAACCGAATGAGGAACAAAGACGATTTACATTATCTTATTTAGCTTATTGCTTAACTGGTAATACAACAAAACAAGTTTTTAAAATGAATATTGGAAAAACTGCATCAAATGGAAAATCTACTGAAATAAAGATATTCAAAAAATGTTTTGATTTATATGCATGTAAATGCGATAGTAGAGTATTAGAAAATGGATTTGAAAAAAGACATAAATTCTTGAATGATTTAGTAAATAAACCAATCAGATTATTATATTTTGAGGAATTACCAAAAGGGAAAAAATTAGATGTTAAATTTATTAAAGATTTTGTTGATGGTGATGAATTACCATTAGAAATAATGTTTGGAACAAAATGTGAAATTAATATACAAGCCAAAATAATGACTGTTTCAAATCATGATTTTAATGTTGATACTGATGAGGGTATTTTGAGACGAGGTAGAGTTCAATATTATAAAAGTAAATTTGTTGATGATGTTGAGATAGATGATAAAGAAAATCATATTTATAAAAAAGTGGAGGGATTTGAGAATAAATTTAATGATGAATATTATAAAAATGCATACTTTCATTTATTATTGAAATATGTTGATGATCTATACATTCCAAAGAAAAATAAAGATGATTTTAAAGATAAAGCGGAGGAAAATGATGAAATATTAAATAATATTCTTGAATATTATGAAATTACAAATAATCTAGATGATAAAATTAATAAGTTAGATTTTATGGAAAAATTAAATGTAACCGATAAAAATTTTAAAGATTATAAAGAAAAGTTGGAAAGTAAAGCTTGTGAGTATAATTCACAAGAGAAATACACTTATACTCCAAATGGAGTAGAAAAAGGTGTAAGAAAGACAGGTGTTTTTCATAAATTGAAAGTAAAAATTGAGACTGCATAATTGATTAGAAAATAAAATATTCTTTATTAAAAATAAAAAATATTTGAGTGTCTTAGAAAGTGGCTTAGTGTCTTAAGTGTCTTAGAAATTCCTATATTAATTCTTAGTTATAGAAAAACCTTCCATAAAAGTAAAAGTATGAAAAAAAGTAAGACACTTAAGACACTAAGACACTATCTGTAAATATTTAAGCCAACCAATTAAACCCACATTTGTCTTTTCTATTTTGTCTAATAAAAAGGCGAAAATGCATGGTTAGTATTGATAGATACACATTCACAAAGTAGCCTTTAACTTGGCTATTTTTACTGCTAAAATCTCTGCTTTCTTTTTCTCACTCCATTCCTTATGATATATGCGGTTATACTTTTTAATCTTTTCGTAATTATCAGCCACATATTTGTCTCTGTATTCTTTTATTTTATCTTTATTCTTTTCACGGTATAAGCGGTGATAGTCTGGGTTATTTTGTAACCATTTTTGGTAATAAGTTAGGTCTTCTGATAGTTCAGCCATTTTATTATATATATATGTAAATAATAAAACATTTCTAATCTTTTTCATTCAATTTCAACAAATTGAAATTCTTGTAAAAAAGTCCATTGGTAGTATCAATATCCAAATGGGTATATGGTGCATCAAATACATAATCATATAGTTTCTTTGCATCATCTTTTTTCATATTCAACAATTCATCTGCTAAACTATTCCATTCTGCAACTGATTTCGGTTTGAATATAGAACAATTTGTCAATTGTTTTCTGAGTAACTTTGGGAAATAAAAAAATGATTGAACCGTGAAAATAAATGCGGTATTCAAATGTCTTGCTTTGATTAGCATAGTGGAAAGGATTTTCTGTATTTCCTTGCTGGATTTATAAGCGTCGGCATAATCATCAATAACCACTAAATTATATTTTTGTTCCCCATCATCACTCTCCTCATCATCACCCTCTTTGATTGATTTTAATGTTTTGTAAAGTTCCGTAAGATTTTCTGAATTCAATTCATGATATAAAGTGTTATGATCTTTGAAAGGGTGATTGTCTACACTCTTAAAGCTAACCAAAGGACAGAAATAAAAGATATTATCAAACTTTTTCTTATACAGATTGGTCTTAAAGAAATTAAGCATCATACTTGATTTACCTGAACCTCCTGCTCCTGAGATGAGCCAAATGAAACCATTTCGTCTCGGTATATGCTCTATAATATTAGGAATAAATATATCCATACTTTCTTTCACTGGTTTAAACTTTGGTAAGCCCTTGTTTTCAATTAATTCAATTTTTCCAATCGGCATTATAATATTATTATATATTATATTATGGAACAACCCCTTAAAAAGAGGAAAAGGCTAAAACTTTACAAAGCATTGAAAATAGCATATATGCGAAATCAACCCAAGAGACAGGCTAAACTTTTGAAGAGATTTGGTTACATATTAGATAAAGATTTGAGTGATCCAAGAGAGACAATGGTGGCATATAATCCTTTTGATAAAAAAGTGCTTTTTGTTTCCAATGGAACCGATGTTAAATCAGAAAAAGATTTGGTAACGGATTTTGGTTTAGCCATAGGTGGGTTAAAACAATCAGCAAGATACGATGATACAAAAAATATTTTATCAAAAGCACAGAATAAATACAAAGATGCTAATTTTGTTTTAGCAGGAACAAGCTTAGGAGGTGCATTAGTAAATGCTCTTGATACGAGACCAAAGGATAAAGTGGTAACATATAATGCGGCGTATTTACCAAATTCCAAAGCTAAATCCAATGTAACCAATTACAGGACTCAGGGTGACATTATAAGTGCATTCGCTCCAAAAGAAAATACTACTATTTTGAAACCGCCTCCAGAACTCACGCCAGCCCAACAACAAAGTGATAGTGTATTATATTCCACTTTAAAACAAGGAGCTTTAGTAGCAGGCAAAACAGGATTAGAAAGTGTTGGCGTTCCGAGTATTCCAGCAGCCGCTATTTCAACTGGATTAGTGACTGCAGTTGACAATCTTGTAAAGAAAAAAGGAGATTTATTGAAACCCCACAAAATTTCGAATATTGAGAATGCAGCTATTTTTGTTTAATTTGTTCTTTAAGTAGTTTTATAATATATATAAATTATAAAATTATTATTTCAATCATTTATTAAATAGTTCGTTTAGAGTATCGATCAAAAACTGATCTGTAACATTTTGATTTTTTCTAATTTTGCTAATAAGTTGAGTAATTTTTTTATTACTTTTCTGATTTAACTTATAAACTTCGTCATATCTCTGAAGAGTTTCCTCTGGAATATTTTTAGCCTTAGCAACTTTAAAAAACTCAGTAAGCAACCTCTGTTTATTATCTGCTTCTTGTGATTTTTTGGGTCGTCCACCTTTTTTCTTAGGTTGAGCTGGTGTAGCCAGTTCAACAATCGGTTCAGCCATAGGTTCAACAACCAGTTCGGGTTGAGGCATGAATAAATCCTCAGTCATAGTTGCGGGTAGTTTCTCCTTTAAAGTTTGTGCTAATGTAAGTGATTTTTTTGGAGCTCTAATCATCATTGGTATAGGTTGTTCGGATTCATTTACACCAACAGGAGTTTGTAATTCAGCCAATGTTTCCCTTTTTGTTGGTCTATCCAATATTTCAACACCAACACCTTCTGTTCCAATATTACCTATATCCTCTAATATTCCAGCAGGTTGTTTCACTTTTTCAGTAACTGTTTGTGCTAAGCTTATAGGTGGTGCAGCTTTCGCCTCAAAATTGGAAAATACAACAGGTGGAGAAGGATAAATAATTTGTGGAGGAAAAGCTTTGTAACTAACAACCTCTGCCTCCTTTTCTTGAGCTTTAGCTCTTGGCTTGGACTTACGCTTACGCTTTCGTTTCTCTGCTAAATTAACAACTACCTTTACACTCTGTGATTGGCGTTGTTTTTGTTTCAACTTTTGAACCTTATTTTTAGTAGGCATATATATACTAAAAATATTATAAAAATTTACAAATAGGCTTTTTTATTTCTGGAACAACAACTGGTTCAACTTTTCTCTCTACTTTATCTTTTGTTAAACCTTTTGACTTTGATTTTTTATTAATTACAACAATCTTAGCTCTGGGAATGCTAACATCTGAATCACTGTCTGAGTTGTCACTATCACTATCGTCATCACTATTGTCGCTGTCACTATGTTCCACATTTATAATCTTAATAGATGGTTTCTTTTTCTTTATATCCTTTTTCTTATCTTTTTTGTCCTCTTTCTTATCTACATCTAAACCTTTTGCTTTAGCATCTGCCTTAGCCTGTTTTAGTTCCTCATCCAGTTTCGCCTTTTCCTCTGCTCGTTTCAATCTTTCAATTTCCTTTTTCTTTTCACGAGTATGTTGCGCATTAGCAATCCTTTCTGCATTCACTTTTCTCATACGCTCTACCATCGCCTCTTTCTGTTCTGGTGTAAATGTTCTTTTTTGTTTCTTTGGTTTCAATAACCCCTTGTCATCGTCAACACTTTCAACAGGCTCTGTATTTTCTTTTTGTTCCTCCATTATAATATTACTAAATATTAAAAAATTGTCTAAATAGACAATTTATTTTCTTTAGCAAATATATAAATGGAAAGTTTCAAAGTCAAGCAATTAAAATCTCATTTGGATAAAGTATTTGGTAATACACCACAAGCAGAGGAAATGAAAGCAATTGTGTTTAAAGCACAAACCACTGGTTTCACTGAGGAGGAAATAGAGGCATATAAAAAACAAAAAGAGCAGGAGATACAAGCATTTAATGATTTCTTTGGGACTGATCCTCCTGAACCTTGTGTTCCAAGTCAAGTGATTATAGGAAAAATATTTTCTAATGAGATATTAGATGACAAGCCAGACGATAATGAATGAAACCAGTTTAGTAGAAACGATGGAATTGGTTTTATCCACCAAATCAAAAAATTCTATTATCTTAAATGGTGAGAAAAAAAGCAAAGTCCAATACAACTTAAGAAACATGATTGATTTTGAGAATGACAAAACCATTGATTATGTAACTGTGAGTATGCCTTATGCAACCTTACCTAACTCGTCTTACAATGTGAATGATTATTCCAATACTTTAAATGTGGCATGGGGTGGAAATAATTATTCTTATGTATTTATAAATGGTAATTACAATTATCAAAGCTTTATCACAGCGTTTCAATCAATTCTACCAGCACATTTTAGCATTACTTACAATGCTACGAAAAATAAATACACAATCACAAATTCAAGCTACTCATTTACCCTCCTCAATTCAACAATAGATTATATCATAGGATACACTGGAACTTTAGCATCATCAACAGTATCTGCACCATATACTTTAGAAATGATAAGAGTTGTAAATTTTTTACCAAATCCAATAATCAATATTTGTTGTCAAGAAATTTGCAACGGACAAAGTTTAGGGTTAAATTCCAATCCTTTGTTTAGCAATATTTTGGCAAGTATTCCAAATACCTCCAAATTAAACAATGAATTAGTTTATCAAAATGCAAGTGATGAATTCGTAATTAGGAATGTGTATAATAACACATTGAATATCAGTATTTTAGACGATGATGGGAATTATATTGATTTTAACGGAGTTTCATCTTGGTTCCTTTTGAGGTTTAGGATACATAAGAGAATAAAAAGCGCCCAAGGTTCTTTTAATGATTTTATTGGAAAAGCAACGAATATTAGGAACTTTATAGAACCACAAGAATAATTGATGTTGAAATATTATAATATTTTCTAATATTATATTATAATGTCTGTTGTTCTTGGTTTACCAAAAAAGTTTCTCCCACAGCCAGAAGCCTCTTTATCTGAAGGCGTTACCGCCCAATGGGTCAAAATTCAACCCAACAATATTGCCTCTATTACATCTAACAACTTCAATATGGCTGCAAGCACTGTTGTTAATAATGCTCCTTTGCCAGTCCAAGATATTCGTTTTTCAATTCCTACTGGAATGGGAAAGAATGTTTGGTTGGATACTGCCAAGTCTAGTTTCTCCTTTAGAGCAAGATATGTCGTTTCTACTGCCACAACTGGTGCTGTTGATAACGCTGCAAATCTTCAATCAAATGCTCTTTCCTTTTTTGACAGAATACAAGTCCTTAACTCCAATGGTGTCGCAATTGAGGATGTCACTAATTTAGGACAAATCGAACACCACAAACAAATGTGGTCGAGTGATGTAGCTGAAAGAGATTCCATCGCCCTAAATTACGGATATTTGGCAGAAGCACAATCCATTAGTGATGCTAATAAATGTCAAGGTCATGCCATCGCCTCATTCAGTTCCTCTGCTGCTGCTATACCAACTGGTTCATCTTTTTACTCTTATGATGTCCCACTTCCCAGTGCTTTTATTGGATATGGTGCTAAAGGTTTCTGCCCCATCGGTGCTTTACAAAAATTGGATTTGGTCTTAACAACCGCAAGTGTATTACCCATTACCATTACTGTAGGTGCAGTTACTCAAACAGGTGTCTGCTCTGTTGTTTTGGATAATTTCGCCATCAACGCATACTATGTGTATTTGGATGATAAGAGTTCAGCTCTTTTAGGTTCACCAAAGATGCACTATGTGCACGGTATTACCAACCGTGCCTCCAGTGCTACTCTCCCCTCAGGTCTTTCAGGACAAACATCTATTCTTATGGGTCTCCGATCACAATCAACTCGTGGCATAGCAACTCGTTTCAGTGAAAGTGCCTTGACTACTGCTGGATCATTGAACGGTCTATATGATAGTAAAATGCCTTTATGCTCTCAAATCAATTACTTTTTGGGAGGTTCTACCCGTATTCCTCAAAACCCCCTTTCTACCAACAATGCTCCTGCATCTGTTTTCTTACATGCTCTCCAAGCCAGTGAAGCTTTCACACAAAAGGATTTCCGTTATGCTGCAACACCTACTGCTTTCACCAACTATTTAGCTACTGGAACAGCTCCTACAGCTGCCAACGGTTTCGATCAGCGTATTATAGATGCCACCTCAACTACAGCTCAAACCTCGCTCCAATCATTTTGTTTCGCTGAGGATATTAGAAAGTGCAGTAACAGTAACATTCTTGACGGCTACAACTTGTCACTTTCTGCCAACAACTACCTTGAAATGAATATCACAAATGCTCCTACCAACAGTGTGTATATTACTTTCATCTCATCTGCTGATGTTATTTTCATGGTCGACATGGAACAAGGTTCAGTTGACTTCAGAATTTAAAAAAAATATATTATAATATTATAAATGCCTTATAATATTAAGAAAGTAAAAGGTGGTTTCAAAGTATGTGATATGAAAGGAATATGTTTATCAAATAAACCATTACCAAAAAAAACTGCATTAAAGCAAAGAATAGCTGTAGCAATTAGTGAAAGTAAAAAGTCAGGTAAACCAGTTTCTGGATATTTTATATAAATACAATAAATAATTTATAGAAACTTGGGAATAAATGGAGAAAGGTTTTTCGTTCCTTTGATTTTCTGTTTTAATGCAATTTGTTCTATCAAATTATTAGGATCAATCTCATTGGCTAATAAAGGGGTATTTTTATTCACTCTTTTTGTAGGACGATATACAGGATAAGTAGCATTTCCAACATCTTTCCAATCCTCTCTAAACCATCTAGTTAATCCCTGCTTGGTTTTTGTCCCACTATATTTACCCCCTCGGTTCTTATAAGTTTTCACAATATAACCGCTCTTGTAAGCACTCGGCTTCTCATATATTTTATCTGCCTCTTTTTTAACCTTTTCATATAGGTCTTTATTTAGTGGTTGATACATTTATACTTATTATATATATTTTATCTTAAAATAAAATATTTATTTATAGTATAATGAATAAGTGGATCATGCATGTGAAGGATTATGCTAAAAAGCATAACATGAGTTACAACGAAGCTCTACGCAGCCCAGCCTGTAAAAAAGCGTATAAAAAATAAACTTGTAATAAGCAGTCACTTTTTAATATATTCCAACTGCTGCATCACTGAATGCCCCATATCATTAGAAAGATTTTCCAATTCCGTAAGTTTAGGAATATCTTTCAATTTATCACTCAAGAAAATATGACGCAACATTGATGTGCTAATCTTTCCATCAAATAATGAATTCAACTTTTGTGTAAGTCTTTGGATTGTAAATGGTTCATTTTTATTATTAATAATAAGGTAATCAGATTTGCTGAAACTAACAAATTTCTTAAGAATAGCTTTGAATGCCTTAGGTATAATAGTTTCCTGACGATCATAGAATTTACTGGTCTTGTAAATATTAAATATAAACTTTCCTGCTTTTAAATCCAAGTAATTATCTTTTTCCTTATCATAATTCTGCCATTTCATTAACACCCAATCCTGACTACGGCGTGGAGGAATGTAAACACCACTTGTCAATGCTAAGATAATGAAGTCTTGTAACTTATTAAAATCCTCTTTAGAGAGAACATCTTTGGATTTCAAAAGACCCTTGACCTTTTCATAATGTGCGTCTACAATTTCTTTTATTTGGCTAAAGTCTTTCCAGTTCTCATCTTGTGTCTTGGTCTTGGTTTGTGTTTTGTTGAAATCATTTGTTTCTTTGATATCTTTTGTAATAAGTGTTTTATATTTATCATTCTTTTTAGCTACAGACATAAGAGATGCTAAATAAGTTTTACGCGCAGATGCTGGTTTGTCTTTAAGCATTTCAATAACAATATCTTGTTCGTCAAACCAATCACAGTCCATTTTGGTTTCTTTATCATGATGCTTGTAGTATAAGTTTTTCAATAGCGACTTGTATGTTTTAATACTTGATGCAGAGATGTTTGGCTTGTTGGCTTTAATTCTTTCCTCAATTAATTCCATTTATATATATATTAAATATTAAAATTTGTTTAAATATAATTAATTGAAAAGATTAATTACATTTCCTAAATATAGTTAATTTGGTTAAACAATTAGTTAAAAAATTGGGTGCCAAATGGGGGGGGGGTTTAACTGGAATATTACGCAATAATGTAATTAACTAATATATAAACAGAATATTAAATGAAATAAAGCAGTTAAACCTTTAGTTAATCACACAAATACGTTATTAAAATATTTTAATAACGATTTAATGCTATTAAACAATTGTTTAACCACATTATTAAGCGTAATATTCCAGTTAAACAATTGTTTATTATCATTTCAACGCAATATTTCAGTTAAACATACATATCTATCAATACTTGTCATACATTTCAAAGAATAATTCTAAGGCATAATCAGGTATATCTGAAGCATTTAATAACACACCTACTAAATTTAAAAAATTAACTTGTATCACTTGAGTTCCGTATGGTATGCTACATAATTGAACGCCGTTTGCATCTGTTACTGTGCTACGATTAAAAAAATAGTTCCCAGTTGAGCTTGTACCTGATGCTGCTATTTGCGGTAATAAATTGGATAATACTTGTAATCCACTTGTTCCCAGTGAGTTTTGAGTGCTTAACCCTGTAATATTTAATGAACCTATTGTAGCAGGTAAAAAATCATTAGGTTTTATACCACTTATCAACACACATCTTACTTGACACTTTTTATAAAGACGATGCCTATTGTTAAATAATGTATCAAAGTTGATTTGGTATTTAGCACTATTTGATGTTGAATCAATACAAAAACCTCCACTTGTAAGGTCTAATGTATTCTTTAATGATAATACAAATGTTTCACCCATTTATATTATACTAATATTTTTTTATTGTTCTATATCATCATATAACTCAAATTGTAAATTTAATCGATAATCAGGTACATTGCCTGTTGCTTGTAATGCGCCTGATATATTTGTAAAATTAATGCTGAATGTTTGCACACCTCTCGGCACTTGGCTCATTTGAGTTCCATTTAAATTAGTTAAAACATTCGTGTTAAAATAGTAACCAGTTGAACTACCTGATGCGTTGGCATTTGCTGGAACATAATTCATGAGAAATAAACCATTTGTTCCTAAATCATTACCTGATGCTAAACCTACTGCTGAAACAGAACCAATAGCATTAGGTAATGCTGTTGCTGCTACAAAACTAGATATTATAGCTGTTCTCACTTGACACTTTTTATAAAGTTTTTGCTTACCATTAAATAAGGCATCAAAATTAACCTGATACGATATGGATGCTTTATTACTTGTATTTAGAGCGAAACCAGTTCCTCCATCTATTGTTAATTGATTACATAAAACTAAAGTAAATACCTCTTTCATTATACTATATACTAAGATTTGTTTTTTATTTTCTAAATATATATTATAATGAGTGACATTTGTTCTTTTAATGTGTATCCAAATATTACTGTAACTAGAAAGATTGTTAGGGCTGTTCTTAGAGTTATGGAATATATACCTTT
>Ga0315294_10005397_pt1 | contig 14020 bp, 6 predicted proteins | sample YL17G13_40_MG_FD_203626 | JGI IMG/M metagenome (GOLD analysis project Ga0315294, IMG submission 203626) | Sediment microbial communities from Yellowstone Lake, YNP, Wyoming, USA - YL17G13_40 | ecosystem: Environmental > Aquatic > Freshwater > Lake > Sediment | place: USA: Wyoming | collected... | reverse complement strand
CCACCGCCGCCAACGCCGACGCCATGGCGGCCCTCGCGAAGGAAGCCGGCTGTCCGCTCGTGGCGCGCGCGGCGGACCTCGAGTCGCTGGCGGCCCTGACGGAGAAACTGAAAGGGGCCGGGTGCGAAGACCTCGCCCTCTGGCTCGATGCGCCGGACGGGTGGACCGAGATGACGGGCCTGACGCAGATCCGGCGGCTGGCCCTGAAGAAGGCGTTCCGGCCGCTCGGCTATCCGCTCATCGCGTTCGCCACGTCGGGCACGCCGGAAGCGCAGATCGCGCGGGCGGCGGCCCTCGCGTGCAAATACGCCGGCATCGTCGTCGTCGAGACGCTGGAGCCGTGGGCGCTCCTGGCGCTGCTGACGGCGCGGCAGAACCTCTTCACGGACCCGCAGAAACCGGTCCAGGTCGAGCCTAAACTCTACGCCGTCGGCGAGCCGGGCCCCAACAGTCCCGTGATGTTCACGACCAACTTCTCCCTGACCTACTACACCGTCGAAGGCGACATCGAGGCCAGCCGCATACCCTCCTGGCTCCTCTGCGTGGACACCGAGGGCACAAGCGTCCTCACAGCCTACAGCGGCGACAAACTGAACGAGAAGGTCGTGGCGAAAGCCTTGAAGGCGGCGAACCTCGAAGCCATCGTCAAGCACCGCAAACTCATCATCCCCGGGTACGTGGCCGTCATGAGCGGGAAACTCGAAGAGGAGACCGGCTGGGAAATCCTCGTCGGGCCGCGCGAATCGAGCATCATCCCGCGCTACCTCAAAGAGGTCTGGGCGTCCTGAGGATTCTTGAGATTCGCGCGGCGGGTCTCCGAACCCGCCGCGCTGGCTGGCCCTGAGATGGTCGGCGCGGTGGGTGCGGAGACCCACCGCGCCAAGACCCCGAGTTCTCGCGACTTACTTGGCCGCCAGCGCCGGCGGCTTCGGGGTCTCGGGCGCCTTGGCGTCGGGCTTCGGCGTTTCGGCCGGCTTCGCGGCCGGCGGCGCGCTCGCGTCGCGCGTCATCGGGATATCCCGAAGTTCAATCGGAAGCGTCAGCGAAGGTCCCGGCGCATCGAGGATCAGGCCCAGCGACAGCGGGCCTTCGGGTTTCCCGATCACGATGAACCGCTGCGATCCGCCTTCGTCATCCTGCCCGCCCATGCCGCTGGCCGAGAGAGTGGGCCACGGCCGGCCCGCCGCATCGAACACCTGCGCCGCCGAGACCGGCGACGCCGCCGACGCGGCGCCGATCTCGACCATCATCAGGCCGCCGCCCCGCGACGCCGAGACCGTGAGTTTAACGCCCAGGGCCTCGAGTTTCGGGTTGGTCAGGGGCTTCTTATCCTCGCTGCTGGGCGCCATCATCCTCATGCCCGGCCCCGACTCGGAGATCGCGTCCTTCGCAATCGCCCCCTCGAGCCGGATCACGTGCCGCGAACCGGCGTATTCCAGCGTCGCCGAGCCCTTGAGGAGGACGATGCGGGTGGCCTCGGGCGGCGGCACCTTGAGGTCGAACGACATGGACTGGATGACCTCGGGATCGGGCGGCTTCTTCGCGGCGCCCGGTCCCTCCTCCTCCCCTCCATTCCAGGCCCGAAGGTCTCCAGAACGGATGTACGTACGTCTAATATAGCGCGCCCGCCCCTCGTCCCCCTCGCCCTTCGCCGGGACGAGGTTCGTGCCGCGGTCGTCCTTGGCCTCAGTGAGCACCGGGTCTCCCCAGCGGACGGGCGCGAGTTCCCTCGGGACGACGATGGCCGCCGTGAGGACGGCGCTATTTTCGCTCTGGAAATCTTCGCCCGCCAAGTTGAACGAGCGCGTCACGCGGAGCATAACCGGGACGAACTTGGCCGCGGCCTTGACCTTCTCGAGGTCCACGGCGGCCGCGTCGGTCAACTTGGCGTCCTTCAGGTCCTTAAACGGCTCCAGGTCGAGCCGCGCGACCGGTACGGGCTTAAACGTGACGCCCGCATCGGGACACCGGACCGTGAGGACGACGTCGAAGGCCTCTGCGGCGGCGGCCGCATCCTTGATGGCGGCGCGGTCGGCCGACCACGCGGCCGTCTGGCCTTCGGCGGTGGCCCCGGCGCCCTCGGCCTTAACGGCGGCGGGCATCGTGATTCGGAACTCGGCGGCCAGTTTCGTGACGGCCTCCTCCATGCTCTTCTTCACCTCCGGCGGCATGCTCTCCTCGACCATGGCGGGGCCGGCGAACGACGCGAGGTCAAACCGGCCGGCCGCCTGGACGCCCGTCCGGGCCTGGAGGACCAGCACGCCGCCTTCCCGGACGATCCTCAGCGAATGGGCCTTGCCGTAATCGCTAGCAATCAACTTGTTAATATCCTTGAATTTGATGTCGGCCACGACGCCGGGTTGGCCCGACGCCTCCGGGTTGGGCCCTGCCTTGACCTCGAAGTTCTCGTTCGGGAACATCGCCTCGACCGCGTCGGTGCTCGCGGGCGGATAACTCATCCCACCTTCGCCGCCCCGGCCGAACGGGACGGCGCCGGCCTCTCGCGGCAGGAACGAGACCGTCTCGAGGTGGACCGTCCCGGAGCCGTCGGCGTTGATCGTCAGGTGGTCCTTGACCTTGACGCACCCGGCGGCCGCGAAGATCGCCGCCACGGCCATCACGGTCAGCGTGGTCCGCCATGCCGCCGCGCCGCCGACTCTCGTCTGAACTCGTCGTCTGGTCATGATTGTCTCCTCCTTCATTTCAAGGGGACCGCAACGGCCCGGGCCTTCGCGCCCGTGCCCGATCAGGGTATGCCCATCTCATTAGGCCGGGCGCCTGTCCGCAGGCGCTCGTTGATGTCTTTGCGGAGGCGCCGCGCCTCGTCGCCCGTGACGCCGCGCAGGTATGTCAATGCCTGCCTCAGGTCGCTTTCGTCCTCGGCCTTGTCGAGGCGCTTCCGCAGGGCCGGAAGGAACTTCGCGTCTTTCGTCAGCGCCAGTCCCACGAGGAGGGCCAGCGGCACCTCGTCGCTCCTGGCGGCCACCCAGTGGTCGAAGATCATGTCCAGGCCGCTCCGGTCGCCGTACTGCGCGAGGAGCAGCGCCATCGCCGTGGCTCTCTGGTCATCGGCCTTGAGGGACTCCGGCGTCAGGCGCCGGCGGACCTCGGCGAGGAACGCCGGCCGCCGGTCCAGCATCGCCAGGGGCCGGCTGACCTCGCTGCTGCTGTAGTACGAGTGCCGGCCGGAGACTTCCGCCTCGCCATAGACGAAGTTCTCGAAGTAGGCGGTCTCATTGATGAACCGCCGGAGGTTGTCGTCCAGGAGGGCCATGGCCGCGGCCTCGGCCACGCGGGCGTCGGCGTCCGCCAGGAGCGGCCCGATCTTTTCCTCGCGCTGGGCCTGCTCCTCCACTTCAGTGAGGATTCCGCCGATGGCCGCGCGGCGGGCCCACGGGTTCTCGTCTTTCATAGCCTTCTCGTAGAGTTCAATCGTGCCGCGACCTTTCTGCCGCGACATCACGAAGACCGCCAGGGTCCTGGCCATGGGTTGGCGCGACTCGCTCAGGCGCTTCAGGATGCGCGAGGCCGCGGCGGTCCTGGCGTGGAGCGAGATGGCGGACTCCTTCGGCTCGCTCACGAGCGCCCGCGCGATGGACTGGAACTGCGGCTCGCTGGCCGCCTCGGCCGCGGCGACGACCCGGTCTTCCTCGCAGAGGAACTGCCGCAGGCCCCGCGGCGCTTCCTTCATCATCGCGAGCATCCGGGCGTAAAGTTCCGGCACGGCGCTCCACCGGGCCACGCGCTCCCTGGCTTCGGGCCAAGGCAGCCGCGCGAGCACGAGGCCCACGACCCGCTCCTCGCTGTATCGGCTGAATTTTTCAAACAGGTCCTTGCGCTCGATGAGGCGGTCGAGGACCGGGAGGTCCGTCCGCCCGTCGCCCGTCACGTAGAAGGCCAAGGCGAACTGGACGTCGGGCGTCCGGTCAAGCGACCGGGCCATGATGGCGTGCCAGCGGGCGTGGAGATCCTTTAGAGGTTTCATGGCGCGCAGGTAAGTCGCCAGCGCCGGCGCCAGACGCTGAGGTATTTCCTCGTCGTTGTTCGAGTCGTACCGGTACATTCCGATTACATAACTACGGAGCCGCTGGTTTTGCAGGCGTTGAAACAAGTCCATCCGGTTTCGCAAGGGGTCAGACATGTCCACGCCGAACACGTTTTCCAGCATCAGGTCCGCAACCGGGTCGCTCACGGCGCTTGGAAAAAGTTCCGGGTCCATCACGGGGAATCGGTACGGCGCGAGGAGCCCGGCCTGTTCGAGCCGCTCGGCGCGCGAGAGGATCCTCATCGCGCCGGTCTCTACGTCCGACGAGTACGAGGAGCCGATGCCCCAGTGCGTGATGGCGATCTCCAGGACGAGGCCGGCGGCCGCGCTGCGGACCTCGGCGTCCTCGTCGGCCAGCAGGCGCTCGACGAACTCGGTGGTCAAGGCGTTCGTTCGGCGCGAGAGGACCGCGACCAACTGGCGACGGATGATGGGGTCCTTGTCGGCGGCGGCCTTGGCGAGGAACGAACGCCACGAACCGCCCGCCGCCGTTTCCGAGACGCCCGTGCGGCCGAGGGCCTCCATGATGGTCTGCCGCCGGTCCGGCGCCGCGTCGTAGATCGTCTCGATGGTCTTGAGGGTCTCCGCGGTGGGGTTCTCTGCGAGCAACTCGATGGCCAGGCCGGTCAGGTCGGCCTGGCGGCGCAGCAGTTCGATGAGTTTGGCCTGTGGCGGCCGGGGGCCGACCCCGCGGAGAGACATGAGGGCGCTTCGGACGACGAAGGCGTCCGGGTCGTCGAGCAACTTGACGAGTTCCGGCCCGGCGGTCTTGATTCCGAGTTTTCCGATGACCTCGGCGGCGGCCGCACGGACGCGCCACCGCTTGTCCGAGAGGGCCGCGATGAGGGCCTTGTCCTCGCCCTTGGCGCCGCTCTCTTCGAGTGCGGCGATGGCGACCGTCGCCACCGACTCGTCCGGATCGGACACCGCGCCGGCCAGGTGCTTCGCCGCCACCTTGCTCTTGGTCTGGCCGAGCGACTGGGCCGCCGCGACGCGGAGGCCCGGGTCCTTGACCTTCAGCAGGACCGCCATGGCCTGCGTGGCGTCGTCGCCGCCGACCGTCTTCAGGGCGTAGAGGGCGCTCTCCTTGACGAGCGGGTCGGGGTCGTCCACGAGTTCGCGCAGGGCCGGGAGTGCGGTCGCCCCGCCGCCGCCGAGCCGCCGCGCCGCGGCCTGGCGCTGTTCGCTCGTGCCGCGCGCCAGGTTCCGCCGCGCGTGGACCGCCGACTCGAGGGGTTTCGGCAGGAGGATCGCCCACCGGACGTCCTCCAGGGCGCGGATGGCCGCCTGGTTGTCGGCGGCGATGGCGCGGCCGATGGCGTCGCGGACCGCCGGCAGCGCCGCGGGGCCGATCCAGACCAGACGCGACATCCCCTCGGTTCGCCGGATGGGCCCGGCCGAGAGAATGTCCTCGATGGCGGCCTCCATGGACCGCTTCTCCTCCGGCCCGGCCGCCGCCTGGACGAGAGGCGGGAGCGATCCGGTGGCGGCCCACCATTGCCGGATTTCCCGGACCTGGCGGCCGCGCGATTCCTTCGTGCCCCACGGGTCCAGCGCGGGCGACGCCGGCGCCAACTTCCGCACGAGGTCGCTCGCGCCGATGCGGACCCCCAGGTACGCATCCTCCAGTCCGTCCAGAAGGGCCGGCATCGCTTCCTCGCGCCGCGCGGCCAAGGCCGACGTCGCGCGGGCCCGCGCGGCCGGGTCAGACGTCCCTAACCTCTGAACGAGCGCCTTCGGGTCGTCCGTCTCCGCCTGGCCGGCCGCCGCCGGGTCGGCGTCGCCGGGCGCAGCCACGCCTTCCCAGAGCCCCTGCTCCGCCAGGCGCCGCCCGGCGTCAATCCACTTGACGAGGTCCGCGACATTCTTGAAGCCCTCGTCGCGGGCGATGATCTCCTGCTCGCCGGTCATCAGCACGAGGTCCGGCACCGCCGTGACCTCGAACGCACGGGCCTGCTCGGCGTCGGTATCAGCGCCGACCTGGACCACGTGCAGCAGACCGGCCTGCTTGAGGAACTCGGGCGCGGCCAGCGTCTGATCCCTCAGGGCCGCGCACGCCGGGCAACCTTTCGTTTCCAGGACGACGAGCACCAGACTGCCATCCCTGGCCGCGGCGTCGGCGGCAGCGAGGAGGCTACTGTGGAAGACGACCTCGGCCGGTGCGGCCTTGACGGCGGCCGGCGCAGGCGCCTCAGCCGCCTGGGCGGACGCGCCGGCGCGCGGTACGAACACTGCGGCCGCCTGCGCCGCCGCCAGGCCGACGCACGCCAGCCAAACCGCCGCCCACGCTATCCATTTCGGCGGCCTCATGGCTTTCCCCCGTGTCGGATGGTGGCCCACGCCTTGTCGAAGTTGAACTGTTCGTGCCGTTTCGGCGTGTGGCACTCGCGGCACCGCTCCTCGCCGCGCGATCGGGCCGTGCCCTTATGGCCGGCCGCCACCATCACCTGGCCGCGCCCGTGGCACGCCTCGCACCCGACGCGCGCGAGGGCCGGCGTTTCATCCATGGATTTATATCCGTCGCTGGCGCCGTATCCGGTCGCGTGGCAGGCGATGCACTCGGGCGAGAACTCGTAGCCCACCCGGCGGAGGCTTTCCATCGCCCGCGCGTGGGCCCCCGCGCTCCACCTCTCATATTCGGCGGCGTGGCATCCGCGGCAGGCCTCGGAGCCGACGTAGCGGTTTCCGGGCTCGGGTTGGCGGGCCGCGATCCGGTTCCACGTGGGCCCCGGCCGGGCCGGGTCGAAGCGGCGGCCGCGCACGGCGTCCTTGTACCAGCCGATGCAGGCTTCGGCAACCGCCTGGCTCGGCGCGAACCGCTCGTCCAGGAGGACCGCCTGGCCCGCGGCCGACACCTCCGCCGCCGACGCCCACTCGAGCGCGAGGTCGCCCAGGTACCGCGCTTCGCCGTAGACGGAGGCGATGATCGTACGGTTGATGCGCTCCGGCGGATGCGAATCGCCGCGACCGCGGAAAAGGATGAGCGTGATCTCCGGAAAGTCCGCCGCGAGGTCCTTGACGGCCGCCGGTTCCAGGTCCGCCAGGACGATGATCGCGTCGGCCATCTTCCGCCACTCCGGAATCAGCCGGCCGAGCGCCTCGCGCGGCTTCTCGACCGAGAGGCCCGGCCCTGCCTGGTACCGGCCGCTTTCGACCACGCCCGTGACGAGCACCTTGAGGCCCGACCGACGGAGCACGAGGCACGCCGGGACGACCTCCGCGCCGTCCTCGCCGCGGACGTTGGCGCTCACGAGAGGGACGCCGAGGCGGCCGAGGTCGGCCAGGCGGTCGCGTCCGAGCCAGAGTTCGCTTTCGCCGAGGTTGGCGGCGTCGTAGCGCATGGCGGCCATGCCGCGCACCGCCGCCTCGGTCCGGAGGACCTCGAAGTCGCGGCTGCCGGCGCCGATGCATCCGGTGTCGAGGAGGAGGCGGTCGCCCTCGACGGTCTCGACGTATCCGCCGCGGGCCGGAAGGCCGCCGGCCATCTTGCCGGAACAGTTGCACGGTTCCAGTTCGCCCATCGTCTCACCCGAAAAGAGGACCCGCAGTCGGCTGCCGGCGTGCGGTCCGCCGTCGCTGCGCACGAGCAACCACGTTGTCAGTCCGGCCGCCAGCACGAGCACCGCCAGCCCTACGATGATCCACCGTCCCATAATCCTTCCCGCCGGCCTCGCGCTATTGGAGGAGCGCGTAGGCCAGGATGTTGGCGTTGACGCGCTGGGCGTCACCGATTTCGTTCCCGCCGCAGCAGCAGCAACCGTGCATCGTCGCGGTATCGTTCAGTCCGTCGGAGGAGTAGATGATGACGACCTTGCCGCCGATGGAAAGACCCTCGAGTTTGGGCGGCGGCCCGCCGTGCGTCGCCCCCAGGCTCTTAATCTCGTAGATGGTGTGGAAGATCTCGTGGCTCTCCGGGATGGCCTCCAGTTGCCGGTCCTGGAAAATGATCCGCATCTCGCGGCGGAAGGATTCATCCCACTGGCGGCTGCTGCACCCGGCACTCGCGAGGAGGAACCCGCCGCGCTCCAGGTATCGCCTCAGGTTCACCCGCTCGGCTTCCGTGAGCGCGAAACTGCCCTCGCCGGTCATCACGCAGAAGGGGAACTGGAAGATCTCCTTGTCGGCGAGTTTGACGGCCTTGAACTTGCGGGCCGTGTTGATCGTCGTGTCGCGGGCGACCGCCGTCAGGAACTTGTCGCTGAAACAGACGCTGCTCCGCGTGCCGGCGTAGATGAGGTTGGCACAGGCCACCGCGTCGGTTCCCTCGGCGGCGGCGCGCGACGGCTCGGCCGGATTCGGCGCGGCCAGCGCCCAGCCTACGGCCACGGCCGCCATCGCTCCGGCGGCGAGTATCAGAAACCATTTCATACGGCACCTCCTTCGCTGCACGCGGTCGCCGCGACGACCGGCTAAGTGTGAACAACATGTCATTCTTGCGACTCGGCGACGGCGCGGAAATACTCGCCCACCAGGTCGCGGTATCGCAGCGGGAACTTCGCATCGCGCTGGAGCCGGATGCGAAGCGGCCCCTTGGCCTGCGGGACGCGCGTGTCGGTCGCGTCGGCGCCTGCCGCCTCGGTGCCTTCGGCCTTCGCCTCGCGGGTGGGCCTGTCGGTGCGGCCGCCCTGCTGGCCGGTCAACTGGACCTCCGGCCCGTAGAGACCGACGTCGTCGCCGTAGAGGCCGTATCCGGCCCCGCCGCTGCCGCCGCCGCCTCGCATCGCTCCCAGCACCTGGGCCAGGGTGTTGCCGAGCGACGACTGGAGCGTCGGTTGGAAGATGAGGCACTCGCCGCCGACGCCGACAAGGTTCATCGCCTCGACCTTCTTGACGAGTTGCTCCATTTTTTCGGCGGCCTGCCTGGCCCGCCAGTAACCGGCGCGGCCGTCGAGCCCGGCCAGGAGTTCCGCCGCTGCGTCAAGGTCGCGCTGGATGGCGAGGTTATTGACCATGCCCATGAACTGGCCGACGCTCGCGCGGAGTTTGTCGTACCGGGGCTCGCGCGGCAACTGGTCCAGGAGTTCAGGCAGGTCCTCCATCATGCGTTTCAGGGCGTCGCGGACGTGCTCCTCCTGGGCGGCCAGTTCCTGGAGTTCCATCTGCTCGGTCCGCGAGAGGACGCCCTGGCGTTCCTTGAACCGGTTCGCCAGGTCGGCGAGTTCCTTCTGCCGCACGGTCAACTGGGCGTAGAGGTCGGCCAGCGCGAGAATCCGGACCACCTGGACGATCAGTCGCGCCGGCTCGCCGACGTTGGCGTTGGTCCGGCCGGCCAGGTCCCGGAGGCGCCGGGCGATCTCGGCCACCGCCTTCGGGTCGGGCACGCCGCCGCCGGCGGCCTGCATCATCTCCGCCAACTCCTTGAGCATCTTCTCGACCTCGCCGCGCTGACCGGCCAGGGACGCCTGGAACGCTGATTCGACGTCGAACTGGGGCGGGGCGCCGGCGGCCCGCGCAAGGGCCTTCTGGTATTCCTGGAGGGCCTTGCGGAGTTCCGCGAGTTCCTTGCGAAGGGCGGCCTTCTCCTCGGGCGAGCCGCCCTCGGCGCCGAGTTTCCGCAGGTGCTCTTCGAGCACCTCGGCCCGTTCCTGAATCCGCCGCAACTGGTCCGCCAGCGACGTGTACTGCTCGAAGAGGTCGCGCTGGGCCTTCATGCTTTCCATGATCTGCTTGTACTGCTCGGCGGAGATGATCTCGAGGACGTGAACCGGGCTCGAGGCGACGTTCGGACCGTCGGGATAGTTGTCGAGGGCCTCGAAGAAGAACGCGATGCGGTCGCCCGGCCGCACGCCCAGGTCCTTGAGGTCGAACCGGCCGACCGCCTCGACGTTACCCGGCCCGCCGCGCGGCGTCAGGGTCATCCGGAGCGACCGCTCGAGCGACTGGTTCAGGCCGCGGAACCAGAGGACGCCCGCCACGGCGTAGTCGTCCTCGGCACGGATATGGACAGGTATGGATACCTCCGGAGTCGCGAGGACCCGGCGGTTCGGTTCGATCACGAGGACGCGCGGGCGGCGGTCCGGGACGATCATGACGCGGCCCTTGACGGTCTCGGCGGAGGCCAGGCCGTCCACGTCGCGGACGGTGACGGCGAAGGCGACGGCCTCGGACGCCTCGAAGCCTCCGGCCACGACCGATCCGCCCTGCTCGGCCGGCGCGAGCGCCACGGTGCGATTGCGGCCGCCCAGGATCGGCACCAGTTCCAGGTTGCCCGTCTCGAGCGGCCGGTTGCTCGCCACGCGGAACGACAACTTCGTCCGCGGCGGCACCCGGAGGTCGGCCTTCTCGACCTTCTGCGTGCGGGGCTTGACGCCCGTGTAGGCGGGGAACTCCGTCCGGACCTCCACGAGCGTAATGCGCGGCGTGTACTGGATGGCGATGCGGAAGAAGTGGCTGCGCGCGCGGCCGTCGGTGACCCAGTAGCGCGTCTCGTCGCGCAGGTTCGTCAGCGTCTGGAAGAACGAGCCGTCCGGCGACCGGAACATGACCGACTCGGCGGCGCCCTCGGCGTTCTCGGTCACGAGATACAGTTTCTCGACCGGGAGGCCGACGGCGGTGGCGTGGATTTCGCACGGGCCCCCGTAGAGCGTCTCGGCGTCGCCCGGCTCGACCTCGATCCGCAGGCGGCTATAGGGCGGATGGTCGCCCGCGGGGTCCGTCAGCCGCGGAAGGACGGCGTCGAAGACCTCCGGCCAGCCGAGCGGCCCGGCCACCCACGCCAGGCCCGCGACGGCCGCGACGGCCACGACCGCCAGCATCCCGCGGCGCGCGAGCGGCCAGACGGCAGCGGCCTGGGCCTTGCGGCCGCCGTAGGCCACGGCCTCGCGGCGCAGCACCTCCTCGATGGCCGAGCGGCCGGTCCGGCCCTGCAACTGGACGGCGTTCGTCAGGGCGGTCCCGAGGGCCGGCTCGGTGCGCTCCAGCCGCCGCGCGACGCGGACGGCCTTGAGGCGCGCGAGTCGCGCCGCGCCGACCGCGACGACCGCGACGGCCGCCGCCGCGAGGATCCAGAGGCCGTCGGCCCGCACGTCTTCCGGCAGGATGATCGTGGCGTCGAGGACAACGCCGAGCATGGCCACGAGACCCAAGGCGGCGACGATCGCCAGGGCGATCTCGATGCCCACGAGACCGGCCAGTCGCGCCCGGAGGCGGGCCACGACCGTCGCTTGGCGCGGTTGGCTCATAGCAGGCCCTCCCGCCGCCGCAGGAACCATTCCAGTCCGAGGATCGTGAGGATGCCGGCCAGGAGGGCGGCGTGATCCCACAGGCTGATCTTCTGGTCGGCGAGTTCGCGCCGGGCCCGCCACTGGCGGACGACTTCGCCGAGGCGCGGCACGTCGGCGGCCGTCAGCGACTGGCCCTCGGACGTCTCGGCGAGGCGCTGCATCAGGACCGGGTCGGCGCTCAGGACGCGATTCTCGATCGAGGCGCTCGCGACCTCGACGATCATGCCGATCTCGGCCGGCTTGCCGAGGTTGTTCCGGAGGGTGACCTGGTAGGTCCCCGGGGGGAACGGCCCGGCCTCGGCGATGTAGGACCCGCCGGCCTGGGGCCGCGGTTCGAGGTCGGTCGCGCCGCCCGGCCCGCGGATCGCCAGGCGCGGCCGGTAGACCTCCTGGTCCAAGCCGCGCGTCCGGACGAGGAACCGCATCGGCTGCTCGTCGGTGTAAAGCCGGCGCTCGCTGCGGAGCGCGATGTCGGCCCCCGCCAGAAAATCGCTCCCCGCGAGGAGCCACCGGAGCATCGTGCTCCAGAACCGCTCGTAGACGACCTCTTCATCCTCGGAGGCCTTCTCGTGGAACGCCCACCGCCAGAGGCCGCTCGCGTTGACGGTGACGACGCGGCCCTGGCCGTAGTGCTGATAGGCCATGACGGTGGTTTTCTCCTCGCTGCCGGCCGCGCCGACCGGCTCGCCGCCGGCCAGGATCACCGCGAGGGGCTTGACGCCGACGGTCCGCATCGCCTGGTCGAAGGGGGGCAGTTGCTCGAAGAGGGCGTCAATCTGTCCGACGGTCGTCAGTTCGAAGATGGGCGTGGCGCGGCCGACCGGCGTCGGCGCGAGGCGCAGGGTGCCGGTGGCGCCCTCGCCCCAGACAACCGGCTCGAGTTTCGCGAGCGCCGGGAACCGGCCGCCGTAGGGTTTGCCGCGGCTGAACACGAGGCCCCCGCCGCGACGGGCCACGAAGTCGGCCAGGTACTCCTCGGTCTTGTCGTCGAAGAAGGCTTCGCATCCGCGGCCCATGATGATCACGTCGTACTGGGCGAAGTCGTCGGGCTTGCGGGGAAAGAGGTCGCCCGCCTGTCGCCGCTGCTGACCCTGGGCCGAGACGACGGCGAACTCGCGCTTCTCGCTCAGGCGGTACACGGCCGTCAGTTCCACGCGAGGGTTCCGCTTCAGGCACTGGACGAGGAACTTGGTGTCCCAGTGAGGTTGGCCCTCGGCAAGGAGCACCCGCATCTTCTCGCCGACGACGCGCAGGAACACGCTGCGCTCGTTGTTGGCCTTCTCCGCCTCATCCTTGTCCTCGGCCACGCGGAAGACGTAGCGGTGCTCGCCCTGCGCCGGGGCCTGGACCTTGACCTTGACGGGGGCTTCGCCGCTCGCGCTCGGCACCACGTCGAGGCTCTCGATGACCTTGTCATCCTTCAGGACCTCGACGCGGAAGGCGCGGTTCTCGTAACCCACCTGGCGGAGGGCCGCCACGAGTTCCACGTCGGACCCCGAGAACGCGAGGACTTCGCTGCCCGGCACTTCCATCCAGAGGTCGCGTCGCGGCACGTCGCCGCCAAGGCACCACGTCCATAGCGGGACGGACCGCGCGAGGGCCAGCCGCGCGGCGTCCAGGGCGCCTTCGGTGGTGGCGCGGCCGTCGCTCACCAGGAGGACGCCGGCCTGCGCGGGCCGGTCCGCGAGGTCGCCGACGGCCCCCGAGACGGCGGCCCCGAGGTCGCTCGCCTTACCGGCAGCAGCCGCGGTCAGGGCCGAGAGGGCCGCCGGCCGCGAGTCTTTGTCGAAGGTCCTGAGGTCGAGCATGAAATCCTTTTCGAGGGCCGCCAGCGCGCCCTTGGCCTGGAGCACGGCGAGGGCGGTCGCCAAGCGGCCCTGGCCGCCGACGTCCGCCGTGGACATGCTGTAGGAAGTGTCCACGAGGACCGTCAGGGCCGGCTTGCCGGGGACTTCGCGCGGCCGCAGGGCCGTCGGATTGAGCGCAATCCATGTGAAGGCGATGATGACGATGACCCTGAGGACCAGGGCCGCCACCTGGCGCCGCACCGGCGCCTGACGGCGCTCGCGGTAGGCCCGGATCGCCAGCAGGACGACCATCGCGGCCGCCACCGCGGCGACCACCCGGATTCCCCAGGGCGGGACGAAGAGCCAGTCGCTCACCGGGCTCTCCCTTCCAGCCGCTGGCTGACGGCCTTGGCGCGGCGGCGCCGCCAGAGGGCCAGGAGGAGCATCTCGCCCGACAGGCAGACGGCGACGACGGCCGCCAGGTGCGGCCAGAGTTCGGTCGGCCGGCCGGCGCTCGTGAGTTGGCCTTCGTCGTCCACGACGCTGATCGTGCTGGCGCCGCCCGCCCCCTCGGTCTTGACGAGTTCGGCGATCGCCAGCGGCCGCGTGTCGGTCTCCTTCGGGTCCACGTTGACCACGCCGACGTCGGCCTGGGCGGCGCCGTGCGTGACCGGGTAATGACCGGGCATCGCGACGGCCGGCAGGGCCAGCCGGACCGTCCGGCCGCGCGCGAGGACCACCGCGTCGAGCGCGCGGCCGTCGGGCGCCTTCACGACGTAGGGCTTCTCGTCCGAATCCGAGGCCTTAAGTTCCAGGACGTCAATCTGCCACGGGTTGCCGGGCGTGTTGAGGCCCTCGCTTGCGCTCGTGCGCAGGGCCCGCACCAGTTCGTGGAGCATGGCGGGAAAGAGGGGGCTCCCCGCGATGTTGCTTCCGTCGGGCGCGACGGGGAAGTTGGCGAAGAC
>Ga0315294_10005396_pt1 | contig 14023 bp, 16 predicted proteins | sample YL17G13_40_MG_FD_203626 | JGI IMG/M metagenome (GOLD analysis project Ga0315294, IMG submission 203626) | Sediment microbial communities from Yellowstone Lake, YNP, Wyoming, USA - YL17G13_40 | ecosystem: Environmental > Aquatic > Freshwater > Lake > Sediment | place: USA: Wyoming | collected... | reverse complement strand
AAGGCTACCTTCCCCACCAGGCCCCACCTCCCTTTTTTGTCTATGAGCTGGACCCCCTTCTTCTCCAGCTCCCCCAGCTCCCGGTCCACATCGTCCACCTCAAGGCAGATATGGTGCACCCCCTCCCCCCGGCTCTCCAGGAACCGGCCCACCCCGCTGTTGGGGTCCAGGGGCTGGATGAGTTCAATCTCCGAACCCCCCACAGGAAGGAGGACCGCCTTCACCCCCTGCTCCGGGAGAGTCTCTATCTTCTCCGGCCTGAGGCCGAAGAGGCCCTCATAGAGCTTCAGGGCCTCCTCCAGATTCCTGACCACTACCGAAACATGGTGGATTCTCTTTATCATCCACTCCTTTAGCTTTCCCTGAGGAGCTGGGCCAGGATGGTCATGCGCTGCATCTCCGAGGTGCCCTCGTAGATTTCCGTGATTTTGGCATCTCGCATATAGCGCTCCACGGGGTAGTCCTTGGTATAGCCATAGCCGCCGAAGACCTGGATGGCCTTGATGGAGATCTGCATGGCGGCCTCACTGGCGAAGAGCTTAGCCATGGCGGCCTCCTTCATAAAGGGGAGCCCCCGGTCCTTGAGCCAGGCTGCCCGGAGGGTGAGGAGCCTGGCGGCGTCTGTCTGGGTGGCCATGTCCGCCAGCATCCAGCCGATGGCCTGGTGCTCCGCAATGGGCTTACCAAACTGCTTTCTATCCTTGGCATATTTTACTGAGGCCTCAAAGGCGGCCCGCGCAATCCCTACTGCCTGCGCCGCCACCGTGATGCGGCTGGAGTCAATGGAGCTCATGGCAATGCGGAAGCCCTTCCCCTCCTCACCCAGGCGGTTGAAGGCGGGCACCACGCAATCGTCAAAGGTGAGCTGGACGGTGGAGGAGGCCCGGATGCCCAGTTTCTTCTCCTTCTTCCCCACCAAGAAGCCCTTGGTCCCCTTCTCCACAAGGAAGGCAGTGATGCCCCGGTGGCCCTGAGTGCGGTCCAGGGTGGCGAAGACCACCGCCACATCCGCCTCCTTCCCGTTGGTGATGAAGAGCTTGTTGCCGTTGAGAACATAGTTCTTATCGCGCCGGGTGGCAGTGGTCTCAAGGGCTGTGGCATCGCTCCCTGCCGCCGCCTCCGTCAGGGCAAAGCAGGCCAGGTGCTCACCCCGGGCCAGGGGAGGGATGAACCTCTGTTTTTGCTCCTCGGTGCCGAAGACACAAATGGGATAGGCAGCCAGGGAGAGGCTGGCCAGGTATATGGCGCTGGTGGCGGCGCAGGCCCGGGCTATCTCCTCGGTAGCGATGGCCATCTGCACCATGTCCCCCCCACAGCCGCCGTACTTCTCATCAATGGTGATGCCGAAGAGTCCCAGCTCCGCCATCTTCCTGATGTTCTCGGCAGGGAACTCCTCGCTCTCGTCTATCCTGGCGGCCACCGGCTCCAGTTCCCGGCTGGCAAAGTCCCGGATCATCTTCTGGAACATGACCTGTTCTTCGGTGAGCTTAAAGTCCATTTCTACTCCTTTCTAAAAGACTAGGAACTCCCTCTGGGTGCCAAAGACCTCCCTATTATTCCTACCCTCCTATCTTCCGCGGTTCATCCAGGGTAACCGGATGTTAGCACCGCCTTGCCTTCAGGGCCTAAGGACAGCTCCTTTTCATATTGGTTTGAATCCGAGGAAAGTCTGCTCTCCCCTATCAACAAACTCTACCCGGAAAGGTGCGCCAATCTCTATTTCCTCCGGCTTCTGGGTGTTCACCCCCAGGATGCGGGCGCTGATTTTGGGCCCCTCGTCTAACTCCACTACCCCACTACAGTAAGGCCTCTCCCGACTATAGCCCTCTTCAATCATGCGGCTAAGCCCCACCGCAATACAGGTATAACCCGAGAGTTTCCCCCTTCCCTTGAATTCTACCCACGCCATTTGCTTCCCCTGGCACCGGGTGCAAAGAGGTCTGGGGGGTAAATAGAGCGCCCCGCAACTAAGGCACTTTGAACCCATAAGCTTTTTCTCCTTGAGAAACTGGGAAAAGGAGGCCGAGGTAAAAGGTTTCTGGTTCATATTCATCTTCATCTCCTTTCGAAGATGTGAACTACGCAAGTGCCACCTGTGCCGCCTAGATTGTGGGTTAAGCCCAGGCGAAGGTCTTTCCTAGGAACCTGCCTTTGCCCGGCCTCGCCCCTTAGCTGATGCCATATCTCCATTACTTGAGCAATACCTGTGGCGCCCACAGGATGCCCCTTGGATTTCAATCCCCCGGAGGTATTGATGGGCCTGGTCCCCTTCAGGGCCGTTACGCCTTCCTCTGCGGCCTTAGCCCCCTTGCCCACTTCAAAGAAGCCCAAGTCCTCGGTGGCCGTTATCTCGGCAATAGTGAAGCAATCGTGGACTTCGGCCAGGTGGATATCCTCGGGTTTAACCCCAGCCATTTCATAAGCTTCCTTGGCCGCCGCCCTGGCTGCTGGCGAGACATACAGTTCCTGCCTGGTATGTAAGGCACCGGCACTTCCCTGGCCTGTGCCGATGACATATACCGGGCTATCGCTAAGATTCTTGGCCAAATCCTCAGCTACCAGGACAAGGCAGGCTGCCCCGTCGCTGATAGGAGAGCAGTCAAAGAGCCTCAAGGGCCAGGCAACTACCGGGTTAGCCCGGGGGTCACGAAGGAAATCCATTTCATCTCGCCAGGCGGGCAAGGGCTCCCCTTTCTGTTTTGCCCGCTCCAGACGTCGCTTCATGATTTCTGCGATGGAGCCGAACTGGGCCTTGGGATTAAGGGCGCCGTTGTTGTGGTTCTTGATGGCTACTTTCATAAGATGCTCCTGGGTAGCCCCGAACCTGGCGAAATAGGCACTGGCCGTGATAGCAAAGACGCCAGGAAAGGTGATGCCAGCCGTGCCCTCATAAAGGGTATCACTGGCAGTAGCCAGGACATCCGTTACCTTCTCAGTGGGGAGGTTGGTCATCTTCTCCACCCCACCCGCCAGGACTATGTCATAGAGACCCGAGGCTATGGCAAGAATGGCCTGTCTCAGGGCTACAGCGCCCGAGGCACAGGCGCATTCAACTCTGGTGGCTGGTTTGGGAGCTAGTCCTACCCAGTCAGCCATAATCGGAGCCAGATGCCCCTGCCCTTCCAGAAGGTCGCTGGAGTAGTTTCCTACATAGATAGCCTGAATGTCCCGTGCTTCCATGCCTCTCTCTACTGACCCTACTGCCTCACTAAAGGCTTCTACGAATAGGTCGCGACTCGTCTTATCGGGAAAGCTGCCGAATCTGGACATCCCGGCTCCCACTACAGCTACGCCCCTTCCCAGTTTGCTTTTCCTCATCTTCACCCTATCTTCATCCTCCTTCCTCACAATAGGGACAGATTTGACGGCCGTGCTCTAATCCATTGGAGTGCTGAACGAAGCGATGAAACGTTTCGCCGACGCCCAAGACCTCATACAATGCATAATGTTAAACCTCGGCTGCCTGGCTGTCAATACGAGCCAACGTACCATGTGGGTTTTGTCAATGGCCTCGGGCATAGGTTAGGCTAATGATAGGGCGGGCGGCCCCCGATCCCTTGTTGTCCTGGTTCCCAAATTAGCGTCTAGATACGGAGTCGCTCCTCTCAGAGGAGGCTCCATCGTACTTCATACGGGATTGGCCAGGAGGGCGGGGGCACCATGTTGTTGTACGGGCTGGCCCTGTTGAGCTCCCAAATCAGCACAGCGGTGTCCCCCCGCCCGCCTGAACTGCCCTTACTTCAAAGCTATCGCCGTGGTCAACTCTGGCATCCTATACACGGCACAGGGCTGCTGTGCGCACTTCGTTGTTCTTCCTCAGCTTCATCCCCAGGATGTAGCCTATTTTCTGTTTCTCCAGCTCCTCTATCAGGCCCTCGGAGACCACGCCCCGGTCGGCCACGATGATGGCCCGCCGCAGGGGGAAGCACCGCCTCAGGTCCGCCAGGGCCCTGGGGCACCTCTTCAACCGGTTCTACTACCTTGGCTAGCGGCCCAGAGGATTTCTGCCAGGTCCAGAGCCTTGAAGTGTTCCTCCTGGCCCTTGGCCCTGATGCCGTCCTCAAACATCTGGAGGCAGTACGGGCAGGCGGTGGCCACGGCACTGGCCCCGGTATTTAGGGCCTCCTGAGTGCGCATCTGGTTGATGCGCTGCCCGATGGTCTCTTCCAGCCACATCCTCCCCCCTCCCCCGCCACAGCAGAAGCCCTGCCGGCCCCTCCTTTCCATCTCCAGTAACCTGAGCCCCGGGACCGACCTCAGCACCTTCCTCGGCTCCGAGTAGATGTCGTTGTATCTCCCCAGGTAGCAGGAGTCATGGTAGACCACCGCCGTGGTCAAGGGGCCCAGACTGAGCTTTCCCTCCCCCAGGAGGCGGGAGAGGAGCTGGGTGTGGTGGAGGATCTCAAAGTCCCCGCCCAGCTGGGGGTATTCATTCTTAAAGGTGCTGAAGCAGTGGGGGCAGGAGGTGAGGACCTTCTTTACCCCGTATTTGTTGAGGGTCTCTATGTTCTGGTGGGCCTGGAGCTGGAAGAGGTACTCGTTGCCCAGCCGGCGGGCGGGCTCGCCGCAGCAAACCTCCTCTGTCCCCAAGATGCCAAAACTCACCCCCGCCCTCTTCAGCACCTGGGCCAGGGCCTGGGCCACCTTCATACTCCTCTCCTCTAAGGCGGAGGTGCAGCCCGTCCAGTAGAGGTATTCCACCTCCCTGTTCTGGGCCAGGGTCGTTATCCCCAGGCCCTGGGCCCAGTCCAGGCGGGTGGCGGTAGTGCCCCGCCAGGGATGGCCCCTTGCCTCCAGGCTCCTCAGGGCCGATTCCGCCGTGGGGGGGACCTTGGCCCTCTCCATGACCAGGTGTCGCCTCATATCTACCACCCTCTGGATGTGCTCAATGAGGACAGGGCATTCCTCCTGGCAGGCCCCGCAGGTGGTGCACTCCCAGATGACCTCCTCGGTGATGACATCGCCGATAAGCTCCGGCCTGGGGGTGGCCGGGGAGCTTTTTAGTAGACCGGGACCTACTTCCAGCATATGGTCCTTCACCTTGAGGATGAGTTCCTTGGGATTAAGAGGCTTGCCCGAGCTGTGAGCAGGGCAGGCTTCCTGGCAGCGGCCACAATGGGTGCAGGCATAGCCATCCAGGAGCTGCTTCCAGGTAAAGTCCTCCACCTTCCCTACCCCAAACCCCTCAGCCTTCTCCAGGTCCAGGAGAGTGAGACTACTCCGGGGCCCGCGACGGCGGAAGAATATGTTGAGCGGAGACGCCATGATGTGGAGGTGCTTGGAATAGGGAATATAGACCAGGAAGCCCAGGATGACGGCAGTGTGCAACCACCACGTGGCCAGATAGAGGCCCTTCTGCCACCCCAGCCCCATGCCCGAGAAGAAGCTAGCCACTACCTCCCTTATAGGGGTCGATGAATTGTCTGGAGGGGCCACATTGAGACGGAGGCCTTCAATGGCGAAGTGCCCCAGCATGAGGACAGCGATGAGGGCCAGGATGATAGCCGCCTCGGCGGTCAGCTCCAGCCTTGGTGGCCTGAGAACATAGCGGCGCAGGGCCGCCCATATCAATGCCACCAGCACCACAAGCCCGGCTGCATCCAAAAGGAAGGAGAAATAGTGGGAGAAGGCGCTACTGCGCAAGGGCTCGGAAAGCCCCAGACCCTCGCCGATAAAGATGTACACTAAATAGCTGAAAAGGAAGAGCATAAAGCCCCAGAAGATAGAGAAATGCCCCAGCCCTGCCACGTCCTTCCGGGAGACCCGCCTCAGGCTGCAGAGTTGGAAGAGGACCCAGAGGAGCATGGTCCCCAGCCTCCTCCCGGGGCTTCCCCAGCGGGACTCCTTCTTCCCCTTGAGGAGGAGGCGGACCAAAAAAAGGGCCCTCCAGACAAAGAGGGCCAGGACTAGGGCAAACGCGGTCCAGAAGAGGACATAGCCTGGGAGGAAAAGATAGCTCTCCTCAAGGGGGCTCATCTGCATCTCCTTTCAGCACCGAGACGAGCTAGGAGACCCAGCGCTGCCTCACCGGGCCGGGAAAAAGGGGAGCAGCACGGAAGCCACCCCGGTCCCCCCTTTACTTCTTCCCTCTCCCACACATCTAGAAGGACCAGTTTCCTGCCCGCTTTAAGCAGGTTATCGACGGAGATCTCTTTTATCTCCCTCCTTACCTCCGAAAACAGTTCCCTACAGGTCTTGCCCATCTTGACCTCCTCGCACTATCAATATCAATTGCTAGAGTTTAGGGTATTGGCCTTCAAAATTCAATCTGCTCCCCCTGTGTTATAATAGGCAGTTAGAAAATGGCCATTGTGACCGAATCTTCCCTGAAAGAGAAGCTGGAGGCCGTGGAGCGGTGCTATGAGGAGCTGGAGGTCCTCCTCTCTAGGCCCGAGACGGCCCAGGAGGGCCCCAACACTCTCCAGGCCCTCATCCCCCAGGCGGGCCCGGGCTTCTGTGGAGATTCTTTCCTCTTGGAGATAGGGGTCTGCCAGCAAGGGGAGAGTGAGGAGGCTCATCCTGGCCCATTTCCCGGGGGCCAGTCTCTCCTTTTTTCCAGACCGGGGGGGAATCCCTCGAATAGCGGAGGTCACCCCAATATCTCACGATTAAGGAGGTGTTTATGAAGATGGTGGTCTGTGTCAAGCAGGTCCTAGACCCGGAGGCACCCCCCTCCAGCTTCAAGGTGGACCCCCAGGCAAACCGGGTCATCCCCCCCCCGGGGGTTCCGTCTGTCATCTCCCCCTTTGATGAGCAGGCAGTGGAGGCGGCCCTTCGCATCAAGGACGCCAAAGGGGGTACCATTAGCGTCATCAGCCTGGGCAATAACCTGCTCCGGGATGTGGTGAAAAAGCCCCTTTCCATGGGCTGTGATGAACTCATCCTCCTGGAGGACGAGGCCTTTGAGGGGGGCGATAGCTGGTCCACCGCCTTTGCCCTGGCAGCGGCCATAAGGAAGATAGGTCCCTTTGACCTCCTCTTCTGCGGTCGCCAGGCAGCCGACTGGGACGCTGGCCAGGTGGGGGCGGGCCTCGCCCACCTCCTGGGCATCCCCTGCATTACCCTTGCCAAGAAGGTGGAGGTAACCGATGGCAAGGCCACCGTGGAGAGGGTGGTCCCCGATGGCTATGAGGTCCTGGAGGTGGTCCTCCCCGCCCTCATCACTGTCAGCAATGAGCTGGGCCAGCCCCGCTATGCCACCCTTAAGGGGATCATGGCCGCCGCCAGAAAGGTGCCCGTGGTGTGGAAGCCCAGGGATCTGGCCCTGGATCCCTCGCAGCTAGGGGAAAAGGGGAGGCGCACCCAGCTCCTCAAGCTCTTCCAGCCAACAAAGGAGTCAAAGTGCGAACTGGTAGAGGGGGAGAGCCCGGCGGAGGCCGGGATGAAGCTGGCCCTGAAATTGAGAGAAGCTAAGGTGCTGTAGGAGGCAAGAATGGCAGAGTTCAAAGGCATCCTGATAATAGGCGAAGGGGCGGATAGCCGACTGGCCCCTATCGCCCTGGAGCTTCTGGGGGCGGGCCGCCAGTTGGCGGACGGGCTGGGCCAGGAACTGGGGGTCCTGCTTCTGGGCAGCGGGGTGAAGGCCCTGGCCCCCGAGGCTATCTTGTACGGCGCCGACAGGGTTTATGTGGTGGATGACCCTATGCTCAGGGAATATGTGGGGGATGTTTATGTCCAGGCGGCGGAGAAGGCGATAAAGCAGATCAGCCCCCGCATTCTGCTTCTGGGCCAGACTTCTTTGGGTCGGGACCTGGCCCCTCGCCTGGCCTTCCGCCTGGGGGTGGGCCTGGCTACCGATTGCACTGAGCTCTCCCTTGACCCCCAGACCGGGAACCTTCTCCTCACCCGCTCCGTCTATGGGGGCAATGCCCGGGCGGTGTTTATCTCGCCTGCCTTCCCCCAGATGGCCACCGTCCGCTCCAAGGTCATGTCTCCCTTGGAAAGGGACCCGGCCAGGAAGGGGGAGGTAGTAGAAATCCCGGCCCAGATTGACCCCTCCCAGGTGAAGCCAAGGCTGATAAACCGGGTCAAAGAGGAGGTGAAGGGGATAAAGCTGGAGGAGGCGGAAGTGGTTGTCAGCGGGGGGAGAGGGATAGGCAGCGCCGATGGCTTTCGGCAGCTGGCCGAGCTGGCCAGACTCTTTCCCAAGGGGAGCGTCGGGGCTACCCGGGCCGTCATAGATAACGGCTGGTGGCCCGCCTCTGAGCAGGTGGGCCTCACCGGCAAGATTGTTACCCCCAATCTCTATATAGCGGTGGCCCTCTCCGGCGCCAGCCAGCATATGGCCGGTTGCTCCGGCTCCAAGACCATCGTGGCCATAAACAAGGACGCCGAGGCCAATATCTTCAAAGAGGCCCGCTACGGGGTGGTGGGGGACTACCGACAGATCCTCCCCGCCTTCAAGGAGAAGCTCAAAGAGCTCCTGGCCGGATAGAGGGGGCCCCAGGTTCTAGATATCAAAGTGGAGGTAGAACTCATAGGGGGCCCCCTCTATCTTTTCCACCTCCTCGTCCTTCACTACCACCTCTAGCCTTGTCTTGGGGAGCAGGTCCGCGCCATAGGCGATGCCCCGCCACCTGTGGGTGAGGCCCTTCCTCCTCCCCAGGCCCTGGATCTCCGCCATGTTCAGGCCAATGACTTCTATCCTCTCCAAGGCGCCTTTCACCTCGCCAAACTTCTCGCTGCGGATGATGGCGAGTTGCGTCTGGTGCCTGGCTGAATGTCCTGTTTGTAGGCAGGCGATGGGGAGGAAAGGGCAACAAGGGCATGGTATGGTCTCTTAGCAGGTTAACGAGCTGGGAAGGCACCCCAAGAGGGGGTAGCGGGTGTTCCGGCACAGTAGATAGACGCCCGCCGTCTTGTTACGGGGCTGCAAAAGGTGTTGACAGCCAGAGGAAAGGGGGCTATCATCAGCCAGAAGCGAGATGGAGGCTGAGCATGCCTCACTCACAAGTTGAAATAGGGAATCCCTGTTTAAGGTCCGTCGCCGGAGCCGGGGCGGGACTTGGTTGCCCAGTTCCGCGTCATCTGTAATGGTATCTATCCGGCCGTCGTTGCAGGGTCGTGCAAGGACGATGCCAGAGGAGAAAGGAGGACAATGGGTACCAAAATAGACCGGCAGGGGTGGGGTCTGCTGATGGCAAAGGAGTAGGATGCTTCACAACTTGCTTCCCAACACCCTTCCTTTTCTGGGCTTCTTTGCCGGGCTGGTTGCCGTCTACTACCTGATTCCCCACAGGTTCCGCTGGCTTCTCCTGCTATTGGGCAGCCTCTTCTTCTACGGGACATTCAAACTAGGCTATGTTGCGTTGCTGGCCGGCTTCACACTGTTTGTCTACCTGATGAGCCTGGTGATGGCGGCCCGTCAAGGTGGCCAGCGGCGGGGTCTCCTGGTAGGGGGGCTGGTGGGAGGGGTGGTGCCGCTGCTGGTGTTCAAGTACTACAACTTCTTCCTCGGGTCCCTGGACACGGTTTGGGTCTCATGGCTGGGCCTTTCGGACCTCTCCATCACCCGGCTGGGATGGCTGTTGCCGGCGGGACTGTCCTTCTTCACCTTCTCGTGTATGAGCTACCTGGTGGATGTGTATCGGGAAAAGCTCCCTTTGGAGAAGCACCTCGGTCGGATGGCCCTCTACGTGGCCTTCTTCCCGAAGCTTCTGGCGGGGCCTATTGACCGGGCCACGACATTTCTGCCGCAGCTTTTGAAGCCGGTGCGGTTCAATGGAGAAGACGTGGCCCTGGGGCTCCAGATGATGCTGTGGGGGCTGGTAAAGAAGGTGGTGATAGCCGACCGGCTGGTGGTCTTTGTGAACCAGGCATACCAGTCGCCGGGGCTGGCTTCACCGGTAGACCTGGTCATAGGTTCGTATTTCTTTGCCTTCCAGATATACTGCGACTTTTCGGGGTACACGGACATGGCCATCGGCATGTCGCGAGTGCTGGGGATTAACCTGATGGAGAACTTCCGGCGGCCATTCTTCTCCACTTCTATGAGCGAATTCTGGTCGCAACGGTGGCACATCTCCCTCACCCGGTGGATGAGAGACTACGTGTTTATTCCCCTGGGTGGGAGCCGGGTGGGGAAGTGGCGGCTTTACCTTAACCTGGTAATCGTCTTCGCGGTGAGCGGCCTTTGGCACGGGGCGGCCTGGACCTTTGTACTCTGGGGAACTCTGATGGGCGTATATCAGTCGCTGGAGCTGATGACAGCCGGGATAAGACATAAGATTGCACAGGCGCTGCGGGTACCGGTGAAGGTGGGGGCGGTCCTAAGCGTACTGACGGTGTTCCATCTGGTGCTGACTGGCATGGTGTTCTTCCGGGCGTCATCCTTCCATGATGCCTGGACGGTGTTTTCACGAGTAGGGAAGGCCTTCACTGCTCTGCCCGGCCAGTTTGCAGACAAGGCGTATAGTAGAGAGCTCCTTCTCTCCTTTGGGTTGCTGGGGGCGCTGGTGATAGTGGAGGTGATGGAGGAGAGGTGGAATTTGTGGGAGAAGCTGAGGGTGCGCCCAGTGTATGTGCGGTGGGCTGTGTATTATGCGCTTGCCCTCAGCCTGATTGCCCTCGGGGTCTGGCAGCAGACCCGCTTCGTCTACATGTCGTTCTGAAATGAATAAAGGGGGAGAACCGATGCAGAGTGGACAGTCTGCCGGAGAAAAGGGCCAGGTGGTGCAGCAAGCCCGGATGACCCGGGCTTGGGGGGGCAAGAGGTTTCTGTGGCGGGGCCTCCTCTTTGTGCTGGTGGGGCTGGTGCTGTACAGCGGAGTATATGCGTACTCCGAGAGCCTGGTCTACAAGCATACCGAGCTCAACCGGTTCTTTAAGATCAAGACCGCCGAGGCCAGTACCTACGACTATGTGCTTCTGGGGGCCTCGCATGTGCTGGTTTTCGACCTGCGGGACATGAACGACCGGCTGGAGAAGATGACAGGGGCAAAGATTATGAATCTGGGCGAGATGGGGGGAGGGCCCACCGTCAGCAGGGTGTTGCTGGATTACTTTCTCGCCCGGCACCAGACACGGACAGTGGTGTATTATGTAGATTCCGCTCTCTTCTACTTCCAGGACTGGAACGAGGGACGGTTGAAAGACGTGGCGTTATACCAGCGGGCCCCCTTTGACCCGGCGCTCGTCAAGGTCCTCCTCCAGAACCCTGCGACGCGGTGGGTGGGTCTGGACTACCTTTTTGGGTTCTCCAAGAACAACTTCTGGGTAACGGAAACGATCAACAAGTCGATACTGTTTAAGTCAGATATCTCCGGCTTCCCCCAGGCGGGCCGGTTCACGAGGGTGAACCCCGCCCTCCCACAGTTTGACCGGGTGCGGGTGATGTACCTGTTCGGCAGTATCCGGACCACCGGCAAACACAATGGTGAGGCCAATGCCACCTCGCTCACAGACACTACCAAGGACTTCTCTAACCTGGGTGTGGCAGTAGGTGACACGCTCATTAACACAACTGACGGGTCGTCCACCAAGATTACTGCCATCACCACGACTACAAAACCCAACGACACCCTGGTAGGCGTCCTGGCCGGCGGTGCGGAGAATGACTGGGACGTGGGCGATGAATATCTGTATCCGGGCAGGGAGGTGAACCAGGAGCTCTTCCAGCGCTATATGGGGGAGCTTGAGGACATGATCACCTACGTGAAAGAACAGGGCATGCGCATGATTCTCATTCGGGACCCTATGCCGGAGCGGATATATAGGATGTACCCCAACGAGGCCTGGTTTGAAGGGCAGATAAAAGATGTAGCGGCCAAGTACGGGGTCGAGCTTTATGACTTTACCCACAGTGTCCCGAACGAGAAGCTCTACATGGACGAGGACCATCTGAATGAGGCAGGGATGATGTTCTTCGCGGAGAACTTCCTGAAGAAGGTGCTGACCGTTCCCGCCTCCTGACCCCTCGATGTGATGACCGCCCCCCTCCCCAGCAGTGGCAGGGGAGGGGGGCCTATTTTAGAAGCTCTTCCGTCCCATCACAAACCGCTTCCGTGCCCCACTGGTGGGGCAGAAGGCCAAAAGGGCGGCTCTATTCAATTGAGCCTTATTCGTAATTCCACTTCGCCTGCAATGGTACAGTTACCAGTTTATGTGTTTCCCAGGGTGTTTCTGCTCATAGTCTTTTCGGCGAGCCTCCCTGAAGTCATAGACGAATGCGATAGCAGCCATGGCAAGACAAAGTACAGCAATTACCATAAATGTGGCTATGAGAGTGAACTGATAGCACTTACCATCGAGAAATATATACGCTTGTAGGCTAAGACCTAACGATGCAACAAAGGCTCCCAAGAAGTACGGCCCCCACCGTTTAGCAAGCTCAAGCATACGCTCTATTGTACGCTTCCAGAGGAGCTGTTTCCCACTTCCCCACGCCCCCATTTTATCCCACATTCCTTTCTTTTGCTTTCTTGTGTTAAGTGCATAATCCTGAATTGACACCCTTTGGGTGCTGGGCTATAATCCCTTAAAGAATGCCGAAGAGGACTTATCAGCCCAAGCGTCTCCACCGTAGCCGCATCCACGGCTTCCGGGCCCGAAACTGCACCCGGACCGGTCGGTCTGTGCTAAAGAGGAGAAGGCTCAAGGGCCGCCAGCGGTTGACAACCACCGCGTAGGGGCACCATGCTCAAAACACGCAAGACCTGGCGGGAGAAGCTGGAGAAAGCCCAGATGCGCAAGGTGGTAGCTACTCCCGGCGGGGGAATGCTGATTCCCAAACCCCTTGATGTGGATGCTTTGATACGCCAGATTCAAAGAGGGAAGCTGGCTACTGTAGACCAGATTAGGGTTCGACTGGCAAAGGATTTTCATGCCGATTACACCTGCCCTCTGGTAACGGGGATTTTTCTTCGCATTTGTGCTGAGACAGCCGAAGAAGACCGGAAGAAAGGGATTAAGGATATAACACCCTACTGGCGGGTGCTCAAAGCTGACGGCACCCTCAACGGAAAATTCCCGGGGGGTGCCGAGGCCCAGGCAGCCCTTTTGAGAGAGGAAGGCCATACCGTAGAAGCAGGCAAGGGCAAGAAGCTGCCTCGGGTAAGAGAGTTTGAAGATTCTGTAGAGAGTCCCTAATTGCATGGAAAGGCTCAGAAAGAGGGAAGAGTTCTCAGCCCTCCTGCGCCGGGGCAAGACCTTCCGCCACCCACTGCTTACCCTAAAGGCCCTGCCCAACGGGCTGCTCTTCAGCCGGGCTGGCTTTCTCATAAGCCGGAAGGTGGGCAACGCCGTGGTCAGGAACACCGTTCGCCGCCGCCTGCGGGAGGTCCTCAGGCTTGTCCCCCTGGCCGAGGAATGGGACATGTTGATTATCGCCTCGCCCTCGGCCGGGGCCGCCGGCTTCCAGGAACTGAAAGGGGCGCTAATGGAGGTCCTCTCCCGAGCCGGTCTATTGAAGGAGAAAAGGTGAAGGCCTTTGCCCTTGGACTTATCTGTCTTTATCAGCGCACCTGGTCCCGGGTGACGCCCCCTTCATGCCGTTTTGTCCCCTCGTGCTCCCATTACGGCTATGACGCCATAGAGAAGTTCGGCCTTCTCAAGGGGGGCTGGCTCACCCTAAGGAGGCTGGCCCGCTGCCACCCCTTCTCCCAGGGCGGATATGACCCGGTGCCCTGAGGGCGCGGGAAGGTTCAAAGCTGTGACTTCCCGCCTCCTGCCCTTTCTCCTTTTGGGGCTGTTGCTTTTGTCCTGTGCCCGGGCGCCAGGAGCCCTGGGCGGTTCCGGCGTGACGGTGGCAGGGGAGAGGGTGCTGGTGGCCTCGGCCAAGGGCAAGGTCTTTGCCCTGGATATCGGGGCCCGCTCCAAGGGCCTGACCTTCCCTGCGCCCGGGGAATGGGCCTTCCCGGAGAAAGGCAGCGCAGGGGCCATCTATGCTGCCCCCCTGGCCCAGGGGGAGAGGGTCTATGTGGCCAGCTATCAAGGCCAGCTCTCCGCCCTGGACGGGGCGACGGGGAAGCCCCTGGGGGAAAAGGCCCTCTTCACAGGGGGGGCAGTGGTGGGGGCACCAGTGCTG
>Ga0315294_10005393_pt1 | contig 14028 bp, 12 predicted proteins | sample YL17G13_40_MG_FD_203626 | JGI IMG/M metagenome (GOLD analysis project Ga0315294, IMG submission 203626) | Sediment microbial communities from Yellowstone Lake, YNP, Wyoming, USA - YL17G13_40 | ecosystem: Environmental > Aquatic > Freshwater > Lake > Sediment | place: USA: Wyoming | collected... | reverse complement strand
GATGAGAAGATGCTGCGATACATTCACACCAACAAAACGGCAAAGATGTTTCGCTGCGCTGCTGTTATGGGTGGAATATGTGGTTCGACGTCGCTCACCACAGGTGGAGTGGCCAACGAGAAACAATTGAAGCGGCTGCGTGAATACGGATTGAAGATAGGACTTGGGTTTCAAATAGCCGACGACATACTCGACGTGTGCGGGACGAGTGAGGAGTTGGGCAAGACCAGCGGCAAGGACGCCAGGCAGGGGAAGCAAACGTATCCGGCGGTGGTGGGGCTGGAGAAGTCGAAAAAATTAGCTGAGAAAATCGCTGATGAAGCGGTCGCTGCGTTAAAGCCCTTCGGTGAAAAAGCGGAATCGCTTCGCCGGCTTGCGGAATCGCTTTTGAACAGGACGCGGTGAATTGATTATTGGTAATCGATGATTGATTATCGAAAGCGGTTTGCGTCTAACAATCATCAATAATCACTTACAAATCATCAATCCGCATTATCAATACTGATAACGGGGTTGGGGGATAAGGGTTTTCGGCAGTTTGGGGTGAGGGATTTCGACTAATAAAAAATTAAAGGGAGAGCCGATGAAGCAATCAGGTCTTTTCCGGCTACGGCTCGGCGCCACTGTTGCTTGTGTGTCCAAAGCAACGCCTTCGCCGAGACGAGTGGAGGCTTGACCGTGGAAGTTATATTGTCTCCTATAGGGCTGATGACGCTGATTATTTACCTCCCGCCGGCGGCGGGTTTGGTTGAGGGGAAGGTGGTTTTTGAATATACGAGAGATTCGCAAGTTTGGGGGTACTTTTTTGGAGTGAGTCATTTAGCGTACAGGATACGTCCTCCGCCGCGTCCTCCTTAAGTAGATGAAACTCTTAAGTTAGAACTGTTTTTGCGAACCAACGGGCCATCCTTCGAAATAAATCAGGGTGGCCTTTTTTATTGATAACCGATGATTGATAATTGATGATTTGTGGCCGTGTACCGTTCTCAATAATCAATCATCAATTATCAATTAGTCGTGGTTGCAGTATATTCGGCTGGTTATAGTTCTCGCCAGTGGTTGGGAACGAAGCGGACGAATTTATCGCTTTCGGAGACTTTTCTCAGCTTAGCATCATATTTGAATAAGGAGGAGTTGTCCTGTGTATATTTGTCTGCGATGACTGAGCCGTAAACTTGGGCACTGTTACCTATGCTTACGGTGGCGTTCGGTGCGTATATGGTACCGGCGAAATTGCCACTGTTTTTTATGGTGATACTGTTGGCCCCCAGTCCATATATGGAAAGTTTGTTTGGGTCACCAACATCGTTGAATGCGGCGCCGTTTTTGCTTTCGAACGTGCCGCCCAGATAAATAGTTAGCTTTGCGTTAGGATTAGCGGTGTTGATTTCGATATGAGCAGAATCATTAGCAGCATGGGTACCAAGGGATATACCACCCGTGACCCATAATGTGACGTCGCCGTTGATGATGAGTTCTCCATCCTTTTGTAAATTAATGCTTGGGTATATTCCGGAGTCAGCGGCGGTGAGTGTTTTGTTTTGGCTGCTGTCTTTAATATTGATTGCAGTTTTGTTATTGAGACCGGTCGGGTCCGTTGGCATGGGCAAATCGAAATCGGTGGCGACGGCGTAGATATTACCATAGGTAGCGCCGGAGCCAATAACGAGAGAGGGGATGCCGCCCTGGCCCAGGAGGATGTCTCCTTCGACGGTGGAGTTTGGTTTCAAGACGATTTCAGCGTTAATGTTCGGATTATTTGTGGTTCCGATTTTAAGGGGGGTGGCACCGCAGTTATCGCAGTTAACAGTGCTAACGCTGCCGATGTCCAATTTGTCTTTGGTGAGGATGGCGTATTCGAACGCACTTTTGAGCCGGAGGTCGCAGGTGACGGTTTTTGTTATGGAGCCGCTTGTTCCGTGGGCCGTTACGTAATAAGTCCCGTTGGTTTTGGTTATGGTGTAGGAGTACTTTGCGTCGCTGCCGGAGATGGAGACGCTGCTCTCGGCAGGATAAGGAGTGTTAATATTGGGCAGCCGCAGGTTCAATTCATGGACGGCCTTGGTAAGGCCGTAGTCGGCGGCACAGCGGGCCGCGAGCTGGTTATTGGAACGAATGGAATACAGCCGGCGATTAAGACCGAGAGTCAACAGGCCTACGCCGATTATGAAGAGGAAAACGGCGGCAACCACGGCCATCAGGGTTACGAACCCGGGTCGTTTTTGTCTGAATGTTCTTAGCATAACACACCTCGCTCTTATTTGACTAAAAGGACAATTTTATTGATTCTGCGGTACAGCGGCGGAGTTGAAAGAAACATCGTCGTTATTATTACTTAATGTCATCTTCAAACGAACACAGCGTCCGGAACTGGAAAAGAAGGGAGGGTTATCGGCCACGTTTTCACAAATTTGGTTTTGCGGCTCGGGCCATTCATCAGGGTTACTGCTCTGTTGTCTGGGGCTGGGGAGGGCGCCATGGTCTATGTAGAATTTGCCGTCTTTCACCTGAAGAAATGCGTAGCGGTCGATCGTTGCCGATGCATCGGAAGCAAAGTAATAGACCTCGACCCAGTAGCCATTCGTGTCGATCAAATATTGCTGGCAGGAGGCATTGCGAACAGTTGCTTCGAACGCCTTGCTTGCGAGGTGGCTGTCGAGCATGATTGAACAGTTGGCTTTTGTGTAAGTAGCGTTCCATGCCTTTTGACTGTCGGAGAATACGACTCCGACGGCGAGCATACAGATCGTTGCCATAGCAGAGGCCACCATAAGCTCGATAAGTGTTAAGCCCTTCTTCGTCCCTAAGGGACTACGAAGGGCAGGGCCGTGAATTCTTATTTTTTTCTGTTTTATCATATTTTTATCAGATTTTTGAATTAGTTATCACTAATTCGGACAAGTTGAGGGACTTGCTGGCAGCAGCGTCGTCGTTTGACGAGTTTCCGCTTGCGGGCCAGCTTACAATAACATTCAGGGTTTCAAGGTTTTCTATGGCAGTGCTGATGCTGTGATAGGACATAGTAACGTAGTAAGTGCGAGCAACTTTATCATTGTCCGAAAAAGCTTCAACTTTATAATGCCCTCCATTTGTGAGCAGGGTGAAGGTATCCGGTTTTTGAGGAGCGAGGGTACTCGAAGCGGCCGCTATAGTGCCAATGCCCGAGGAATCCGAGTCATTTATGGGATTATAGGCGCTGCTTCCGCCCCCTACGCCTTTCCAGCTTTCACAGAGATGTGAAGCTATTCGGCCCGCGGTTATCTCGTTATCCGACCTGCGGATATCCATAGCAGCGAAATATCGATAGCCCGATGTGCCAATGACCGCGATAGACAGGACGACGATGAAGATCATTACCTCGATGATGGATATGGCCGGCCGGACATTGTGTGCATATTTATTAGTGAGCGGAGAGGCACATACGCGCAACGGCGGGCCGTGCAGGGCGTAGCCAGGATAACAGCTCGCGACGCATCCCAACTTCGGCGAACTCGTCTTAATGCTCCCGAGGAGGTTCGGCTGAGCCGCAGAACTGGTTTGACGAGATATATAGTTTAGACCATTCATCTTACATCTCAAAATACAAAGGGATGCCGGTTGGGCAAAGGGCCACAACCGCGCTTCTCCCAATATAAAGTATTGTAGATATTCGTTTTATATCCAAAGGAGTCATACAGGTTTTCGCTGTATAAATCGGCGTTTTTGGTGTGTGTGTTAACTATGGGGGCAAATGGCAAATAGGTGGCAGGCATAGTCCTATAAATAGGGGTATATGGGCAATTTGGGAGGTTTAGGTGTATAGGCAGAGGTTTTTTGAATAAGTTTGAGTATGGCAAGCCCGCCGAGCACAAGGCGTACCTCATTGGGCAGGCCCTTCGACTGGTTCGACAAGCTCACCACAGGCAAGCTCAGGGCGGGCAATGGTTTAGTTGAAGTATGGGGTGCGGGGGTGTATAATTAGATATTTGTGCGGGTTCTCGTCTCGGCCCCCGCCGTTTTGCTTGCCCCTGGTGCTTCTTGCGAAGCAAGTTGAGGGGCTTCGCAAAAGCGAAGCAGCGGGGGAGCCATAGCCGGACTCGTCCCGGCGTAGGCGGTGCTGAGACCAAAGAAGTAATTGATACGCCGACCATTTCTTCGGCCATAGAAAGACTAAAGACGCCGGGCCGTAGCCAGAAAGGTTTATAAGGGATGCAGAATTTGGATTCAAAAGAACAGCATCGGGAATCAAATGTCAAGAGACAGGTGGAAGCGACTCGTCTCGGCGAAGGCGATGATGCGGTCCAAGAAGCAGCAGGTGCGCCAAGCCGTAGCCGGATAGGTTCAGCCAGCGCAGGCCCATCGGTGGAGCTTAAGGCGGTCGCCGGGGTAGATGTCGATTGGGAGGGTTATCCGTTGCTTGCGGGGATAAATGGGGTTGGGGATTTGAAGGGGCTTTCGGTAGCCCAGTTGAAGCAATTAGCGGAGGAGATACGGCGATTTATAGTGGAGACGGTCAGCAGGACGGGCGGGCATCTGGCGAGCAGTTTGGGGGTGGTGGAGATAACGCTTGCGCTTCATTATGTGTTTGATTTTGAGCGGGACAAATTAGTATGGGACGTCGGGCATCAGTGCTATGCGCATAAGATAGTTACGGGGAGGAAAGAGGAGTTCAAAAATCTTCGTCGGGCCGGCGGGGTTAGCGGATTTCCAAATCCAGAGGAAAGCCCGTATGACCAGTTTGCCGTGGGACACGCCGGCACATCGATAGGGACGGCTATGGGGATTGCGCTTGGGCTGGCAAGACAGGGAAAGCAGGAAAGAATAGTAGCTTTTGTCGGAGACGGCAGCATCGTCAACGGGGCGAGTTTCGAGTCGCTTAACAATCTGGGCTTAGTCAAGCGACAGATGCTGATTGTGCTGAATGATAATTCGATGGCGATAGACGCGACGCAGGGCGCGGTGGCAAAGTATTTTTCGAAGATTCGATTGAGCCAGACATACGAGGATTTGCGAAGGACGACAAGCGATATACTGGAACATACGCCTGTGATTGGCAAGACGGTGGAGGAGGCGATAGAGAGAATCAAGAAGAGCATTCGTATGGTGCTTCCGGCGAGCCAGTTGTTTGAAAGTTTGAATGTGCCATATTTTGGGCCGGTGGATGGTCATGATATAGGGGCGTTGGTGCAGTTATTCAAGGCATTGAGGCAGGTTGAGCATCCGGTTATTCTGCATTGTCATACCAAAAAGGGGATGGGTTTTACGCCCGCGGACAGTCAGCCGAGCAAGTATCATTCGACGGGGCCATTCAAGATGAACGGCGACGTAGTAGAGTCGGCGACGGAGAAGCAGGGGCGAACCTTCACGGATGCTTTTGGCGAAGAGCTGGTGAGATTGGCTGAGAAGGACAAAAAGATTGTAGCGATAAGCAGCGCGATGTGCGAGGGGACGGGGCTGAAAAAGTTCCGCGAACGATTCCCTGACCGATTCTACGACGTGGGTATAGCTGAAAGCGCGGCGGTTGAGATAGCGGCGGGTCTTGCCAAGAGCGGAATGCGGCCTGTGGTCTGCATATATTCGACGTTTTTGCAAAGGAGTTTTGACCAGATATTCCAGGAGGTATCGTTGCAGAACCTGCCTGTGGTATTTTGCATCGACAGGGCGGGAATGGTTGGGGCGGACGGGCCGACGCATCACGGTCTTATGGATATCGGATATTTGCGTATGATGCCGAATCTTGTGTTGGTGTCGCCTGCGGACGCGGTAGAGATGGGAGGCGCTTTGGAGTTCGCGTTGAGCGCGGACAGGGCGGTGTGCGTGAGGTATCCGAAGGAAATAATCGCCAGCCAAAAGATTGCAGAATCAAGCAGCGAACCGTTTGTGTTAGGTAAAAGCGTGGTTGCCAGAAGAAGCGATAAGTCGGTTGCCGTGATAATCAGTTATGGGAGTATTCTTGTTGAGGCGATAGCTGCCGCGAGGGCGCTGGCTGAGGAAGGCATAGAGGTTGACGTGATAAACGCGAGGTTTGCGGCGCCGATTGACAGCAGGATAGTTGAGCTTCTGGGGTCGGGCAGGCCGGTGATTACGGTTGAGGACCATGGGGTAGCGTGCGGATTTGGTTCGGCGATAATGGAGGTGGCGGGTCAGCACAGCGGCGGATTTGTGCCCCGGCGAGATGGTGGAGCGGTGCGGATGCTGGGTGTGCCGAAGCGGTTTGTCAGGCACGATTCGCGGACCAACCAACTTATGGAGGCGGGGATAAATGCCGATAAAATAGCGGAGGCGGTGTGTCAAATGCTAAATCGGTAGTCCGCTGGGGCGGATTAAGTTAGAAGTGAGAATGCTAAATAATGGTCAGGGCAAGTCGCAAGAGAATGTTGAGGTTGGCGATTTTCGGGGACCGCAGAAAAAGACATGTCGCGGAGGCGGTAGCGGAGTTTGCGGATTTTATAAAGGGCAAGGTCAGGACGGTAGTCAATTGCGAGATAGATGAGTGCACGCCTGAGAATTTGCATGAGGCGGATTACGCCGTGGTTTTTGGCGGAGACGGCAGTATTATTGCGGCGGCAAGGCGATTGAGTCAAAGCGGCGATAAGACGGGGATTCCGGTTATAGGGGTGAACCTCGGCAAGCTTGGGTATCTGGCGGAGTTCAGCGTGGAGGAGCTGAAGGGATTTTTCCCGCAGTTGATGAGAGGCAAGGCGAAGATAGAGAAGCGTATGATGCTGCTTTGCCGGGTGATTAAGAAGGGCAAAGAGCGTTTTAGTTCGACGGCGGTCAACGACGTATTTATAACTGCGGGGCCGCCATTCAGGATGATAGACCTGAAGATGTTCGTTGACGGTCAGCATTTGGGAGATTGCGTGAGCGACGGGCTGGTGGTGTCGACGCCGACGGGTTCGACGGCGTATAGTTTGTCCGCGGGAGGGCCGGTTTTGTCGCAGAAGATGGAAGGGATTGTGATTACGCCGATATGCCCGCATAGCTTGAGTTTCAGGCCGATTGTTATAAAAGCGGACAGCGTAGTTGAGATTCGCGGGGTGCGTTTCAATGAGGGGACGACGGTCTCGATAGACGGCCAGGTGTCGCTGGAGCTGGATATTGACGATGTGGTGGAGATAAGGCGGGAGAAGCGTGATTTTCTGATTGTGAATAATCCGCTTAGGTGCGAGTGGGATACGCTGGCGGCCAAGCTGGGGTGGGCTGAGAAGCCGAAGTATCAGGGCGTTGAAGATGCTAATCGATAATTGATAATTGATTATTTTGTCCACAGCAAACCAATAATCAATCATCAATAATCAGTTTTGAATTAGTTGCATCGTTGATTCGCTTGTGAACACATTGGTTTGCTCAAGGTAGTAATAGTATGAGAAGATTAGGTATAAGTTATATGTCAGTGTTTATTGTGATTGCCTTCTGTGGGGTTGGTCTATCTTTGGAAAATCCGTCGGTTGGCAACCCGGTTGGGTCTGGGACTGTTCCGCCGACGGCTTATAGGTCGGGGCTGACGCCGAGCGCAAATCCAATCGATACGAGCGGGAATCTTGTCGTTACAGGCAATGTTGCCAACGGGATGCAATTCAGGGGCGTCGTGCCATACAACAGCCCCACGAGTTTTTCGGCTCCGGCAGGGTCGCTTTCGCATACATCGGGGGGGCTGGACTCGTTTCTAAGGAACTCTGCTGGTTCACAGGATTTCGGGCAGCGCAGCGGGGGTCTGACGCCTTATTATTCGCCGACGTGGACGGTGACGACGACGCAGGCGGGCGGGAGAGGCGTGGTTACGACCGGCGGGTCGGGGAGTAATTCATTTGCAGGCACAAATTTACCGAGTGCTCAGACAGGATATTACCGGAGCGGGTATAATTCTCAAATCGGCAGACGGCCATTGTCGATGAGCCAGCAGGATTTGGAGAAACTTGTGGAAGCGGATATCAGGAAATATCCTCTTGGAGGCGAGCCGGGTTCGCAGTCGCAGGAACAGTTCTGGCGTGAGATGGGAGTTAATATACAGCGAAAAGGTGAAACAGCCGAGGGGACTGGAAAACCTGAGTTGGCGACGGGCAGTGAGCCGAGTTTGGAAACGTTGCTGGGCACTAATGCTCAAAAGGCGCGTGACGGGCAGGGTAAGCGGGAGGCGAACAAGGAAGGGTTGGCGGGACAGATTGACGATGCGCTGAAGCCGGGGCCGGGGCCTGATATATATGAGCAGATGAAGATACAATTCGGCAAGCCCTTAGATATAACTCAGGGCAGGCCCTTCGACTCTGCTCCCCTCGACAATGCTCGGGGCGGGCAGGGCAGGCCGGCGGCAAAGCAGGCGGAGACGAATGAGCCGACAGCATCGGTTCCGAAAGCCGGCGTGACGCCGGCGGAGTTCGCGAAAGCGTACAAGAGTTTCGCGGCTTATAGCGATGACAAGTTCAATCATCATATAAGAGCGGCAGAAGGTTTTATGAAGCAAGGGAGGTTTTACCGTGCCGCTGACGCTTACACGCTTGCTTCGATTTATAAGCCGGATGACCCGCTGGGTTACGCGGGCAAAAGCGTGGCGTTGTTTGGGTCGGGCGAGTATCTGAGCAGCGCGTTATTTTTGGCCAGGGCGATTGAGGTTTTCCCGGAATATCCGAAGGTCAAGGTTGACCTTGCGGGAATGATAGGCGACAAAGACACGGTTGAGAACAGGATACTCGAAGCCAGGGATTGGATGGACAAGAGCGGTTCGGGCGAGCTGGAATTTTTGCTCAGTTACGTTTATTACCAGATGGACCGGCTGGAATTCGCTCGTCAGATGATTGAGTCGGCGGCGAAAAAGATGCCTGATTCGCCGGCGGTCGCGGCGATGAAGAAGGCGATAGACGAACGCCTTGCAAAACCTTAACGCATATCGTATATCGTATTTCGTATATTGAACCACGAGCGACGAAATACGAATGACTAACGACGAAATACGAAGCAGTGTTTTGAATATGGAGGAGTTTTTTGCGCCGGGAGGGGCGATTGGGCGGTCGTTTGCGGGATATGAACGGCGTCAGCAGCAGGTCGAGATGGCCAAGGCGGTGCAAAAGGCGCTATCGACCAAAAGACATTTAGTTGCGGAGGCGGGGACGGGGGTCGGCAAGAGTTTGGCGTATCTTGCGCCTGCGATAGAAAAGGCAATCCTTGGGGCAAATCGAGTCGTTATCAGCACATTCACAATCGCTTTGCAGGAGCAGTTAATCAATAAGGATATACCCTGTTTGAACCGGTGCCTGCCGTGGAGTTTCAAGGCGGCGCTGGCGAAGGGCAAGTCGAATTATCTTTGCAAGCGTCGGCTGGAATTTGCATTGCGGAGGCAGATGGGTTTGTTCGACCAGTTCAGCGATGCGCTTTCGGAGATAAATAACTGGGCTTCGAGGACTACGGATGGGTCGCTGAGCGATTTGCCATTTATACCAGAGGCAAGGGTCTGGGATGCGGTGAAGGCGGAACATGGCAATTGCAAAGGCAGGAAGTGCGGGCACTGGACGAGCTGCTTTTGCCAGCGAGCGAGACGGGAGCTTGAGAACGCGAATGTTATCGTGACAAATCACGCGTTATTATTCAGCGACCTTGCGCTGCGGGAGGAGGAATTTTCGATACTGCCCGATTACAAGTGGGTGATTATAGATGAGGCGCATAACGTCGAGCGGGTGGCGGAGGAACATTTCGGGATTGAGATAAGCAGCGGGTCGGTGAGGTTTCTGTTAGATGGGCTTTATAATCCGCGAACACACAAGGGGCTGCTGGTTTATACGGAATCGGGGAAGTTGACAGACATGGTTGTTAAAGCGGGAGAGGCGGCGAAGGAGTTTTTCAAAAGCGTTCGGCAGTGGGATGAGCGGCACAGGTCGCGGGCAAATGGACGATGCTACAAGAATTTTGTCGAGGACAATTTGTCGGCGCAGTTTAAGGAACTGCGAGCGGGGTTGTCTGGTCTGGCAAAACAGGCAAAAGATGAAGATGAACGATTTGAATTGACGCGATATGTCGATAAGTGCGCGGGATTGCTCGCGGATTTGGAGGCGTTTTTGCCTCAAACGAAACAGGATTATGTTTATTGGGTTGAGGTTAGCGAGAATAAACGTGAGGCGGTTTATCTGAAAAGTGCGCCGTTAAACGTCGGTGCGGATGTGAAGAGGAGTTTGTTCGACAAATTCGAGTCGGTGATAATGACGAGCGCGACATTGAGCAGTGGAGGAGAAAAGGGGAAGAGCGGGTTCGAATTTTTCGCGGGGAGGGTTGGTTTGGGGGATTATGACGCGGTGAAATTAGGTTCGCCATTTGATTATCAAAAGCAGGTAACGATTTATGTCGAGAGCGATTTGCCTGAGCCGAATGATGAGAAGTTTGTCGAGTCGGCGTGCGAGGCGGTTAAGAAATATGTGCTGCAGACGCAGGGGCGGGCGTTTGTGCTTTTCACAAGTTATAAGATGTTAGGAAATTTCGCGGAGCAGTTGGCGGAGTGGTTTAAGGAGAACAATATTGAATTGCTTCAGCAGGGGGTGGGGTTAGACAGGACGTCGCTGTTGAGGCGATTCAAGATGGACGGGCGATTCGTATTGTTCGGGACGGATAGTTTCTGGCAGGGGGTGGACGTTGCGGGCGAGGCGTTGTCGAACGTGATAATCGTGCGATTGCCTTTCGCGGTGCCGGATACGCCTTTATTGGCGGGGCGGTTAGATAAAATCAAAGAAGAGGGCGGCAATCCTTTTGCGGAGTACCAGTTGCCTTTGGCGATAATAAAGTTCAAGCAGGGCTTTGGCCGACTGATTCGGACAAAGACAGATACGGGTATTGTTGTCATTCTGGATTCCCGTATATTGAGCAAATCCTACGGCAGGAATTTTTTGACGGCGATACCGAAATGTAAGACCGAGATAGTGACTCACCGCAGAGAACGCTGAGGCCGCAGAGTTTTTTAGCCACAGAGGACACAGAGCACACAGAGATTTAAAAGTTTTTTAGACACGGATTTACACAGATTAACACTGTTTTTATTTAGCCACAAGAAGGCACAAAAGGACACAAATAAAAAGGCCGTGAGGAATGGACCCCCCAAATCTCACGGCCGAATTCTTAATGCTACGTTAGAAACTAAATTTTTCGTTTTCGCAGAAACAGGCCGCCGAGGGTGAGAAGGAATAGCGTGGCGGGTTCGGGCACAACTTTTGAATGCAACCATCCGTCTTGAACCCATTGAGTGCCGTTGATCGAATCCCAGTCGTTCTTTGGTACCCCGGAATCAAAATCGTCAGAGAACAGGGTTCCTGATGAGCCGGTTACCAAGACATTGTCGAAGCTTGCCTCTGATTCCCATATCGCGCCGACGCCGATGCCTCCATACAAAAGCGGTGCGGTGTCTACTATATCCGCTTCGATATTATTGTTAATCGAAATGGTAATGCGAGCTCCACTCAACGCAATCGAAAAGTCCATCGGCCCGTCTGTAATAATACCTGGGGCGCTATTAAACAACGATATGTGCTGACTAGGGGAAGAACCATCAATGCGCTTAAGTTGGAAACTTCCTGGAACATCCTCACCAGTCCCAGCATGATGAGGCCCCCACATATAAATCGCGTATCCAATCGGCATGTTAGAAGTTCCATTATCCCACCAGTCGGTGACTCTGAATTGAACTAACGCGTTTTGCCAACTGCCCGTAGTAATCGGCTTCACTTTCAAGTTGTATGTGTAATCCGACCAGCTTGAGTTGTTTGTTGCAACTGCCGCATAGGAGTCACGATAACCCTTCGCGGACGCAGCGTGGATTACGATTAGGCAAACAATCACAACACCGGCCATTATCGCAATATTCTTTGTATTCATGTTTATTCCCCTTCTAAAACCTGAGCGCAAATTACTATTTACTTTTAAGATTATTTTTTACAAACAGGTGCATAGATAAAGTTTATGGCATATTAATAATAGGTTTCGTTTCATATTTTCCTCCTCTTCAACGAAATCATTAACGTTTACAGGGCCATCTGCGCGACCTGTTGGATTTTTTGGGACGTTCGTTCCTGCGTGGCTCATACTCTTCTCCATTATTACCTTTTGCCCCCAGCGGTTCGACTTGGCTCACCGTATGGTCAAAAAAACAAATCAAGCTTGATTATAATTTAAATCCATAAGGATGTCAAGAAAAAAGTTAATGAAATTGCGGATTTTAAATGGGTCCCCTGTTGCAGAGCTAAAGGGAGAAGTTCTCGGGAATGACGCTTCGCGTCAATTGCAGATTTTTAGATTGCCCGCCTTCGTCGATACTACGGCGGGTAAACTTCGCTTTGCTCCTCGCAATGACAGTTCAGTATTTTCCATAAGTTCTTGCCCTTCGACGCGCTACGCTTGCTCAGGACAAAAACCTATGAAAAGTTTAATACTTTCCATAGGTTTTTGCGGTTTCGACCATAGCGAGGAGGTTTTCAACGGGGGTGTCGCGGCCACACTGGTCGCCGGTTGAGAGGATGAAGCGGCCGCCTTCGGCGGCATCGTCAATCGCTTTTTTGCTCGCGGCGATTACGTCATCGGGTGAGCCAAAGAGCATCGTTTCGGTTGTGTGGAGGTTTCCTTTGAGGGTAAGTTTGCGGCCATAGAGCTTTTTGATTTCCGCGAGGTTGCAATCGCCCATAGGCGGTATTTCGAGCGGGTCGATAACGGTAAGGGAGGTTTCTTCGGCCATAATTTTAATCAGGGCGGTTTCTGGGCCGCAGGAATGAATGTGCGTAGGCAGGCCGGCTGATGAGGCAAGCTCGATTGCGCGTTTGACGGCGGGATAGGCGAGCTGGCGGAAGATATCTACGGTCTGGAAGACAAGTGTCCCCGAGCCGCCGACGCAGAAGAAGTCGGGCAGGACGGGCATTTTCATAATGTTGGCGAATCTTTTTTCGACCCGTTCGACGAAGGTATCACGCCAGTAGTCGTGAAGTTCGGGATGGTCGTAGTAATCATAGATATCCTGTTCGCAGGAGAGGATTGCTGAGCCGGCGAGGAATACGCCGACGAGGCCCTGGTTGCCCATAAGCTGCTTTACCCGCGCTAGACCCGCGGGGCCATTATCGACGGGTTTTACATTTTCGAGCGGCTCGAAGCGAGTTGGTATATCCGGCAAGCCGATTTTTGAAGGGGGAATCCATTCGGTGGGTGAATCCGCGATGTAATAGACACAGACGCGAGGTTCCCAGATTCGTTTGCGATTTTCAACGCGTGAACGCTGGATGACGATGCGTTCGGGGTTTTTGAAGACAATGAAGCGCTGCCATTCGCTGTTTGGGATGATTTGTTTTTGCTGTTCCCTTCGACTACGCTCAGGGCAGGCGGGCGTGGCGGGTAATCTTTGCCAAGGGACGCAATCCTGCTCATCGGGGAAGGAGAGCCAGAAGTAGCCGTCCATAAGGGAATCGATATCGAAACGTTTCGCGGCGTCGATATAGGCCTGCCAGATTGGCGGGTCGTTGTAGAGATAGAGGTCCCAGAAGGGTTTGCCGGTAAGGCGGGCGGGAATCATATTGGAAAAATCGGGAGAGACGGGGACGCAATCGGGGATGTCGCCTTTAAGAACTGTCGTTAATCGTTCGCGCGGAATCATAGAATTACTATATCAAAAATCAGACACGGATTAACACGGTTTTTGGATTATTTCAGAAAATTGGAAATAAAACCGGCTGTGGAGATTGGTCGAACCATCCACAGCCGATTCGCAGTTCTACATTCTTAATTCTAAATTCGGTTTACGCTTTTCGTTTTCGCAGAATGAGGCCGCCCCCTAAGGGGCAGGCGATGGTGAAAAGTAATAGCGTGGCGGGTTCGGGAACGATTATGGTGACCTGGGTTGGCAGGATTGTATTTCCAAGTGATGCATTTTCGAGAACAATACCACCTCGAATCAAATTAAGCGAGATGTTTGCTGTTGTTGTCTCGATACCAGTGCCATTTAACTGCAACAAGAGGAGATCTCCTGACATAGGAATGGGATCGAAGTGGCCGTCGAGAAAAACAGCGTAATCACGGAAATTTACTGAGCCATCG
>Ga0315294_10005391_pt1 | contig 14030 bp, 14 predicted proteins | sample YL17G13_40_MG_FD_203626 | JGI IMG/M metagenome (GOLD analysis project Ga0315294, IMG submission 203626) | Sediment microbial communities from Yellowstone Lake, YNP, Wyoming, USA - YL17G13_40 | ecosystem: Environmental > Aquatic > Freshwater > Lake > Sediment | place: USA: Wyoming | collected... | reverse complement strand
TACGCCGAACTGGGCATCCCCACGACCGTTGTCGAAATGCTCGACCGTCTCGTGGCCAACGTGGACGAGGACGCCGCCAAGGCCATCCACAAGAGCCTCGAGCAGCGCGGCGCCAAAGTCCGCACCAAGGCCAGGATCGTCGGCCTGAAGGCGACGAAGTCGGGCGTGGCGGCGGAACTGGAGGGCGGCGAGAAACTGGAGGCCGCCCTGGCCCTGGCCGCCGTCGGACGCCTGCCGAACGTCGAGGACATCGGCCTGGAAACCGTCGGCGTTCAACTCGATGGCAAGATCATCCAGGTCGATGACCGCTGCCGCACCAACATTGAGGGCATCTACGCCATCGGCGACTGCGCCGAGGCGCGGCAGTACGCCCACCTGGCCAGCCGCATGGGCGTGGTGGCGGCCGAGAATGCCACCGGCCATGCGGCGCGCGACCCGCGCACGGTCGTCCCGGTGGGCATCTACACGCATCCGGAGGTGGCCACGGTGGGCCTGTCGGAGGCCGAGGCCGCCACGAGCGGCAAGAAGGTCCGCGTGGCCCGGTTCTTCTACCAGGGCAGCGGCATGGCCCGCGCGTACGGCGAGACCGAGGGGCAGGTGAAACTCATCGCCGACGAAACGCTCGGCGAGGTCCTGGGCGGTGTTGTCATCGGCCAGCATGCCACCGACGTTATCCAGCCAATCGCCCTGGCCATGCGGAATGAACTGACGGTGGACGAACTCGCGGAGACCATCCATCCGCATCCGACCTTCGTGGAAGGCGTCATGGAGGCGGCCGAGTCCTGGCTGGGCTATCCCATCCACGCCGCCGGCTGAGCGGGATGGCACCCTGTGAAGGGTGGCATGGTCACGCTGTTGCGTGACCATGTGCCGGACCCGCCGCGCGGCAACTCGGCGCCTCGCGCAAGCCGTGATTGATATCATGCCGGAATTGATATACCTCGACATTGGCCGCGCCGCCTACGAGCCTACCGTGCGCCTCCAGAAGCGCCTGGTCCAGGAGGTCAAGGCGTCCGAGGCGGAGCGGGCGTACCTGGTGCTGGTGGAACACGACCCGCCGGTCATTACGCTCGGGCGCGGGGCACGCGATGCGCACATCGTGGCCTCGCGCGAGCGCCTGGCGCAGGAAGGCGTCGAGGTCCACGAGTCCGGCCGCGGCGGCGACGTTACGTATCACGGTCCCGGCCAGGTGGTCGGGTACCCCGTCCTGCGGCTGGACCTGCACGGGCGCGACGTGCACCGGTACCTGCGGGACCTGGAAGAGGTGCTCATCCGGGTGCTCGCGCGGTACGGCCTGGAGGGCCGCCGGTCGGAGGGCCTGACGGGCGTGTGGGTGGGCCAGGAGAAGATCGCCGCCATCGGCGTGGCCGTCCGGCGCTGGGTGACGTACCACGGTTTTGCGATGAACGTGGCGACGAACCTGTCACATTTTGACCTCATCGTGCCCTGCGGCATCCGCGGCAAGGGCGTGACGAGCCTCTCGCGCCTGCTCGGCCGCCCGGTTACGGTTGCGGAAACCAAGCCCGCGGTAGTAGAATGCGTGGTTGAGGTTTTCGGCTTCGACGGCGCCCGGGCCGGCGAGGCCAAGCCGATTGAGGGGGCATAGGGCAGTGCTAGCCGCCGCGCTTGCGCGGCGCTGTCGGTGCAATGCAAGGCCACCAAACACAAGCGAAGGCAACCTGTTTTCCGCCCTGGCTGCGGAAGCGCGTGCCGGCGCGCGGCGAGGCCGCCGAGGTCCGGCGCCTGCTGGCCGAGTTGGGCCTGGCCACCGTGTGCGCCGGCGCGCACTGCCCGAACCTGCCCGAATGTTACGCGCGCGGCACGGCGACGTTCCTCATCCTGGGCGACTCCTGCACGCGGTGCTGCCGGTTCTGCGCCATCGAGAAGCGTCCTCCCGGCCCCTTGCGCCAGGATGAGCCGGAGGCGGTGGCCGAGGCTGCCGCGCGGCTGCACCTCAGGCACGTGGTCATCACGAGCGTCACGCGCGACGACCTCCCGGACGGCGGGGCGGGGCACTTCGCCCGCACCATCCGGGCCGTCCGCGAGCGCCTTCCCGCGGCGGTCATCGAGGTGCTGACGCCCGACTTCAAGGGCGACACGGCCGCCATCGATGCCGTCCTCGACGCCCGGCCGCACATCTTCAACCATAACGTCGAGACCGTGCCGCGCCTGTACCCGATGGTGCGGCCCGAGGCCGATTACCGGCGCAGTTTGGGCGTGCTGGCGCACGCCAAGGCGTGGGCGACTAGCGTGCAGGGCAACTGGAAAAAGGGGGCTGTACCCTTTTCCGGCCTTATGGAAAAGGGGACTGTCCCCTTTTTCCCGCAGGGCGACGCGGAAGAGGGGACAGCCCCTTCTTCGCAAAGGCGCGAAGAAGGGACAGCCCCCTCTTCCGCTCACGCGCCGCGCCGGGTCTACACCAAGAGCGGCCTGATGATGGGCCTGGGCGAGACGGGCGACGAAGTGCGCTCGTGCCTGGCCGACCTGCGGGCGGCCGGGTGCGCTATTCTGACCCTCGGGCAGTACCTGGCGCCGTCGCCGGCGCACCATGCGGTGGCGCGGTTCGTGGAGCCGGTCGAGTTTGCCGCATGGGAGGCCGAGGCCCGGGCCATGGGCTTTGCGGCCGTTGCCGCGGGGCCGTTTGTGCGCAGCAGTTACCAGGCCGAGAGGGTGTTTGCGAGTCGCGAAGATTGACGCATGGTCACCCAACAGGGTGACCATGCCACCCTGCGCGAGCGGGGCGAAAGGGGAAGCCGCACATGGCCGTTACGGACGTTCCGTTGCCCGAACTGGGCGAAGACGCCGGGGATGAGGCCCGCGTTTCATTCTGGTATGTCGATGTCGGCGAAACCGTCGGCGAGGGCGACGACCTTGTCCAGATGCTGACCGACAAGGCCACCTTCGACGTGCCCAGCCCCGTCAAGGGCAAACTCGTCGAGCAACTGGCGGGCGAGGAGCAGGCGGTCAAGGTCGGCCAGACCCTCTGCCGCATCCAGGTCGGGGACTAGCGTGGCGGCAACCTATCCCGGCAAGTTCATCGTGCTCGACGGCCCCGAAGGGGCGGGCAAGACCCTCCAGGTCGAGCGCCTCATCCAGAGCCTGCGCCGGGCGGGCCGCCAGGCCACGGCCGTGCGCGACCCCGGCTCCACCCCCGTCTCGGAGCGCATCCGCGACATCCTCCTCGACAAGCGCCTGCCGGAGATGGACGTGCGGACCGAGGTGTTCCTGTACATGGCCAGCCGGGCGGAGATGGTCGCGCGGATCATCCGGCCCGCCCTCCAGGTGGGCCTGGTGGTCGTCAGCGACCGCTTTGTCTCCTCGACGGCGGCCTACCAGGGGGCGGCCGGCGGCGTGGACGCGGCCCTCATCTGGGAACTCGGCCGGATCGCCTGCGGCGGAATCGAGCCCGACCTGACGGTCATCCTGGACCTGGACGTCGAGGCCGGGTTTGCCCGGCGCGAGCAGCAGCGCCAGCGCGACCGCATCGAACTGAAGGCCCGCGAGTACCACGAAAAGGTCCGCCAGGGGTTCCTGGCGATGGCCCGCGAGCGCCCGGACCGGTTCGCCGTGGTGGATGCCGCGCGCCCGCCGGACGACGTGGCCCGCGATATCGAAGAGGCGGTGATGCGTGTCCTTCGCTAGCATCCGGTACCAGGGTGCGGCCGTCGAGATGCTCCGGGCCGCCGTTGCCGGAGACCGCGTGGCCCATGCCTACCTTTTCGTCGGGCCGCGCGGCGTGGGCAAGGGCCTGGCGGCCCGCGCGTTCGCCAAACTCCTTATGTGCGCTGGGCCGCGGGGCTCCGGCGACACCCTTGATTCCTGCGGCAAGTGCCCGCACTGCACGCGCATCGACCGCGGCACGCACCCGGACCTCTACTGGTTCCGCAAGGAGGAGGACCGCAACGATTTCCGCATTTCGCTCGTCACGCGGCGGTCGGGCGACGCGGCCAGCCCCGCCATCACGGTGACCGAGTCGGTGGTGCTCCATCCGATGGAGGCCCGCTGCACCATCACGGTGCTGGACGATGCTGAACTCCTGAACGCGCCGGCGGCCAACGCGCTCCTGAAGACGCTGGAAGAGCCCACGCCGCACGCCGTGCTGATTCTCCTGGCAGCCGACGCCTCGCAATTGCCCGGCACCATCCTGTCGCGGTGCCAGTGGGTGAGGTTCGGCCCGCTGCCGGAGGAGTTCGTGGCCGAGAAGGTCCACGAGAGCCTGGCCGCGCAGGCCGCCGGGCCGCAGGCCAGGGGGAAGAAGCCCGAGCCGCCGCGACCCACCGGGGCCGACGAAATCGCGTTCGTCTGCCGTTTCGCCGGCGGCAGCATCGAGCAGGCCCTGCGCCTGGCGGGCAGCGGCCTGTGGGGTCTCAAGCGGGTCCTGGTCGGCCCGCTGGCGGCCCTGGATGAGGCGGCCGCCCTGGACATGGCCGAGACGATCGCCGAGTGGGGCGCGGCCGAGGCCCGCCGGCAGCGCGTGCCCAGGGCGTCGGCCGAGGAGACGGCGGTGCTACTCTGCGAAGTAGCGAAGCCTCTTCGCTACGTAGCACGAGTGCGGCGGTCCTCCTCGCGGCTGGCGCTGGCGGCCGTGGCGTCGGCCTTTCGCGATGCCGCCATGATGGCCGCAGGGGCCACCCAGGCCGTGCGCCTTACCAACGCCGACCAGGCCGATGCGCTGCGGGCCCTGGCGGCGTGGCCCATGGAATCCCTGGGCCGCGCCGTGGAGATCCTGGCCGACGCCCAGGCCCAGATTGGCCGCTACGTCCACGTCGAACTGGCCACCGAAAACGCCCTCGTGCAGGTGGCCCGCGTGCGGTTGGCTGTTGCCTCCCGCGCATGACGCCGGGTGGCCGTCGTAATGCCGATGAAATAGACTTGAGAAAGGAGAGGACACGATGGGGCTGAAGGTGACGGTGGTAGGCGTCGGCCTGGTGGGCGAGGCCATCGTGTCGTGCCTGAAGGAGCGGAAGTTCCCGTGCCACTGGCCGCCCCGCGTCGTCGCGACGCGCGAGCGCCCGGAGACGCTGGCCGGCGAGAAAATGCTCGTCGAGGAAACCTGCGCCGACTCGTTCAAGGGCGCCCACCTGGTGCTCTTTGCCGGTCAGGAGGGCGCCAAGGGCGCCAGCGTCACGTGGCGCGAGACGGCCCTGAAGGCGGGTGCCTGGTGCATCGACAACGGGCGCGATTTCCGCCTGGCGGCCGATACGCCGCTGGTGGTTCCGGAGGTCAACGCCGACGCCATCACGCCGCAGACCCGCTTTATCGCCAGCCCGAACTGCTCGACCATCCAGATGGTGGTGGCCCTGGCGCCGATTCACCGCGCCGCCCGGATCGAGCGGATTTACGTGGCCACGTACCAGGCCACGAGCGGCTGGGGCATGCGCGGCCCGCAGGAACTGCGTGCCCAGGTGCCGCTGGGCCTGGAGTCGTGCGAGAACATCCCGTTTGACCCGAAGGTCTTCGCGCGGCCGATCGCCTTCAACTGCATCCCGCACATCGACGCGTTTGTCGAGGGCGACTACACCCGCGAAGAGATGAAGATGGTCCATGAGACGCGCAAGATCTTCGGCGACGATTCCATCCGGATCAGCGCCACCACGGTTCGCGTGCCGGTCCTCAACGGGCACAGCGAGGCCGTGTGGGTGGAGACGGCCAGGAAACTCTCGGCCGACGAGGCCCGTGACCTGCTGCGCGCCGCCCCCGGCGTGGTCGTCATCGATGAGCCGCAGGGAGAGGGCCAGCCGCGCACGTACCCGACGCCGCTGGACCTCCTGAAGCCCGAGTACAGGGACATGACGCTGGTCGGCCGCATCCGCGAGGACACCAGTTGCGCCAAGGGCCTCGCCCTGTGGGTCGTGGCCGACAACATCCGCAAGGGTGCGGCGTTGAACGTCGTCCAGATTGCCGAGGAGTTGCTGCGGCGGGGGTACCTGAAGGCGTAAACTGTTCGGTCCCGCCGCAGTTGGAGCCCGCCGTTGTTCGAGCCCGCTGCGGAAGCAGCGGGGTATCCGCGAAGGGCTGAGGTGTTGCCAGGTCACAGGAGCAACCATGAAAGTCTGCAAGTTCGGCGGCACGTCGATGGCCGACGCCGGCCAGATCCGCAAGGTCTGCGACATCGTTCTCTCGGACCCCGAGAGGCGGCTCGTCGTCGTCTCGGCCCCGGGCAAACGCTCGAAGACCGACACCAAGGTCACCGATCTTCTGATCGCCCTGGCCGAGAAGTGCCTGGCGGGCGGACCGGCCGAGAAGGAACTGGCGGCCGTCGTTGACCGCTACGGCCAGATTGCCCGCGACCTGGGCCTGGCGGCCGACATCACCCGCCGCATCGAGGGGGACCTGCGGGCCCGCATGGCCGCCGACCGCAGCCACCGCGCCCAGTTCCTCGATACCCTCAAGGCCGCCGGCGAAGACAACTGCGCCAAACTTGTCGCCGAGTACCTGAAGAGCACCGGCGCCGAGGCCCGCTACGTGAGCCCCAAGGACGCCGGGCTCCTCCTGACGCACGAGTTCGGCAACGCCCAGGTGCTGCCCGAGTCGTACGGGAACCTCGCGAAACTGCGGGACCTGAAGGGCATCACGATCTTCCCGGGCTTCTTCGGCTATTCGCCTCAGGGGGCGGTGGTCACGTTGCCGCGCGGCGGGTCGGACATCACGGGGTCTATCCTGGCGGCCGCCGTCAAGGCCGACGTGTACGAGAACTTCACCGACGTGGACTCGGTCTTCGTGGCCAGCCCGGGCATCATCGCCAGCCCGCGGGCCGTCTCGGAGATTACGTACCGCGAGATGCGGGAACTCTCGTACGCGGGCTTTTCGGTGTTCCACGAGGAGGCCCTGGCGCCCGTCTTCCACGCGGGCGTGCCGGTATGCATCAAGAACACGAACAACCCGGCGGCGCCCGGGACGTGGATTACGCTCGATCGCACCTGCCCGGTGGGCCAGGTGGCCGGCATCGCCTGTGCCGAGGGATTCTGCTCCGTCTACGTGAGCAAGTACCTGATGAACCGCGAGGTCGGTTTCGGCCGGCGCCTGCTCCAGATCCTGGAGGAGGAGCGGCTGTCGTTCGAGCACGCGCCGTCCGGAATCGACAACATCTCGGTCATCCTGCGCGAGGGGCAGTTTTCGGCCGCGTGCGAAAAACGCGTCATCGAACGCATCCGCACGGAACTCGCCGTGGACGACGTCTCGGTCGAGCGCGGCCTGGCGCTGGTGATGGTGGTGGGCGAGTGCATGCGGCACGTGGTGGGCATCGCCGCCCGCGCCACGGCCGCGTTCGCCCGCGCCGGCGTCAACATCGAGATGATCAACCAGGGCTCAAGCGAGGTCAGCATGATGTTCGGCGTCAAGGCCGAGGACATGAAGAACGCCGTCCGGGCGCTTTACGACGAGTTCTTCGACGCAAAGAAGTAGCCGCGTGTGGCGCAGTCTCCCTCGCAAGGGGAGAGGGCTGAACGGAACCGTCCATGGCGGGCGAGTCGCCGGGCATGGGTGTTGTGGTGTTAGCCCCCCGTGAACACACGGGGGGCGGCGCGGCGAGGGATCTACGTACGGCGGCGGAGCATTGCGCGCCGCGGTGCCTTGCCGCGGCGCGGCCCCCGGTGTATTCACCGGGGGCTAATACGGCCGCTCCCGCTCGGCGGGCATTCCTTCCCGCCGCGAATTGTTTTGACCCTCCGCCGCGCTGGCTTAGAATGCGGCCGTAACGCGTCCGTCGGGGTAATCACCATGCGGGCCATCACCTTTCACATCTCGTTCTTGCGCTGGTGGGCGTGCAAGTTCCTCGGCCCGTTTGACAAGCGCATCTTCTGGAGCAGGGTCTCGACGCTGCGCCTCCAGGACATTCCCGAGCAGCCGCTTCCGGGCGACGAGTGGGTCCGCGTGCGGCCGCGCCTGGGCGGCATCTGCGGGAGCGACGTCGGCCACATCCTCCTGGAGGACCCGCCCGATGTGTTCACCCAGGCCCTGGCCATTGAGCCCATTGTCCTGGGCCACGAGAACGTGGGCACCGTGGTCGAGCGCGGCCCGGCGGCCCAGGACGTGCCGGCGGGCCAGCGCGTGTGCGTCGACCCGATGATTGCCTGTGCGGCGCGCGGCCTCGACCCGTGCCCCTCCTGCCGCGAGGGACAGTTCTGCTCCTGCTGGAGCGCGGCCCAGGGCAAGGACGGCTACGGCTTCTCGGTGGGCCATTCCGGGCGCGTGGGCGGGTCGTGGTCCGACTCGTTCATCGCGCACAAGTCGCAACTGGTACCCGTGCCGGAGGGCCTGACGGACGAGCAGGCGGTCCTGGCCGACCCGCTCTCCGCCGCCGTTCATGCCGTGCTCAGGCGCCCGCCCAACCTGATGGACCAGAACGTCCTGGTCATGGGCTGCGGCATCGTGGGGCTGGGGGTGATTGCGTTCCTGAGGGCCTCGGGCTTCAAGGGCCGCATCTTTGCTGCCGCGCGGCACAGGCATCAGCAGACCCTGGCGCTGCACCTGGGGGCCAACGAGGTGTGGGACTCCAAGGACCTGCGGCAGAAGGACCTCTTTGACCGCCTGGGCGAGGTGTACCACATCAAGCCCATCCGCGGCAAGTTCGGCAAGAAGATCCTCCTGGGCGGCGTGGACGTGGTGTACGATGCGGTCGGCAACCGGAACTCGGTTGAGGATTCGCTCCGCGTCGTCCGGCCGCAGGGCACCGTGATGATTGTCGGCATGAGCCACCCGCGGTGGGTGGACTGGGACCCCGTGACGCACAAGCAGATTACGATCATGGGCAGCCACGGCCGCGGCGTGGAGCAGTGGCGCGGCGGCCGCGTCCACACGTACGACATCGTGTTTGAGTTGACCGCCGAGGGCCGCTTTCCGGCCGACAAACTTCTGACGCACATCTTTCCGCTCGAGGATTACCCCACGGCCCTGGAGATCCTCACCCGCAAAGGCCGCCACGGGGCGGTGCACGCGGCGTTTCGCATCAGCAGTTGACGCGGCCTGGGGGAGGGGCGACGCACGTTCGGTTTAACCGCGGAGAACGCGGAGGGCGCGGAGAACGGCGGATTCCTTTAAAGAAAAGGCGAGTGCTATTCGACCTTATACTTGTTGGCCCTACCATCGCGGCGGGTCGGGAGTATGTAGGGTGCGTGCTCCGCACGCACGCGGATTATTCGCGCAGGCGGCAAGGGCGCGAGCGAGGCAAGTTGCGTGCAAAGCACGCACCCTACAGGCTTGTCGCCTCTGGCGAGGGGCGCAAAGTGACGAGGATTGAAAATGCCGAACTCTGGAAGAGAATTGTCCCGGGCTTTGCGCAGGAACGACACCCCCGAGAGCCGGATTGAGCGGGCCGCCAGGAATCCCGCTCTGATTACGCGGGCGCTTGCCAAAGGCGTGCGTGAGGCCCTGGAGCGTCACAAACGCCTCGGGCAGCGTGTCGTGGTGTTCCGCAATGGCAAGACGGTTTGGGTTGACCCCGACGAAATCCCGCTGCCTGCACGTCCGAAGTCGAAGACGCCAACCCGCCGATTGGCCCGGCAACGGCAGCGCTGAACTACGCAGTGCCTTTGCACCTGAGGAACAGCGCCAGACTGGTTGCAATCACAGCCATGCTTGCGACCACGATCCAGACAATGCCGAATATCCACCAGATCCGCCGGGCCTGTTCGGACCATACGCCGTGCCGGCGGCCGATGGAATACTGAAGTTGGCCGATGCACGCGAGGTAGAAAAAGAGACCCAGCGTAACGTACGTGCCGAGTGCGGTTGGCGGCCCCGCCGGCTTGAGGCTGTGTCCATACGCCAGCAGCATTCCGACCCCCCAGGAAAGAATCGCCAAAACCACAGCGGTCCACCAGTGAAGCGCCTTGGCGACGGCCAATACTATGAAGATGCCCGAGGGGAAGAAGATCGCGCCGAGCACCCAGCCCCAGGCGGGTATCCGCCGAAGCGGTCTTGCCGGCGGGCCGGCGGCGTTGTCCGCGGAAGCCTGAGGGATTCCCATGGCTGGTTCCCCCTGTCCGTCACCCAACGTGTCCAAGTTCGCCCATTCATATGCCGATTGTACGCCGCGCCAAGGTGTGGTGTCAATCGCCGCCCGATCGTCTGTCGAAAGAATGCCGGGGCGCGCCCCGGCCTGCATTCTTATACTTGTTGGCCCTTCCATTGCGGCGGGTCGGGAGGCCCGCCGCGCGAATCTCCGCTACAGCCGACCGTTAACTGCTCTATGTCTTGGCTTTGTTTCAATCTTCTCTCTGCGGTCTCTGCGTTCTCCGCGGTCAACGCGAATGGCTGCTACTCTGCGAAGTAGCGAGCCTACTCCGCCGAAGCAGCCGCTTCGGCTGCGAAGGCCGGATGCCTCTTCGCTACGTAGCACGAGCGGAAACGCCAGGCACGCGCGCAATATTCTCCACATCCACGGGCCGAATCAGCCCGCGCTCGGTGATGATGCCGGCGATGAGGTCGGCGGGGGGCGCAGCCGCGCCAGCCGCTCGGCCGCGAGGCGGGCGGCAGGCGTTTGCGGGTACGCGCGGGCGACCCGCCCGTAGAGGACGATGGCTTCGGCCTGTTTTCCGGACTTTTCCCGGCAGTATGCCATCCAGAACATGACGCGGGCGGCGCGGTTTCGGTCCTCGGCCGCCTCGAAGGTGGCGACCAGGGGGGGCAGTCTCTTCAGGGCTTCCGCGTACTGCTGCTCGGCAATCAGCATCATTGCTTCGTCGAGGGTCGCCTCGGCGGCGGCGGCGTTTCGTGCGGCGGCCGCCCGCGTTTCGGGCAGCCGCGTTTCTTCAGGCAGGGGAGGCCGCGCACTTTCTGCGCAGCCCACCGCCGCCACAGTGACCGCCGCCAGCAACATCCGGATGGCGTTAGCCCGCACGTTTGACCCCCGAAAGGACCAGTTGCGTTTCGATGAGCCACTGGGTGACGGCCGGGTCCGCGCCGCCGGCCCGGAGGGCCTCGCGGATCTGCGGGCCCAGGTCCGTCGACTGCACGAGTTTGGTGAAGGACTCCAGTTCGCTGCGGTTGCCGGGGTTCAGCAGGTCCAACTGCGTCAGGAGCACCTCCTGGGCGTCGAACAGCCTGCGGACGGCCTGGTTGGGGATGCGGGCGCGCAGTTCGGCCCCGCGGCTGAGGAGGCGGTTTTCGCGGGCGGCGGCCTGGAGCGCGCGGATGCCTCCCTCGCCGGGCGTCGCGGCCGCCAGGTGGACCTGCTGGAGGAGGCCCATGGTGGCGGTCTGGCGGGCCTCGAGGGCGGCCAGTTTCTTCTCGGCGTCGCGCTGGGCGGCCAGGGCCGTGTCCGATGACTGCCGCAGCCGCGCCACCTCGGCCGCAAGCGCCTGTTTCTGGTCTTCCAGCAGGCGCCTGGCCTCGGCCAGGTCGGCCAGGGCCCGGTCCAGTTGCTTGCGGATCTCCTTCGCCTCGCCGGCGCCCGGCGCGGCCGGGCTTTCCCCCATGCGGGGAGACAAAGTCGAGACGAGGTACAACCCGGCGCCCACGGCCAGGAAAGCGAATGCCGCGGCCAGGGGCAGCCACCGCCTCAGCGGCCAGGGGCGGGCCTCCGGCGGCCGGTCCGAGAAGGGGGCGGCGACGGCGGACTGCCGGCGTGCGGCCTCCTCGGCGCCCCACCGGCGCAGCAGTTGCTCCAGCCGCTCATCATGCTTGCCGTTTGCCTGGGTCATCGTCGCACCCGGAAACTGTATCCCTGCCGGCCGAAAATGCGCAGCCCTTTGCGCAGGCCTACTCCCACACGCCCTTTGATTTCAGGCATTTCTCCAGCAACGCCTTGGCCTCGCCGAGGCGCAGGCGGACCGTGGCCTCCGGCAGCCTCTCGGCCTCCGCCATGCCGCGCGTGGTCATGCCCTCGACGTACCGCAGGCGCACGAATCGCGCGAGGTCCGGCGGCAGGGCGTCGATGCAGCCGCGCAGGGCCTCGATTTCTTCGCGCGTCTCGGGCCTGGCGGCGGCATCCTCGGCCGCGGCGAAGACGGCCTCGGCCATCTCGGGGTCCAGGTGGTCCGGCGACGGCCGCCCGCCCCAGGACCGCCGCGCCACGTTGCGCGCAACGGTGGCGAGCCACGGGACGAACGCGCCGCGCGCGGCGTCAAACGTATGGATGGACTTCAGGACACGGACGAACACCTCCTGGGCCAGGTCGTCCGCATCGGCCGGCTCAAACCCGGACCGCCGCAGGTAGGCCATCACCCAGCCCGCGTAGTGGGCGTAGAGCCGGTCGAACGCGGCCCTGTCGCCGGCCTGCCAGCGGGCGATCCACTCGGCCTCGCGGGGTTCCATGGCGGCCCTATCGTGCGCTGGCGGCCGCGGGCCGTCAAGATGTGCATGGGATTTTCTGCGCAATCGCAGGCGGCCGGGATACGGACAGGCAGGAACCCGAGAGAAAAGGAGACGCCATGAGAAGTTCGCTTAGCCTGTTGGCGCTGGCGGTGCTGGTGTCCGGCTGCGCCTCGCACCAGGAAATAAGAGAGCCGCGGTCGCTCCTCCAGAGCGGGCTTATCAACGACTCCAAGCAAGCCGCGCGGCTGGAGCAGAAACTGACCGACAAGGACATTGCCGCGCTCCTGGACGCCGACATCCGGGCCAAGGTGCCCACGAAACTGGCCCTCGCGGCCGTCTCGGACGGGTACATGCCATACCGACGGGGCTGTTACTCTTCCCGGTCCGGCTTAAGCGCGATCAGTGCGGAGGAACTCCAGCGATGGGAAGCGGTTGTGCAGGGCGTGCCTTACATCGAGGGCGTTATGCCCGTGACCGCTCTGAGTATCGGCAGCACCGACCCCAAACTCCATGACCTGCGGGCGGCGGCCGCCGCCATGGGTTGTGAATTGCTCCTGCTTTACCACGTGTCGGACAGCGGCGTGGACAATTACACCGACGCGGCGGCGCTGTACTGGACCTTCGTCGGCCTGTGGTTGGCGCCGGGCAACCTGTATGAGCACCGGACGGTCATGCAGGCGATCATCGTGGACTGCCGGACAGGCGTGATCCTCGGGACCGCCACGGGCGACAGCCACCTCCGGGCCGCGTGCCCTGCGGCGTTCGGCAAAGTTCAGGAAGACAAACTCGCACAGGAAGCCCGGCAGAAGGCGATGGACGATCTGCTGAAGGCGTGCAAACCCCTGTTGAAAGCCATTGTTTCCAAAGCCGCCCAGCCGCGGCGGTGAAATCTGCTCGTGCACGGGGGGGCTGTGGACGTTCGGTATTAACGCAGAGCACGCAGAGACAAACGGATTTCTTTGGAAAAAAAGAAACGTTGTGAGTTATCTCAATCTTTTCTCCGCGTTCTCTGCGTGCTCCGCGGTTAATCCGAACGGCTGCTACTCTGCGAAGTAGCGAGCCTACTCCGCCGAAGCAGCCGCTTCGGCTGCGAAGGCCGGATGCCTCTTCGCTACGTAGCACGAGCAGAAACGCCAAGTACGCGGGCGATGTTGGCGGCATTGACGGGCTCAATCAGCCCGCGCTCGGTGATGATGCCGGCAATCAGTTCGGCGGGCGTCACGTCGAAGGCGGGGCAATAGACTTTGCACCCCATCGGGGCGGTCTGGCGGCCGAAACCGTGAGTGACCTCCTCCGCGCTGCGCTCTTCAATCGGGATGTCGTCGCCCGACTCCATCGAAAGGTCGAACGTGCTCGACGGCGCGGCCACGTAGAACGCCGCGCCGTGGTGCTTGGCCAGCACGGCCACGCCGTAGGTGCCGATCTTGTTGGCCGTGTCGCCGCTGGAGGCGATGCGGTCGGCGCCCACGATGGCCAGGTCCACCTTGCGTTGCTTCATGACGACGGCGGCCGTGTTGTCGCAGATGAGCGTGCAGTCGATGCCCGCCTGCTGGAGTTCCCACATCGTCAGTCGCGCCCCCTGGAGGAGCGGCCGCGTTTCGTCGACAAAAACGCGGAACCGCCGGCCCAGTTCGTGCGCCCGGTACATCGGCGCCAGGGCCGTGCCGTACTCGGCCGTCGCCAGGCCGCCCGCGTTGCAGTGCGTCAGGACGCCGCAGCCTTTCTTGATGAGGTGCTGGCCGTGGTCGCCGATAGCGCGGCACATGGCGGCATCC
>Ga0315294_10005390_pt1 | contig 14031 bp, 18 predicted proteins | sample YL17G13_40_MG_FD_203626 | JGI IMG/M metagenome (GOLD analysis project Ga0315294, IMG submission 203626) | Sediment microbial communities from Yellowstone Lake, YNP, Wyoming, USA - YL17G13_40 | ecosystem: Environmental > Aquatic > Freshwater > Lake > Sediment | place: USA: Wyoming | collected... | reverse complement strand
CGGACGCATCGAAGGAGAGTGAAGCATGGAAGCGACAGCCGGAGCGATGGCAATGAACGCGGCGGAAGCGTGGGCGCTTTACGACACGATCCAGATCCGCAATGCCTTCAAGGGCGAAGACCTCGGCAAGCAGGGCTACACGTCCTACAACCAGCTCGCGCAGCAAGACGAGTGGCCGTTCTTCGACCAGCGCAAGAGCGACATCGGGTACGCCTACACGAACCGCGACAGCAACGAGGCGCTCGAGTTCGTGTTCCATGCGTACTCGCTCGGCGTGCGGTTCGTGGCGCCGTCCGGCAAGGTGGAGCCGATCAGGGAGCAGGGCAACGGTCCCGCCAACCCGCTCGCGCATCTCATCTTCTCGCACATGGCGCCGGAGCATTGCGGCCTGGTCCTCAAGATCCACCAGGATGACAAGTTGATCCACACCGTCACGCTGGCGCCCGATGGCGCTGGCCCGGCGCCGGTGTCCGCGGCCTTCGGCGTGGGCCAGGCGTACGGGGCGACCTACGCGAACGCGAACGGCACGCCGGAGCTGATGAACCGCTGGAAGTGGCCGGTGCCGATCAGCATCCCGCGCGGCGCCACGTTCAACGTGCGCCTCAAGCCGTCGATGTACCTCAAGCGGCTTCTGGCGGCCATGCCCGGCCCGGGCGGGTACGATTTCAGCTCGGACGCGGGCGAGATCACGATCCCCGCGGCCGCGCTGATCCGCGTGGACATGATCGGGAAGCGGGAAGTGCAGCAGCGCAACCAGCTCCACTTCTAGGAGCTGCGCGAGAACCGGAGCGCCGCGGGCGGGGATCACCCCCTCTCCGCCCGCGGCTGTTCCCCTTGAAAGGACGGCCGAACCATGCCGGAAAATTTGAAGTACAAGCCGCGCTACTACCAGGCGACGATCACGCTTCCGGCAACGGGCGTGCCGTTGACCCTGCCGCCGGGCGAGTCCAACCAGGATTCGTTCAACATCGTCAACGTGCCTTTCATCCTCAAGCGCATCTCGCACCAGATCATCGGTGGAAACGGCCTCGGCGCCAACCCGACGATCAACCCGGTGCAGGATGGAAACTACCTGATCACCTGGCGCACGGATCAGCACAACTACGACAGCGGCCCGATCGGCGCGCTCGCGGGTTACGGCTCGCTTGGCGATCAGCCTGACACGCCTTCGCCCGTGGAGCTGTCACCGAAGACCACTGTCACCGTCAAGGCGATCAACGGGATCACGCGCGATGCGTCGATCAAGATCCTTGTGGTCTTCGCGGGCGTGGAGCCGATCAAGCCCGATGCGACAGTCGGCCCGGCGTGACGCCATGAGCGAGAACGAGCGACGGCGGAAAGGGGATCAGGCCGATGACATGGGCTTTCGGATCACCGATTTTCAACCTGGCAAGGATCCGCTTCGGCGCGATATCCCCGATCCGCTTCCGCCTGGATTCGAGACAAGCGACGAATGGAAAAACCCGGAAGCCGAAGACATTGCGCCGGTTCTTCGAGCCTATGCCGCCCGATGGCAAGAGCATGGCTTTCGGTGGTGGTCCAACGTCGGAATCCCCGGACAACAGATCCTTGACGGCCAGTGTCTCGAGCTGGCCCGCTTCGATGTTCCGCCTGGCAAACAAGGGGTGATCAACCGGATCGAAACCTCGATCATGATCGTTGACGAGCAGAGCGGGGATATCAATTTCCTTCCCTACTTCTTCACGCCTTACTGGTTCGATGTTCTCGCGGTTGGCGCGGGAACGCCTCTCCCGGCTTCGCGCTACTTCCTTCGCCTCGAGGGATGGAACCGCGAAGGCTTGCCCGTCGACCAGCGGCGCCTATTCGACCGCGATCAGCTTCCCGGGATCCCGCATCCTGATCTCGGTTCGTGGGATGACATGCGTTACGATTTCTCGCGCACGCCTGGCGCGCACGTCCGGCTCGGCGTGGGTGAGGCGCAACGCGTCACGCTTTGGCAAGAGTGGCGCCTGTTCGGTGATCAACGCGATATTCCATTCTTGCGGAATTGCGGCGGGCGCCTGGCGGGCGTGACACAGGTGTTCAGACACAACCCCACGGCCGAAACCGAAGCCCGAACCTTCCCGAATTTCTAGCCCATGTTCCCGGCCCACGTCGACGCATGGCGCGAGCTGGCCGCAAGCGAGGCGCGCGGCATCCCCGTTGATCTTGTCCTGGCGTTCGTTCTCCGCGAGTCAAACGGCAAGGCGGGCCGCATTGGCTACACGGACACGGGAAGCCGCTACACCGAAGCGGAGCGCGCGTGCGGGTTTCCTGCGCAGCTCGCGGCCCGGGCGCTTGGCCTCATGCAAGCGGCGCCGTCCGTTCTACGCACCTACAACCAGACGGCCAAAGATAAAATCACGCCTTGCGAGCTGGCGGGCGCTTCCCTCGAGGCCGCGCGGCGCCAGCTTCGGATCGGATGCTGGTTGCTTCGGCAATGCCTCGAGGCCACGCGCGAGCTGGATCCGATCGCGCATCCCTGGCCCGGTGGCGAGCTGTCCGATTCTCAAATCGTCCTGGCCCGGCTCATGTATCACAAGGGCCGCGAGGGGTTGCGGCGCCAGCTCGAGCGCGCCGCGGCGCGAGGCTTCCCGCGGACGGCCGCGGGCCTCGAGCGATACGATCCGGCATGGGGCGCGCCCGATCATCCGTTTGACGGTGCGCGCGGTGTCCTGGCGGCCTACAGGGGCGCGCGCGGGCCAGGTGGCGGGCCAGGTAGCCCGGCCGGGCCGGGCGTGCCTGGTCGACCAGGTAGCGGGCCAGGTGGCCCGGCCTCGCCCGCGCGCATCTCCGCGGGCTTCGGCCTGGCGGGCCTGGCGTTACTGTTCGGCCTGTGGTGGTGGTGGCGCTCGCGGAGCCGCGAGGCCGAAGCGTGAAAGGTGGAAACATGAAAAAGACAAACCGACACGCGGACAGCTCGAGGCCCACGGCCGCCAGCTCGAGGCCCGCGGCCGCCAGCTCGAGGCCCGCGGAGATCCCCGCGGCCGCCTCGAGGCCCACGACGATCCCCACGGGTGACAGCTCGAGGCCCGGAACCATGACCGAAGCCTTGCGCGAGCTGTTCAAGGGCTTGTGGCGCCATGACTGAAAAAGAGATCGGCGCGCTACTCGCACAAGTGGCGGTCTTTGGTTCGGAGCTGGCGCAGCTCCGCGCCAAGGTCGACCGCTTGACGATCGCGATCATCGTCCTGGCGGGCGTGTCTGCCGGTGGATCCGTGGAATGGTTGCGGGCGCTACTCGGGGCGGGCTAGTAGCTCGAGCTGTCCGGTAAACGGGATCCCCGCGGAGCGCGCGAACGATCGCGCGTGTTCTTCACAGTAGATCCGATGGGCCGTGATCACGCGGGCCGCCTTGCCGGTGGTGTAGCGGTAGGAGCAACGGTATCCGCCCGGCCGGGCGCATACCGCGCAAGGCGCCGCCAGGTGCGGATCGTCCGCGAACATCTTTCGGACAACGTGATCGCGGGCCGTGTTCATGGCTCCACCTCGAGCGCCCGGCCGGGCGCACAGAGCGCCGCGGCCGCTTCGTCTTCCTCGTCATGGTCAAGATCGTCCGGCGTGATCGGGTCAACGTCCGCGTCCGCGTCCGTGTCCGCATACTCGAGGAAGTTCAAGCGGCGCAGCTCCGCGGCGCGGGTTTCCTTTTCGTATGCGCGCGCCGCCAGGTGTACCGCTTCGGAGCGGAGTCGACTTGCGGACGCCTCGAGGGTTTCGATCATGTGCCGATCCTGATCTCCGCCATCCGGCGAGTCCGGCTGATCATCGGGCAACGTGATCGGCTCCGGTTCGGATTTGTCCGCGGCCGCGGTGAGCGAGAACAGATCCAAGGCGGCCCACAAGCGGGTTGCCGTGTCGCCAAAGAACGCGCGTCCATCGTCTTCATTGTCGCCACCTTCCCGGGCGTCAAAGTAGATGTAAAGCGAGGCGCGTTCGGTGATCCCGTTCGGATGGTATCGGCCCTCGTTATCGTGCGAGACGATCCGCGCGGGATTGTAGCAAGCATACCGGAGCGCGGAGACGTTGACGAAGTGGCGCCAGCTCCGATCGGCTTCGCGGACGATCACCGCGGCGGGCCGCGCGATCGGGAACGGCGCGCCGGGCCGCATCTCCGGCCCGCTCGAGCTGGCCGCGCGCGGCGCGGGGAATTTTTCGGCCGTGTTTCGCGTGCGCTTGGTTCGGGCTTTCTTCTGGCTCATGGTTTCGCCTTTCGCGTGCGCGCCGCCAGGCGCGCGGGCTTTGCTAGTTTCGGATCGCATGGCGGAAAATAGACGGCCTCGATCGCGGCCGCGGCCGGATCGGAAAGCGCGACGGCCGCGGCGCGCCTGGTCATTATCCGCCAGCGGTGAGAATCCAAGCGGCCGAAGTGGACGGCCGCGCGGTGCGCGAGCTGTGAGCTGTAGACCTGTTCGCAATCCTCGAGGTTTTCCAAGGCGCGCGCGCGGTCTACCTCTTGCGCGCCGATCAGTAGCGCGCCCGCTCCGGTGACTCCGATCCAGATCCTAAAGCTCATGTTGGGATCTCCTTTCTGGCCGCCTCGATCAAGGCGTCCGCGTGCGTTCTTTCGTCGACGATCAGTTGACCAAGCTCCGCGAGCTGATCCCCCTGGTCAATGATCAGCTCGCCAAGATCCAACAGCTTCGGGCAACCTTGCGCGGCGCCGTCTACCAGCTCCGCGCGCACGCGATGATTCGTCAAGGCGCGCTCGAGCCGATCGGTAAACGTGTCCTCGAGCTGCGCCAGGTGGCGATCGGTGCGCGCGCGCGCCTTGTCGCGTTCAACCTCGAGCCATGTGCGGTTCGTCACTGTAGCACCGTCCCTTTCGTCGCCTGGCGCCAGACGAGCAGATCAAAGGCTTCGCGGTGCAACGCCGCGTTGCGCTGTTCGTGATCGCGGAGCCAGGCCCGGGCCGCAAGGCCCGCGGCCGTGGGATCGTGGGCCTCGAGCGCATCGTAAAGAGCTTGCGGGATCGCCGCGCGCCAGTAGTCGGCCAGCTCCGGCGAGATCCGCGCCAGCTCGCGCGCCGAGGCCGCGATCGCCTCGTCTCGTTTCGTCTCGCATCGGTGGAGCTGGCGGAGTCCGGTTCCGGCCCGCTCCATCCGGCAAGGCACGCGCCAAATCGTGTCACCCATTCCCCTTGTCCTTCCGTTCGGATCGCAACCCCACGTTGCGATCGGGTTGTGAGCTGCGATGATATTCTACACAGTAGAAGAAGATCAAGAATAGGAAACATGAGTTAAGGCGATCGGCCTTAACTCATGTTTCTCGGTGCGCGCGGTGTCCTGGCGACACGGAACGAAGTAGGAAAGCTCCGCCAGCTCGAGGCCGCGGCCAGCTCCGCCAGCTCGAGGCGCCGGGCCGCCTGTTTGTCATCTTTCACAAACAGGCCGCCCGGTGTTTGTCATTTTTGACGAACAGGCCCGCGCATGGCCTCGCGGGCCGCCCGGCAAAAATCGATCACTTCCGCGGCGCTGGCGGGCGCCTGGTCGACGTGCGGCGGGGGGGTTGTCCTGGTATGGCCTCGATCGTTTGCGGGCGCTGGCGGGGCTTGTGGTGCGTCGGTTTTTAGGACGCGGGCGATCAAATCCGCGATCGGGCCGGATTGCGGCCCGGGCGGCGATCCGCGATCCGCGCGGCGGGCCGCGTCGACCAGCAACGGGATCAGCTCCGCGCGCGCCCGGCTCCGGCGCTCGTCTCGAGTCAACTCCGGCCAGCGGGCGATCCAGTAGTCCCATCCGATCCCGCTCGCCTCGCCTGGTAGCGCGCCGCCCGCCAGCTCGAGCGCCGCGCGCGCTCGAGCGAGGCGCCCGCCACGCGCGCCGCGGTTCGTCTCCGCCTCGAGCGTTGCGAGGATCAACGCGATCGCCTCTCGCCTGGTTGCTGGTTTCGTGTCGCGGTGGAGCGTGCGAGGCTTGCCACGCTTGCGGGCCTGGCATGGCCTTTGCGGTTCGCCATCCTGGCCCGCATGGCGCGCGCCGCGCGCCTGTGCAACGGGCCGCGGCGAAGGCCGCGGCGCCTCGACAGCGGCCGCCAGGCCGCGAAGTTCCGATCCGTCGACGCCTTGCGGCGACTCCGCCTTGCTCGGTTCGTCCGCGTCCGCGTCGGTGGCGACGGCTCGCGCGCGCGCGGAAGTAGGTTTCAAAGAAACCTCTTTCCGAAGGACAACACTCGGGCAAGTTGACGGGGGGTGTGACACGTTGCCGGACAGCTCGAGGCGCGCCGCTTCGGTCAAGGTGTAGACGCACAAGGGATCGCGCATCCATCGCCCGGCGCTGGCGCCGGTTGTGATCTGGCGCCCGCTCCGGCCGAAGCTGGCGGCCTTGGACAGCCAACCGGCCGCAACCAGCTCGCGCAACCCGCGTTCAACCGTCGACAGGGATCCGGCCTGGCCGGTGCAACGCCGGACGGCCGCGGCGATCGCGCCATGACTCGCCCGCGTTCCCTGGTAGCCTATGCGGCCGATCCGATACAGGGCGACATAGATCCACAGCACGCGCGCAGCTCGAGGCGACAGGCCCGCGAAGCCGGGCCACCTGGTAGCGGTGATCGTGTAGCTGAGTCGATTTAGATCGGATTCGGTGGCATGGCGCCAGGTGAGATCAGGACGGCCGCGCGGCGGAGCTGGCGTGCGATGGGTACAGCTTTCCCGTGAGTCCATTTATTTGACCCTTTCCCCGATTTCAGTTATTTACCGATCACCCGTTCGAGTTGACCCTACCCCACAGGCCACCGAAGATCAATTTTTCGGTGGCCCCTGTTCTCCATATTCTACAGAGTAGAATTATTGCGGATCTTTACTGCGCCCGATTCGTGCTTATGGTAAGATCCGCGCCTTTTTTTGCTTGCGTTTTATTGGCAAGCGACAGGCGCGGGAATGGTTCACAACAGGCGCGCCAAAGGCACGCGGAAGGGGTTTTAACCATGAGCGAGATCACGATCGATCCAGAGATCACGGGCGATGCGATGGACGAAACCAGCGGCGAGAATGGGGCCGGGAATGGGGGGAATGGTTCCGCGGCCCGCCTCGAGGCGCCGCCAGCTCGAGGCGCGCAGGGCGAGGAGCTGGATCAGTTCCTCGCACAGTTCGGCGCGGGCTACCAAGCGCAGCTCCACCGCGCGGCGCCGCTTTGGGCCGCGGGCTACCTGTCAACGATCCCCCTTGAGGGGGGGTTGACCCTGGCCGATATCCGCGAGTCATGGGGCGGCCGGAAGTTCAGAATCAAGATCCTCGACGCGGGCGGCCGCTACGTCACACAGATCAACACCATGATCGCGGACGTTCCTCGAGACAACGGGCGGCCGATCAACCAGCTCGATCATGTAGAGCGAGACACGGCCGCGAAGCCCGCGGCCGCGCAGCGGAGCGAGGTTGCGGAGCTGTCCGCGGTGGTGCGCGAAGTCATGCAACGTCAACAAGACTTGCTCGAGCGCGTGCTACTCGCGCCGCCCGAAGCGGCGCCGCCCGCGGCGCTCGCCTTGTCTCCGCTCGACTCGATCCAACAGGCCGCGGAAATGATCGCCGCGGTCAAGGGGCTTGGCGGCCTGGTCGACCCTGTAGCACCTGGCGGCGAGAATGACTTTTCGATGAAGATGATCGAAAAGCTGATCGAGCGATGGGACGCACGCCAGCAACAGCCCGCGCAACCGGCTCCGCAACCAGCTCCGCCAGCTCGAGGCCCGCGGCCGAAAGTGATCTTTCGTCCCATGCCCGGCCAGGCGCCAGGCCCGGCGCCAGACCAGGCGCCCGCCTCGAGGCCCGCGGCGCCGCCCGCGGATCCCGGCGCAGCTCCGCCCGGCCCGCTGGCGATCGCACCGAACCCGGCCACGAGCCTCGAAACCGAAACCCTTGCGGATTCGTCAAGTGAACTGGACGCCGATGATTTGAGCTCCGGGTTGCTGGCGTTGCCCGTCGACGAAGCCGCGGACGTGATCCGATCAGTGTTTGATAGCCTTTCGCCCGCTGATCAGAAGCGGGCGATCGACGTGATGCTCGGCAACGTCGAAAAACCCACTTGACAAATTGTTAACGGTCGCGCGATCCTGATTCTGTGTCAGTCCGTCAAACGATCACCGCTCGCACGATCCGCCCGCGGACGATCCGTGAACAGCTTTCGCGCACGATCAAGCTCGTTGGACAAGGCGCGCGAGCTGGCTCGCGCCATATCCCGATCAGAATGTGGGCCGCCAACCAGGCCACGCGCGCGCAACCGAAAGACTATCTCGGGCAAGCGGCCGCCATTTATGACGGCTTCACGAAGCGGTGGCGCTACGTCCGCGATCCGTTGTTCTCGGAGCTGGTTCACGTCTCCGGCCCGGCCTTGTGGTCGGGCGTCTTCGGCGCGGCCAGCTCCACGGGCTACGGTTCCGGGGATTGTGACTGTGCGACCGCTGGCCTTGCGGCCGCGTATCTGTCAACCGGATTCCCTGTGCGCCTGGTCACGTCGACGCCACCGGGGCGCCGCTTGCCAGCGCACATTTACCCCGAAATCTTCGTCAAGGGGCCGAACAAGTGGATCGCCGCGGATCCTGTGGTGTGGCCGCGCAACGGCCTCGGTTTCCATACCAAAGCGATCGCGCGCCAGCGGTGGGATCTGTTCGGGCGATCGGTCGACCAGCAAAACGGCCTCGCGGGCGAGGCGGAAGGAGTAGGCGTCATGGCGGATCAGTTTGTTGACTATGGCCTGGCGGAATACGGTTACGCGGGCCTTGGCGGAGTGCCGGAAGATTGGGCCACGCATGGCCTGGCGGGCTTCGGCGCCTATGCGGACAGCATGGGGATCTGTGGTCACGGCATGGGGATGCTGGCCGAAGTCGAAACGGATCGCTTCGGCCTGGCGCGCACGCCGATGATCGAGCTGGCCGCGGACGATTACGCGTACGTCATGTCGCGCGGCGCGCCATATCACGGCATGGCGGCGCTTGGCGACGATGGCACCGTCTACCAGTGGGACGGCCTCGGCGGGTTTTTCTCGAGCATCTTCAAGGGCGCAAAAAAGCTGGTCGGTGGCGTGATCAACATCGGAAAGAAGCTGATCAGCAAACTTCCGGGCGGCAAATACATCATCAAGATCGGGGAGAAGATCCACAACACGGCCATGAAGCTGATCAAGCCGCTCGCCAAGCTGGTCGGCCCGCTGGCCCGCAAGCTCGCGCCGATCGCGGCGCTGATCCCCGGATACGGGCCGGTCATTTCGGTGGCCTTGAAGACGGGCGGCGAGCTATCCCGCATCCTCGAGAAAACCGGCGTGAAGCAGGATCACAAGGGGAAGCTCCATTTCAAGTCACCGAAGCAGATCCACGCTTTCCGCGCGCACCTCAAGGCCGCGGCGCACAAGAAGCGGATCGAGCTACAGGCGAAGCGGGCCGGAAAGAAAGCCGGACGCGGCCACCTTCCCGCGGGCGCTCCGGCGCACACCGCGGCGCTCCGCGCGGTTGGCGTGAAGCCGATGGCGGCGAGGCCGATGATCGGCCCGGCAACGATCGCGCCCGCGCCAGGGATGGCGCCCGCAATGCCGGGTATGCCGCCCGGCGCGCCGCCCGACATGACCGAATGGTTCAAGAAAATGATGGCCTCGTATGGCGTCAAGGATCAGACGCCGGGCGGGCCGGAGCCAGGCGAGCCGGGCGAGGCGAGCGAGGCCGCGACCGCGGGCCTGTTCGGGTGGTGCTGATCCGATGATGCGTGATCGACCAGGCGCCGGGCCTCATGTGTTCCGCTGTCCGTGGGACGCGGAGCGAGGCCCGCGCGTGTTCCGCGGCCCGCGGCCGCCTGGCGTGCTGTTCGGCTTCGGCCAGGACGGCGCGCGCTACTCGCCCGCGCCTGGCGAGCTGGCCGCGGCGCCTCGAGCTGGCGCGTTCTACCAGACACGCAAGGGCCAGTATCCGGCGCACATCGCCAAGGCGGCCTATGGCGGAGACGTGAAAGGCGGCCTCAAGCTGATCAACGCCTCGAGCTGGAATGATCATGTGCGGAAGGCGCGCACGGGTTACGAGGCTTACAGGTACGATGGGATCCAGCTCGATCCAAAATACAACCCGGCCGATCCGCGGTCGACGTTCGGATCGGGCCGGGCGTATCCGGTGATCTGGTTGCCGCCCGCGGCCGGTGGCGAGCCGGAAGATCAGATCCCGAAGCCCGCGCCAGCTCCGCCAGCTCCGGCGCCGGAGCCGATCGCGCCGCCCACGCCCGCGCCGGAGCCGATCGCGCCACCCCCGCCCGCGCCAGGCCCGAAGCCCGCGCCAGGCCCGAAGCCCGCGCCAGGCCCGAAGCCCGCGCCAGGCCCGAAGCCCACGCCCGGCGCGCCTTGCGACTACATACCGAAGCCGGATCAGTTCTCGTCAACGCCTCGAGCTGGCGCGTTCTACCAGACGAAGAAAGGCCAGTTCCCGGCGCACATCGCCAAGGCGGCCTATGGCGGAGACGTGAAAGGCGGCCTCATTCTGATCAACGCCTCGAGCTGGAATAACCATGTGCGGAAGTCGCGCAAGGGGTACGAGGCTTACAAGTATGATGGGATCCAGCTCGATCCAAAATACAACCCCGCGGATCCGCGATCCAAGTTCGGCTCCGGCAAGGCGTATCCGGTGATCTGGTTGCCGCCTTTGTCTGGAAAGGATCCATGCGAGCTGTTCGGCGGCGACAAACCGATCCCGGTTCCGCCACCGCTTCCGCCACCGCTTCCGCCACCGCTTCCGCCTGGCCCGCTCGAGCCAGGCCAGGGGCCGCCCGGCCCGATGGGGCCACCTGGCCCGATCGGCCCGCCTGGCCCCGCTGGCCCGCCCGGATCGTCCGGTGGTGGCGAAGGTGGCGGAGCTGGCCCGATGGGGCCGCCTGGCCCGATGGGGCCGCCTGGCCCGCCCGGCCCGGCCGGTGGTGGCGAGGGTGGCGGAGCTGGCCCGCCCGGGCCGATGGGGCCGCCTGGCCCGCAAGGGCCGCCAGGCGAGCCAGGTGCGATGGGGCCGCCCGGCCCGATCGGCCCGCCCGGCCCGGCCGGTGGTGGTGGTGGTGGCAACGGTGGCGGCGACACGCCCGCGCCGAAGCCCTCGAGCAAGGCATCGGATGGCCTCGCGGGCGCGCTCCTTTCGATGGGAACGCTGGCCGCGATCGCAAAGACGATCGGGGGATGACAGGTGCCGACGATCAACCAGGCGGAGACACGGGAAGCGAACGCGGCGGAGCTGCGCGCGTTCGTCCGGTTCCGTGACCAGGTGATCAAGCAACGCGCGATCGTGGAACGTGCGATCGTCGCGGGCGGCCTGTGTTCTCAGCTACAACAGGCGATCAAAAAATACGACGTGCGCGGCGCGGACGGCTACCAATACGGCTACGCGCCCGGCATGGCGCCAGTGTGGAGCGCCGCGGATCTCGATCGAATCGAGCTGATCACCGCGCGCGCCAACAAGCTCGAGCAGTATCTCAGCGGCCTCGAGCTGCGCGCGCTCTACATGAGGCCCGGGCCTGGCGAAGACTTCACGATCCTTCGCCCGGTATTTGGAAAGGAGCCGGAAGGCTACCCATACCAGCAATGGGCCGGGCTTGGCCTGGTTCCCTTGATCATCGTCGTGGCGGGCGTTGTCCTGGTTGCGTCCGCGATCGCGGTGGCGATCGGCCTCGAGGCCAGCGCCACAAAGGCGGAGCTTGAATACCGCTCGCGCCTGGTCGACGCGGATCGATGGGCCGCGGCGCAAGGTGGCAAGGCCGCGGAGCTGTGGTCACGGTTCAAGCGTGAAACGGCCGCGGCCAATCCGGCCGCCAAGTCGTTTTGGGAACGCTTCACGAAAGGGATCGGGGAAATCGGATCCGCGTTGCCCTACATCGGGATCGGGTTGCTGGCCTTGTGGCTGTTGTCCAAGCTCGCCAGCTCGAGGCCCGCGCCAGCGGAGCGGAGCGAGGCCGCATGAGCCATTGGGGATACAAGACACGCATGAAAGATGCGTTCGCCTGGCTCGAGGTTGCGGGCCACCACTGGCAACAGGCCGTCAACGCGGCGCGCGCCGCGGAAGCGGAAGGGCCGGGAGCCGCGGAGTCGATCCGCGATGCGATCAGGTATCTTGATCACCTTTCGATCAGCTCGGGAACCGCGCGCCATGCGCTTCGCAATGTCCTCGAGCCGTCGATGGCCGATCGCCAATCGAGATTCGAGGCCGAACAGCTCGAGCAGACGGCGCCGGAGCATCGCGCCGCGCTCGAGGAGCTTTACAAGCGCCGCAACCCGCTGGCGAACGAATGGCAGATCATCGGCTCCTACAAGGGCCGCACAAGGGAAGTGATCGACAGCTCGCCAACCAAAGCGGAAGCGAAGCGGATCGCCGCGGAGTATCGGCGCGCATACGGGGCCGGATGGAAGATCACGATCGAGGCGCCGGAGGTGCCTTTCGGATCCAACGGCAAGCGGCGCAGCTCGAGGCCGAAGCGCAACCCCGCGCGCCTGGTCATGCCGGAGCGGTTGGTATTGCTTGGCGAGCTGCGCGAGCTGGTAGTTTCCCGCGAGGGTGGAGCGGAACAAATCTTTCGCTTTGACGATGGCGGAACCGGCCTTTTCAGTGACGCCAGCGGCCGCGAGCTGTACGGGATCAGCCTTGGCGATCAGCCCGTGTCGGTTGTCTCCGGCGTTCCCTCGAGCATGAAAAAGGCGGGGGATCTGTTCGGCAAGTGGAGCGCACGCAAGGCGCGCAAGGCCATGAAGTTCAACCTACCAGACAACGCGGCGCAGCTCGAGCGCATCGGCCATGCCGTGTCACTGGTCTACCGTTCGGACAAGTGGGGCCAGAAACCGACGATGTATGAACACGTCTTCACAGGCTCCGCGGAAGTTCACACCGATCGCGTGCGCGAGCCGCGTGTCTTCGGTATCCACGGGCCAGGCCGCAAACGCCTGGTCACAGCTCGGGGGATCGTAGGGTGATCGGCATGGAAATAATTGCATTGAACCCGACAAGCAAGCGGCCCGCGCGGCGCGCTACGAAAGGACGAAAGGCGAAGACGATGGCAAAGAGACGCAACCGAAAGGGCCAGTTCGTGAAGGGTGGCCGCACGTCGACCAGGCGCGCGCCGAAAACCTCGAGGCGCCGCTACAGGCGCAACCCGGGTGAGGAGCTGTTGGGCTTCGTGAACCCGGGGCCGTCGCGCGCGAGGCGCTTCGGGCGGCGCGGCATGGCGATCCTTGGCGGCATCGGCGCCGGCCATGCGCTCAAGACCGCGGGCGCCGGCCTGGTCGGTGTCCTGGCCGCGGCGCTGATCCGGCGCAAGTTCGGCAAGGGCGAGAACATCCAAGGCGCATGGGAATGGAAGGACTATCTCATGGCCGGGATCGGCGGCCTCGGCGCTTCGCTCGTGGCGAAGCACCTGTTCAAGTGCTCGAGCCAGACGGCCGGAAACATCTTGAACGGCGCCTTGATTCTGATCGGCTTCAAGCTGATCGAGGAAAAGATCGTCCCGTCATCGACCACGCTCCAGAACTGGATCGGCGCGGAGAACCCGGAAGGGTCATGGAGCGGGATCGGCCAGGAATACATGGGCCAGGATCAGACGATGGGCTATCTCCCCGGGGATATGTACCAGGCTGACGACGGCCAGACGTACGCCTATGGCGAGGATCAATACTGGCGGCCGATCAACGAGTCTCATCGGATGCTCGGCGCGGACAGCGGCGAGGGGTCGTGGAGCGGATACGGTGACACGCTCACCCGGCCCGGCTCGCTCGGAGATACCATGTCGCCCGTGGGGCCGCTTGGCGAGGGGGATCCCTACGTCCACGCGTACACCTGATCGGGCGCAGCTCGAGGCGTGATCGAACCGCGGGCGCACGCCCGCACAACCAGGCGACGGCATGAAGCCGGACGCATCGAAGGAGAGTGAAGCATGGAAGCGACAGCCGGAGCGATGGCAATGAACGCGGCGGAAGCGTGGGCGCTTTACGACACGATCCAGATCCGAAACGCCTTCAAGGGCGAAGACCTCGGCAAGCAGGGCTACACGTCCTACAACCAGCTCGCGCAGCAAGACGAGTGGCCGTTCTTCGACCAGCGCAAG